>Ga0114931_10005382_pt1 | contig 15809 bp, 15 predicted proteins | sample 2SBtaG_FD_89579 | JGI IMG/M metagenome (GOLD analysis project Ga0114931, IMG submission 89579) | Deep subsurface microbial communities from Kolumbo volcano to uncover new lineages of life (NeLLi) - 2SBTROV14_V59a metaG | ecosystem: Environmental > Aquatic > Marine > Volcanic | place: Kolumbo...
CCTTCCAGAGGTCGAGGATCGCGTTGTTGAACTCGGTCGAGTTGGGATCGTGGTTGGGGTGGTTCGGGTCCATGTCCTTCCAGAAGAAGTGCTGCACCTTGTCCGTGGCGGTGAAGGTGAACCACATGAAGTCGTAGTCCCCGGAGGCGGCCCATTGTTCGGCGAGGTCCCCCCGGGCGCGGAGGCCCTTGTAGAAGTCGCGCAGCATCTCGTCGGCGGTGCGGGTGAAGAGGCTGAGACCCAGGTAGTCGATCGGGTAGTCCGGCAGTTCCTTCTGCAGCTCCGGAGGATAGGTGATCACCACGTCGCCGTTGGGGAACGGGAATCCGCTCACCATCTTCCCGCGCACCGGATCCGGCGGATAGGTCATGGGGACGTTCATGACCGCCACCCGGTACCCCTCGTCGGAGAGCAGCATCCACACCGGGTTGGCCCGGCGGTTGGAGGCGGTCTCCACCAGGGGGTTGTCCCCGCCGTCGGGATCCGCTTTCTGGAAGTCGAAGATGCCGTGCTTTCCCGGGTTCACTCCGGTGGCGGCGGAGGTCCAGCAGACCGGACTCAGGATCGGGTAGACGGTCTGGAGTTTTCCCACCGCCGCCCGGTCCAGGAACGCCTTCAGGTGGGGAAGCTTGCCCTCGTCCAGCCAGGGGTCGATCAGGTCGAAGTCCGCGCCGTCGAGGCCGATCACCACCACCGGCGGCTGCTTGTGACCGGCGCCGCAGCCGACCCCGCCGATGCCGAGAAGGAGAGCCGCGAGCCACGCCGCAGCCGGAGACATTCTTGACCGCTTCATAATCGATCCTCGTTCCTATTGGACGTAGGGGATGGACCGGATGGTCTCCCCCGTCCCGCCGGTCTCACGCGCCTCGGACCGGTCGCGGCGGACCGGCCGGCGCTCCAGGTAGTCCTTTTTCAGGGTGGCGGTGAGCACGTCCCCCTCCATGTACCCGGGAACCTCGAGCCCGGCCAGGTACATGACGGTGGGCGCGATGTCCAGGAGGGTCTGCTTTCCCTCCAGCAGGCCGGTGCGGAACATGGGGCCCTGCGCGATGAGCATGCCGTTGAGCTTGTGATGGGCACTGAAGGTGAACTCGGGTGTTCCGAAGGGATCCTTGTCCCCGGCCTCGTTGATGAAGTAATAGTGGTTCCGGGGCAGATAGACCAGATCCGGCGCCTTGTCCACGTAGCGGCCGGTGTAGATGTCCTTCGCCTTGGCGCCGAAGAGGACCGGGGACACGTTCCCCCGGGCCGTATCGCGGGCGGCGAGAATCCGCCGGTGGATCTCGTCCAGCATGGCCTGCTGCTCCTCCTGCGTACGCCGCGCCCCGGCCTCGCGCCCCTCGACGGGAACGTAGAGCATGGAGGCGTTGGTCTCGAGGCTGTAGGCGGCGGTGACCGGCTCGGCCCCGTCGGTAGGATGGCGAAGGAAGGACTGCGGCCGGAAGGCCCGGTGCACGCCGGTGAACCCATGGTCCGAGAGGACCAGCACCGCCAGCTCCCGGCCCTGGTCGTCGGCCTGGGCCGCCGCCTGGTCCACCAGTTCTCCCACCGCCGCGTCGATTTCCTTCCAGAGATCCTTGATCGAGTCGCCGAATTCCGGCGCGAGGGCCGGGTCATAGAAGGGATGGTCCTTCTCCATGAACTTCCAGAAGAAGTGCTGCATGCGGTCGGTGGCGGTGAACACCACCCAGTACAGGTCCAGGTCGGGGTTCTCGGCCCCGAGCTGCAACGCGAGGCGCCGCCGGGCATGGAAGGTGTCCAGGAACTGCGCCCTGAGCTCAGCCTCGTGGCCGGGGAGGAGCTTTCCTCCCATCGTGTCCAGGCGGTAGCCGAAGCGATGGATCCGCTTCTCCAGCGCTTCGGGGTAGGCGATGCCGATCGAGTCGGGGTGGGGAAAGCCGGACACCATGAATCCGTTCACGGGATCGGGAGGGTCGCTCATGGGAACGTTGACCACCCCCACCCGCCGTCCGCCGTCCGAGAGGAGCGTCCAAAGCGCGGGCACCCGGCGGCTGGCGCCGGTCTCGAGGAGGGTGGTCCGGGTGGTGAAGTCCACCCGCTGGAAATCGAAGATCCCGTGGGCGCCGGGGTTGACCCCGGTGACGGCCGAGGTCCAGGCGGGAGGCGACAGCGGGGGCAGCACGCTCAGAAGATCCCCGTGGACCCCCGAGTCCATCAGCGCCTTCAGACGCGGCAGCTCCCCGGCCTCGAGCCAGGGCCCGATGAGCTCGAACGTGCCCCCGTCGAGGCCGATCACGAGCACCTTGGGCGGGGGGGCCTCGTGACCGCATCCGACCCCGGTCGGAAGCAGGGGGAGCAGGAGAGCGAGAACTCCCGCGCCCAAGCGCGAGGCGCCCCCCGGCAACCGGGAAGAGTGGGTGGAGATCAAGGGCATGATAATCAACAGGTTTCCGTTTCGGCCGTCGAGTCTACCACGATCACCCCGCGCGGGTCGCCGCTCCGATCCGCCTCAGTGACCGTCGTTTCCGACCGTCCGCTTGATGCCGCTCCAGGTGGTGTTCTCGACCTCCACCGAGGAGCAGGGGAGCACGCCCTTGGTGTTTCCGTCGTCCGAGAAGCCGAGGGCTCCGTAGTGATCCGGGCGCAGGATGTACTCTTTCGCGTTGCAATCGGCCACGCGCACGTCGCCGATGGCCGGGTGGGGCGCGACCTCGAGGAGGTCGTCGCTGTAGGCGGTGAGATAGAAGTAGCCGGCGACGGCGGTCACACCCTCTCCGCCGCTCGGCACCCGACGCTGGCAGGCGTTCTCCGGGTCCCAGGTGATCACGTTTCCGGTGCCCGAGGCGGGCCAGCCCGGCTCGGCAAACTCCAGGGTCGCGCGGGAATGCCACTCCCAGACATCCACCCCGGAGTTGGCCCCGGCGTCGTAGCGGATGCTGAACTGCAAGCCGGACACCCCCAGGGTGCGGTCCCCGTTGAAGACACACACGTAGGCGTAGTAGGGCAGATACAGCTCCCCGCTGACCTGAACGTTTTCGTCGCAGGGCGGGGGATCGATCGTGCAGGGTCGGTTTCCGACATCGGCCAGGAAGAGCCCCAGGGTGGAAAAATCGTTCTGGGCCGAGGCGGGCCACGGGAAAACGGCCACCGCACCCAGGCCGAGGACAAGTACCAACCGAAGTCCAGGATGTTTCATCGAAGCAGTCACTCCCAATTGGAACGTCGGATCCTCCGCACGGTGGGAGGCGGTTCAGCGGTTGATACCCCGCGCCACCGGGGATTCTCCCGGGAAATACGACCGGGATCGGTTCCGAGCCGATCCCCGCAGACTCCTTATCGGCGGGTACTCCCTCCGAAAACAGTCTAGCAGAGGAAATCGGGCCGTCCCAAAGCGCGGGAGCGCTCTCCCCCGCGATGGACGACCTGCCGGAGCCCTTCCGACCGGATCGAACCTATCCCGAGGGAGCGGACGTGAGGGGGAGACAAAAGAAGCGGGCGGTACCGCAGTACCGCCCGCTGAATCGCTGATGCGATGTGTGGAACGCGTTTTCGGGGATTACTCGCCCGAGAACTGGCTCTTCACACCACCCCAGGTGGAGTTCTGCACCGGAACCGCAGCCGGCAGGCAGGGCTGATAGCCCGTAGCGGCACCGAATCCGATCGTGCCGGCGTTGGCCGCCGGCAGGTTCGACTCGGCGGCGGCGCAGTCCGCGGCCTTGAAGTCCGGCGGGGTGATGAAGTTCCGGGGAGTGACCGCCATCACGCCGTCACCATAGGCGTAGAGATAGGTGATGTACCCGAGAACCACGGCACCGTCGCCCTGAGGATCGCTGGGATCCGGAGTCTGGCCGGCGCAGGTCGCGTAGGTGATGGCGTCTCCGCCACCATCAGCCGGCCAACCGTTGCCGGCGAAGTCCTGGTCCGCGCACTTGTTCCAGGCCCCGAAGATCGCGATGGTGGGGCTGTACGAGAGACCGAGGGACACGCCGCCGAGACCGGGACCGGTCGCGACGTCGAGAGCCACCAGGTAGACGTCCTGGGCGGCGTTGGTCGGAGCCTGAACCACGAGGTTCGAGGTGCCGCCGACCGAGTCGCAGGCGAGGTTCGAGGGGGCGTTGGTCGAGCAGGCGTTCTTGGCGGGCACAGCCATGGCGTAAAGAGCGATCTTCACGTTGGACTGCGTTCCGGCGAACGCACTGCCCGCGGCCATCAAGGCGACACAGGCGAAAATGACGGTGCAAACTAGCGCACGCTTCATGGTGAGGAGACCTCCTTTAGCGGTACCACAGTTGCGAGAGTAAGTTGGATCTCGTACTCGAAACCGCCCGCGTCACAGGTTGAATCGCGTTCCACCGGTCCTTGGGGGAATCCGCTTTCGAGATCCGTTGGATTTCCGAGCCGTCCGGGCACCCCGAGCGGGACGCCCGGACCACTTGGAAAATTTTAGCACATCCGGGTCTTGAACTCAAGACGTCGCTGGGTTATCGGACCCGGAACCCCGTAAGCTTATAGAAAACCTTACGGTTATTACTGAGCGTCGCAGCTGGCCCCGAAGACGATGAACGGGGTCACGATGACGGCATCGCCCAGAGCCACCACGTCGTTAAAGGGCGCGGTGAAGTTCGTGCAGGGCTCCACCAGACCGTTGGCGATCGGACCGGTATGGAACACTGCGTCGGACAGACCGACACGAGCGACCGGGGTCCCGGTGCCGTCTCCGTTGGTATCGTCGAAGACGAAGGTGGCATCCGTGTACAGAACACCCGAAGCGTTCACGACGTCCGGGGAGTTGATGTCCGGCTGGGCCATCTCGATGCCGTCGGCGAAGACCTGGGAGACAACTTCGCCCAAGCTGTTCGCGGCGTTTCGCACGCAACCGCCGCCGGCGATGTTGAAGCTGGCCTGACCGTTCGCGTCGGTGGTTCCGAACATGCTCGGGTGAGCCTGGCCCAAGCACCAAGCAGCCACGGGATCGGCGAAACCGGTCAGGCGGATTTCGACGTTGGCGCCGTTCACCGGGCCCTGGGCGCCGATGATCGTCACCGTGTAGGCGAACGAGCCATCCGGCGTGATCGTGATCATGTCCGGAACATCGCTCAGGTTAGGATCGGGAATGTTGGCAACCGCTGCCGTGGCGGCGAAAACGCCGACGAGGGCGAGCAGCAAGCTCATACGAAAGAAGCGAGCCATCGATGCACCTCCAAAGTGTAACGAAACCAGTAGAAGTTAGCCGCGAGAGACACTCTCGACGAGCAAGTCAGCACCGGTCTCCGTTGCGTCCCACCGGCTCTCCAACGAGCCGGGCGGTGTCTAGCCGGACCGGGGGGCTGAGGCCTCGTTCGAGAACCCCGCATTTATTTGAAAATCCAGCGTTCTCTTGAGGTCCGAAACCCCGAGCGCTGTCTTCTCGCCGAAGATCCCTTTCGCAGAGGGCGCGTGAGGCACCCTTTCCTCTGAGGGAAGCTCCAGGCTGGCAATAGTGTACCCGGCGCAAGGATGAATGTCAAGAAAACATCAAGTCTCGGGAATTTTTGTCAGAAACCAACTAACATGCTGTAAAACAAGATTTTACAAGTTTTCAAAACTTGCGAGCAGCGGGCATCGGGGTCCCCCAACGTCCTTCTTGTCAAGGAAATGTACGAGTTCTTAAGTTCGTGTCAGACCGGCCGGGAGACGGGTTGGTGGTGGGCGAAACAGGACTCGAACCTGTGACCCCTTGCGTGTAAGGCAAGTGCTCTAACCAACTGAGCTATTCGCCCCGATCATTCCCCGCCCGGCGTCGAACCCCTTCCCTGGCCCGCGGCGAGGCCGTAGGGAACGAGGACGCAGTAGCCGAGAACGAGCAGGATGGGCGCGGCAGTGATGGACCCGGTGGTCAGAAGCCCGAACCCGGCGAGGATGCTGACCAGGGCCAGGCCCAGCACCATGTAGTTGCGCGAGGTGAACCGCAGATCCGAAGCCGACGCCCCGGCACTGCGGGAGGCCTGTTTCGAGTCCCGGGTCGGGTTTTTTCCCTTGGCGGCGTGTGTCCTCGCTTTTTGATGCATGATCGCTCGCCCCTATTGACCCGACGCCACCCGGGCTCGTTCCCGCCGGGCCCGGCGCCGGTTGCGTTGGTGTTCGGCAAAGGTCCGCCCGAAAAGATGCGTGCCGTCTCCCCGAGCCACGAAATAAAGATCCAGGCACCCGGGCTCGGGCCAGAGAACCGCCCGGAGGGACCCGAGACCGGGGTTTCCGATCGGTCCCGGCGGCAGCCCGGCGAACCGGTAGGTATTATACGGGGAGGAGCTTTCCAGGTCATCATAGAGGATGCGCTTCTTTCGCTCCCCGAGAGCGTAGGCCACCGTCGGATCCGCCTGGAGCGCCATCCCCCGCGCGAGGCGATTGCGGTACACCGCCGCGATGCGGGGCCGTTCGGCGGCCACCCCGGCTTCGGCCTCGACGATGGAAGCGAGGGTCACCACCCCGTGCCGGTCGAGCCCCAGGCTCTCCGCCCGGGCCGCGAGCCCCTCGCGCCAGATTCGGTCGAAGGTTTCCACCATCTGACGCGCCACCAACTGCGGGGCGCCTCCGGGTAAGACCCGATAGGTGCTGGGAAAGAGGTAGCCCTCGAGACTCGGTCCCGGGATACCGAGCCGCCGGACGAAGGTCGTATCCCGGGCCACCGCCAAGAACGAATCGGCTCCCCCGGCCACCAGGGGGGCGAGGATCTCGCTCACCTCGGTCAACCAGAGGCCCTCGGGGATGGTCACCGTGGTGTCGCGAACCTCGCCGGAGGTGATCCGCTCCAGAATCTCCCAGGCCCACTCCCCGGTCCCGGCCTCGTAGGGGCCGGCCTGGATCCGGCGGGCCCGACGCCGCAGTCGGGCCAGAGCGACGAAGGCCCGGGGGCTTCGGATGAGCCCCGTCTCGCGTAAATCCACCGAGACGCCGCGAAGGGTTTGGCCGGGGGCGATGAAAAAATCCACCCGCCGGGGATTCGAGCGATCCACCGGCGCCAGAAGCGCCCCGCCCCAAACCAGAGCGACCGCCGCCAGACCCACAAGCACCACGACGAGTTTACGCATCGGCGCCTTTCGAGGGGGATTCGTCGAGGTACTCCTGGAGGAGCAGAACCGCCGCCACCGCATCCAACCGGCCGGGGCGGGGCCGCCGTACCCCCTGGTCCCGGAGCAGGTCCCGGGCCGCTTCGGAGGTCCAACGCTCGTCGCGCAGGGTCACCCGGTAGCCGCGAACCTCCAGCGCCCGTGCCAGCTTTCTGGCCAGGCGGGCAGAGTCGCCCTCCTCGCCGGAGAGCAGCAGGGGGAGGCCGACGAGGATCTCGCCGATCCCCTCGCGAACGGCGATTTCCTCCAGGCGCTTCAGGGTATCGCGGAAGCCGCGCACGGCGAGGGTCGGAAGCGCCCGGGCCAGGGACCGGCCGGGGTCACTGACCGCGAGGCCGACCCGCTTTGTCCCCCAATCGACGGCCAGGAGTCGGTTCACCCAGCAACTTCCTCCTCCTTCCCGGCGGAGGACCGGTACTTGATCAGGGTGACCCGGGTGCCCTCGCTGAAGTCGAACTCCAGGTCGTCCATCATGGATCGCATGATGAAAATGCCCCGGCCGCGGGTTTGGAGGAGGTCCGGCGGGGGCGAGGGATCCTCATCGAGTTCGAGGGAAAAGCCGGAACCCTCGTCGCGGACGGTGACCGCCAGGGCGTCCTTGCGCATCTCGAACACCACGTCCACGGTCAGCTCCGGGCGCGCCCGGTGGCCGTGCTGAATCGCGTTGGTGCAGGCCTCGACCACCGAGATGGCGATGGCGTCTCGGTCGTAGTCCTCGAACTCCATCTGCTCGGTGAGCGCCTCGACGACCTTGTCGATCACCCCGAGCAGCTCCAGGCGGCTCGGCAACCGGATCTCGATCTGGTGCCCTTCCGTGGAGTGCTCCATGGACCCTAGAAGCTCGCCAAAGCGTCGGCTTCGTCCTGGAACGCCCTGAAGATGGTGTGAAGCTTGGTGACCATGAGAATCTGGTCGATCCGCTTGTTGACCCTCGCGAGGCGCATCTGACCGTCGTTCTTTTGCAGGGTCGTATGGCCGGAGATCAAGATCCCGAGGCCGGTCGAGTTGACCCAGGACACCTTCCCCATGTCCAGGACGACTTTCCGGCGTCCCTCGGCGAGGAGGTCCTTGATGGTGGACTGGAACGCCTCCGCGTCCGGCCCCCCCATGATCTTTCCCTCCATGCGCAGCACGGTCACGTCATCGATGTCGTCACGACGAATCTTCATACATCCTCCAGAAGTCCGGGTCGCATCGCGGCGGGGGGCACCCCCAACGCCTCGGCGGCCCTTATCATAGCCGCAGGAAGGGGGCTGGTGAAAGCAAGGGTTTCATCGCGTTCGGGATGGCGGAAGGCGAGAGCGGCTGCGTGGAGCGCCTGACGGTCAAGGACCTCGAGAGCCGCGAGGGCTCGCGTCCGCGCTTCGCCGGTGAGCCCCGCCGCCCGCCGAGAGCGTCCGCCGTAGTCCGGATCCGCAAACACGGGGTGGCCCCGGTGCTTGAGATGGGCGCGAATCTGGTGGGTGCGGCCGGTCTCGAGAGCGAGGCCCAGGGCGCTCACCCACCCGCCATCCCAGAGCCGGCGCCAGCGGGTCCGGGCCGCCTTTCCCCCGCGTCCCACGACCCGCATGCGACGGCGATCGGCCCGGCTCCGCCCGAGAGGGGCGTCGATGCTCCCCCGCTCGGGCTCCGGACGGCCCCAAACCACCGCCCAATAGCGCCGGTGAAACTCCCGCCGGGAAAGAGCGGCGCTCATCAGCCGATGGGCCGCCTCGGTCTTGGCGACCACCAAAAGGCCGGAGGTTCCCTTGTCCAGGCGGTGGACGATTCCCGGTCGATGGGGCGCCCCCAGGGGACTGAGCGGGGTACCGCGGCCGAGAAGCGCGTTCACCAGCGTACCGTGGCGGCGACCGGCCCCGGGGTGCACCACCATACCCGCCGGCTTGTCCACCACCAGGAGTACCGCGTCCTCGTAGACCACCGCCAAGGGGATCGTCTCGGCTTCCGGACGCTCCTCGGGCGGAGGGGGAATCCGGACGTGAATCGCCTCTCCCCGACGGAGGGGGTGGCCGGACTTGACCCGCGCGCCGTCCACTCGTACCGCCCCTTCGCGGATCAGCTTCTGGATCCGGGAGCGGGTGAGGTCGCCCAGCACGCCCTGGAGAAACCGGTAGAGGCGCGATCCTTCATCGGCGGCTTCCGCCAGACCGCTCCACTCCCGCCCGGCTCCCCCGGTCACGGTCCCGTGTCCGGATCGCGACGCCCGCCTTCGGGGAAGGCCAGAACCACCGCCAGCCAGACCACTCCCACGGTGACGGCCGAGTCGGCGGCGTTGAAGACCGGCCACCGGTGGACCCCGACGCCGACGTTGATGAAATCCACCACCTGGCCAAAGCGCACCCGGTCGATGAGGTTTCCGACCGCCCCCCCGAGCACCATCCCCAGCGGGAGGGCCAGGGAGAAGCGCGGGCTGCGATACCAGGCCAGCCACACCACCACCGCCACCGCCGTCACCGAAACGCCGATCAATGCCCAGCGGCTTCCGGGAAACAGACCGAAGGCGGCCCCGGTGTTGTGGATGTAGGTCAGGCGCACCCAGTCCCCCAGCACCTGGTGATTCTCGTGGACGGTCATGGTCTGCTGGACCACCCACTTCGTTGCGACATCGGCGGCCAGGCAGAACGCAGCGGTCACGAGAAAGGCGAGTCGGTGGCGGACGGGAACGGGTGCCGGGCTCGGGCCCCGGGCGCCCGGGCCGAGACCCTCGTCGGCCCCCCCGGGGACGCCGGTGCTCACCGAAGAGACACTCGCTCGAGACGCACCCGGAGCGAGACGCCGTCGAGTTCCCAGGTCAAGGCGTCGGAAGGGACCTCGCCGAGAACGACCTCTTCGGCGAGAATCTCCTCCGCCAGTTCCTCGCGATGGTGTTCGAGGGCCGCGGCCAGGGGACCCTCGGCCCGGATCGCCAGCCGCACCCGGTCGGTCACCTCGAGGCCCTGTTCCTTCCGCAAGGTCTGCAGGCGGTGGACCAGCTCCCGCACCTGCCCTTCCCTCTCCAGCTCCGGGGTGAGGGTCGTGTCGAGGGCCACCCGGGCCGTTGCCTCCCCCGCCAGGGTGAATCCCTTTCGGGGAGCCTCGCGCACCTCCACCTCCTCGGGGGCGATGCGGACGGGGTCCATTCCCTCGGGATGGACGAGCCAGGCGCCGTCCTCCAGACCGGCGCGGACGGCGGCATCGTCCAGGCCGCGCACCGCGGCGGCCACAGGGTTCACCCGGCCGCCGAAGCGGGGGCCGAGGATGGGAAACTTGGGATGGAGACTCCGCGTCATCGCCGCGGCCGCCTCGGTGAACTCGATCCGCTTGACGTTGATCTCCTCGCGCACGATCTCCTGGATCGCCTCGTCCAGAACGGACCCGCCGCCGTTCAGCACCAGGAGGCGGGCGAGGGGTTGGCGCACCTTCAGGCCCGACAGGGTGCGGGCGGCGCGAGCGGCTTCGGTGATCTCCAGGGCGGCGGCCATGGCGTTCTCGATCGCCTCGTCCCGCCGTCCGGGCACGACCTCGGGGAAACGCGCGAGGTGCACGCTCCGAGGGGCGGCGGCGTCATAGGGCAGGACCAGGGAGCGGTGGAGGGTCTCGGCCAGGAACGGTGCGTAGGGGGCGAGGAGGCGGGCGAGGGTGGCGAGCACCTCGTAGAGGGTGGCGTAGGCGGCGTTCTTGTCCGGGCCCTGCTCTCCCTTCCAGAACCGGCGACGGTTGCGGCGTACGTACCAGTTGCTGAGCTCGTCCTGGACGAAGGCGGCCAGGGCGCGGGCGGCGCGGGTGATCCGGTAGCCGCGCAGGTCCTCGTCCATGGCGGCAGTGACCGCATCCAGGCGGGAGAGGATCCAGCGGTCGATCACCGGGCGCTCGGCCGGCGCGGGGGCGGGGGTCTCCGGCGTCCAGCCGTCGACGTTCGCGTAGGTGGCGAAGAAGGCGGCCACGTTGCGGAGCGTGCCGAAGAACTTGCGGCTCGCCTCGGTCACCCCGGCGCGGCTGAAGCGCGTCGGCACCCAGGGGGGAGAGCTGCTCATGAGGTACCACCGCAACGCGTCGGCCCCCTCCTCGGAGAGGATCTCCCAGGAGTCCACCGTGTTGCCGAGGCGTTTGGACATCTTGCGGCCGGTCTCGTCCAGCACCAGCTCGTTCGAGAGCACCGCCTTGAACGGAGAGGCGCCCTTTTCCATGATGCTGATCGCGAGGAGGGAATAGAACCAACCGCGGCTCTGGTCGATCCCCTCGGAGATGAAGTCGGCGGGGAAGGACTCCTCGAAGATCTCCCGATTCTCGAAGGGATAGTGCCACTGGGCGAAGGGCATGGCGCCGGAGTCGAACCAGACGTCGGCCACCGGCTTCACCCGGCGGAGGGTGCCGCCGCACGCCGCGCAGGGAAGCGTGATCGCGTCCACCGCCGGGCGATGGAGATCGAGCGCGTCGTCGAAGACCCCGCCGCGCTCGCGCAGTTCGGCCCGGCTCCCGATGCAGATCACCGCGTCGCAGGTTTCGTTTTCGCAGGCCCAGAGCGGGAGCGGGGTACCCCAGTAGCGGTCGCGGGAGATGGCCCAGTCCACGTTTCCCTCGAGCCAGTTGCCGAAGCGATTCTCCCCCACCACCCGCGGAAACCAGCGCACGGTGCGGTTGGCGGCGATCATCGCCTCGCGCAGCTCGGTGGTTTTCAGGTACCAGGAGTCGCGGGCGTAGTAGATGAGCGCGGTATCGCAGCGCCAGCAGAAGGGATAGTTGTGGGTGTAGGGATCGCTCCGATAGAGGCGTCCTGTCTCCTCCAGGAACGCCACGATCTCCGGGTCCACTTCCTTGACCCGCCGCCCCGCGAAGCCGGGCACCTCGGCGGTGAAGTGTCCGGTTCCGTCCACGGTGTGGAAGCGGGGCAGGCCGAGGGTCTCCCCCAGGGCGTAGTCGTCGGCGCCGTACATGACCGCGGTGTGCACCACTCCGGTCCCGTCCTCGGTGGTGACGAAATCCGCCGGGGCGACGAAGTAGGCCGGGCGTCCGGTCCGCTCGCCGATGTCGAGACCGTCGAAGAGGGGGCGGTAGCGCGTTCCCTCGAGATCCTTCCCCGTCATCGAGGCGACGATCTCGTAGTCCCCTCGGAGGATCTCCAAACGTTCCTTGGCGAGGATGTAGAAGGCGTCTCCCTGGCGCACCTTCACGTAGTCGATCGCCTCCCCCACCGCCAGGGCGACGTTTCCGGGGAGGGTCCAGGGGGTGGTGGTCCAGGCGAGGATCGAGGTGTCGGGTTCGTCGACCAGCGCGAAGGCGACCACCACCGAGGGTTCGGTCACCTCCTTGTACCCCTGGGAGACCTCGTGGTCCGAGAGGGCGGTGCCGCAGCGCGGGCAATAGGGCACGACCTTGAACCCGGCGTACATGAGCCCACGCTCCCAGAACCGTTTCAACAGGTACCAGACCGTCTCGATGTAATCGTTTTCGAGAGTGACGTAGGGCTGATCCAGGTCCAGCCAGAAGCCGATGCGCTCGGTGAGGCGGTTCCATTCGTCCTGGTAGGTGAACACGCTCCGGCGGCAACGGGCGTTGAACTCGGCCACCCCGTACGCCTCGATCTCGTTCTTTCCCTCGATGCCGAGTTCCTTTTCCACCGCGATCTCGACCGGGAGGCCGTGGGTGTCCCACCCTCCCTTACGGCGGACCTTGAAACCCCGCATGGTCCAGAAGCGGCAGATGAGATCCTTGATCGTGCGCCCGAGGACGTGATGCACGCCGGGGCGGCCGTTGCAGGTGGGAGGGCCCTCGTAGAAGACAAAGCTCTCGGCCCCGGCGCGCTCCTCCACCGAGCGCTCGAAGATGCGCTCCCGGCGCCAGAACGCGAGGATCTCCTCCTCGGCTTCGGCCTGGCGGATTCCTGTATCGAGAACGGGGAAGGGGGGACGGGGGGTGTCGGCCACTTAGAGTCTCTCCAGCATGCGCGTGATGAGTTTCTTGAGGGAGGGCTCCGCCCCGGCGGCCACGGCGAGGATCTTTTCGATCACCGCCGGCTCCAGGGCGTCGGGAAAACACTCGTCGGTGATCACCGAAAGGGCGAGCACCTTCATCCCGCCGTGGACGGCCACGATGGTCTCGGGAACGAGACTCATGCCCACCACGTCGGCGCCGAGGGCCCGAAGCATCCGGTACTCGGCCCGGGACTCCAGGTTCGGTCCCGCCACCGCGATGAACACGCCCCGGCGCAACGGAATGCGCTCTTCCAGGGCGACCTCCTCGACCATTTCCAGGAGGCGCCGGTCGTAGGGCTCGCTCATGTCGGGAAAGCGGGGGCCGAGGGCGTCGTCGTTGGGACCGATGAGGGGGTTGTCGCCCATGAGATTGATGTGGTCGGTGACCGCCATGATGTCCCCGGCCCGAAAGAGCGGGTTCATGCCCCCCACCGCGTTGGAGACGATCAGCGTCTCCGCCCCGAGGGCGCGCATGACCCGCACCGGGAAGGACACCTGCTTCATGGTGTAGCCCTCGTAGAAGTGCACGCGACCGTTCATGGTCACTACCGGGGTCCCCTTGATGGTGCCGAGGATCAGCTCCCCCACGTGGCTCTCGGCGGTGGAGTGGGCGAACCCGGGAATCTCTTCGTAGGGAATCCGTACCGCCTCGTCCACCGCGCCGGACACATCGCCCAACCCGGTGCCGAGGATCATCCCCACCCGGGGCTTCAGGTCGCTCCGGGCGCGCACGAAGGCCAGAGCCCGATCGATCTGCTCGCGTACTGTGCTGGTCGTCACCGTGTCTCTCCTGCGGCCGCGGCCGCGGTTGGTTCTGCTTGCCCCCGGGGTCACGTCCGAGGCGTTCGTTCCCCGAAAAGGGCGGTTCCCACCCGCACCCGGGTTGCGCCTTCGTCCACCGCCACCTCCAGGTCGCGGCTCATGCCCATCGAGAGTACCGGGAGCGCGCGCCCCCAACGCTCCTGAAGCCGGTCCCGGATCTCCCGGAGCCGCACGAACGCGGGCCGGGCGATCTCCGGATCCGGCCCCGGACGGGCGATGGTCATGAGACCGTCGATCCGAACCCCGGTCATCGCCGCCGCCTCGGCCGCCACCGTCCCGACCGCCTCGGGGTCGAAGCCCCCCTTGGTGGCTTCCCCGGAACAATTGAACTGCAACAACACCGGCAGCACCCGCTCCCTCGCCTCGGCCTCCGAGGACAGGGCCCCGAGGAGTCGCACGGAGTCGACGCTTTCGAACCCATCGAACAACCCCACCGCCGCCTTCACCTTGTTTCGCTGGAGGTGACCGATCCAGTGCCAGACCAGGCGGTCGCCGCTCCAGGCCGCGTTCACCGCGGGCACTTTCTCCCGGGCCTCCTGAATTCGATTCTCCCCGAACTGCCGCTGGCCAGCGCCGGCCATCGCCAGGATCCGCTCGGCCGGGAAGGTCTTGGAGACCGCCACCAGCTCGATGGTCTCCGGCGCCCGCCCGGCGCGCTCCGCCGCCCGGCGGATCCGTGCGCGGACCGCCTCCAGCCGTCTTCCGGCGGGATCGTTGGGTGAAGCAGGCGCCTGATCGGACATGAGCCGGTAATCATAGGGCCGAAGGGCCCGCGGGGCAACGGCCCGCGCCCCCTAGCCGGCGACCTTGCGGTACAGCCAGGGCAGGCTCACGTCCATGCGGTAGTCCACCGAGGAGTGGTCGTCGGGGAACTCCTCGTAGCGATGCTCGATCCCCGCCTCCGTCAGGCGCCGGTGGAGGATCCGCGCCCCGAACTGGAGATGGTACTGGTCCCGGGATCCGCAATCGAGATAGAGACCCCGGAGGGAGCGAAGCCGGCGGCGCACCGTCTCGCGCAGCACCAGGCGCACCGGGTCGTGGCGCAGCCACCGCTTCCAGCGCCCGGCGTCGAGTTCCCCGGTGTGGAGGTCCATGGGAAGCCGGAAGCCGAGGGGCGCTTCGGGATCGGGGTCGTAGAAGGCGGCCATGGCGAGGAACATCAACGTATGGCCGTCCTCGTGACCGATCTTGTGTTTCCGGTAAAAGCGGCGCAGGAACGCCTCGGGGCCGCCGTGCTTCTCCAGAACGGCCAGGGTCCGGGGGATGTCGACGCCGTAGCAGTACTCGAAGTACATGTCGCCGGAGTGGCAGGCCGCCGCTCCCCAGTGGCGGGCGTAGCGCATGGCCTGGAGGATCGCTCCGTAGCCTCCCGAGGACTTCCCGAACACCGCCCGGGAGGCGGGATCGGAAAGGGTTCGATAGCGGCGATCCACCGCGGGAACGACCTCACGGAGAAGATAGTCCGCGTAGTCCCCCACCGCGGCGGAGTTGATGTATTGGTTCCCTCCGAGGCGGGTCCAGCAGTCGGGGAAGACCGCGATCACCGGGCCCATCTTTCCGGCTCGCCGTAGACGCTCCAGACGCAGCGGCACGGACTCGTCGAAGGGCTTCCAGCCCAGGTGGGCCGGGCCGCTTCCCAGGAACCCGACCAGGTCCAGGAAGAGGGGATAGCGACGCTCGCGATCGCGATCGTCGTAGCCCGGCGGGAGATAGACCGCCACCTCGCGGCGGTGGGGATCTCCGAGGGGGTTTCCGGCCAACACCCGGGAATCGAGGACGAATCGCTCGATGCGTCCTCGCAGGAGCGCCGGTTTGCGGATCATGGGGTTCCTCCCGGGTGCGGTCCGGCGGCGGGGGACCGCAAGAATCGACGGCCCCGGCGCGCCCCGGGGGGAACCGACCCGCCCCCGAGGGCTTAAGTTTCTCCGCCCCAAACCGATAGTTCGAATGGAGGACCCCACTATCAAGG
>Ga0114931_10005383_pt1 | contig 15808 bp, 14 predicted proteins | sample 2SBtaG_FD_89579 | JGI IMG/M metagenome (GOLD analysis project Ga0114931, IMG submission 89579) | Deep subsurface microbial communities from Kolumbo volcano to uncover new lineages of life (NeLLi) - 2SBTROV14_V59a metaG | ecosystem: Environmental > Aquatic > Marine > Volcanic | place: Kolumbo...
ACTCATAGTGAGGCTCAGGAGTTCAGGTTCTAAGTTCTAGTTTGGTAACCACTTAGAAGCTGTACGAATGAGCCTCACCATCTGTTGGATCTGCGTGGAACAAAATTTACACCCGTCTGTATCGTCTCCTCCTAGGAAATAGAAGTAAGCATACAGTAATTAAAAGTAAGATTGATCAGGGTTTTAGGAGGATTGTGAAGGCTCGACATGAGGCTGATATGCCGATTGAGAAGGCGAATAGAGAGGTGCTGAAAATGGCCAAAGAGAGGTATGAAGCTCTAAGAGAGATGCTGTGAAACTATGAGTGGGCGGCGTTGGTCCAAGTATGCAACAGTTTTGGATCTTCAGTGTTTCCAGGCGCTGTTTGAGATCGAAACATACCTGCGATGGCTCATGCGGTGGGAGCTGAAGGGCCTAATGGGAAAGAGCTGGCAAGGCGGGATCGATTCGGAGGTGCTGAAGAGTGCGAAGCAGCGTAGGAGGGAAGAGGACAGTCTCGTGGTGGTTGATAGCCGAAAGACGGGAGTTTTGTCGTATGTGTCCCTAGGTGATCTGCGCGACATAATAGTGGGCAGTCTTTGGGATCCTGTTTTTAGTAAGGCTTTTCCGCGTTGTGAAATTGTAAAATCTGATTTCGCCAAGCTCCTTGGTGTGCGAAACAAGGTTGCGCACCTGCGGCCGGTTTCTGAGTTTGATTTTCGATTGACACAGCGTTTTTGTGAGGACTTAGAGATTTGGACCCGAGGCTATGATGCTGGGCAGATGGCAGTGAGAAGGCACTCCTTGAACGAAGAAGAGGATCCAATCGGTTTAATGAAAGAAGTTGTGAACCGTGGTAGTATTGGCTTGGTTCGGCAGTGTTCTGTTGCGGAAGTCTCTCATCATTTTAGAATGGAACTATTCTTTACGTCCAAGCCGCCCCAGGGTGCTGTTTCGAAGCTTATCGAGACCCTGTCCAGGTTTCTCACTGTGCTGCAATCTTCGGAAGACGAGTTGTCACTCGTGATGTATTTCGCGAAGCTTACGGTTCAGGGGGATGGTGATGAAATAGGGGATCGGTTGCAGAACCTTATCGAAGGAAACTTCGATAGCGGCGCTCCGGTCAATCGTGAGTCCGAATTACTGCAGGTGTCGTGGGAGGAGTATGTGCCATGGAGTGTCGAGTTTCCGGACAAGTTTGTTTCTTGGGCAGAATTGCCCGCGTGATTGCGTTGCGTCATAGAGCTGATAGAGCCTGCATGCGTCCGACGTAGGACTAGCAGCTTATTGGGTTAGGAGCAGTGACGGGCATTGGCAATTAGTTCTACGAGCTCGGAAACACCGACTGCGTAGGAAATCCCGCGGTGTAAATGCAGGACAAACTGCTGTGCCAAGTTTTCGGTTGTGATATTGATTCCATCATCGAGTAAACGCTGTTTGATCAATGCGGAGTACAGCGTTCCATGAGGTCCCACGAAGGTTTTCCATGTCATCTCCAAGTTACTGTCGAGACTAATCGGATGTACGGGAGGAGCTGTAACCTCAGAAAGGGACTTGAGAAGAGCCCAACGGCATAGGACATTCCATGTCTTGATGCCTGTCTTGCGCTTGAGGCGTATCAATTGGTCCCTGCCTTTCTTGGAGACTCGGATGTTCTCGATGATCATGATGCCGCCTCGAATAGATACCCTTCTTGGATCGTGGTGGTTTGCAAATCGTCGTCGTGCATAAGGGTATAGGTCCTACCGATACTGTCGACGATGGGAGGAATGAGGTCGCCGACGATCTCTTCATCTGTTGAGAGAAGAATGACCTGGTGGCTAGCTCGTGGAAAGTAGCGCGAGACGAGGTTGTTACGATGAGATTTGTCCAGGCGGCCCAGTGGGGTGTCGATCACCACAGGGAGACTTCGACCGGCTGCGCGACTCAAACCCCAAAGAAGAGAGGTGGCCAAGAGCTGTCGCTCTCCAGCTGAGAGTGACTCGGGAGAGATGAAAAGGCCGTCTGAGTTCAAAATCTCGATGTCGAAAGTCTCTGGATCGATGCGCAAATCGCGGATCATGTTCTTCTTGCGGAAGAGCTGCTGGACGGAGTCGAGGACCAAGCTTTGAATCCTCTCTATATGCTCGACAAGGGTGGACCGACTGAATTCGCGGAGGGTGGTGCGTGCACGCTGCGAGTAGGTAAGTACGCGTTCGTTGTCCTCGTGAGTTTGCGTTTCTGTTTCTCTACGAACTTTGGTGTTTTCGAGTATGGCGAGCTTCGTTTCCACCTCACGTCGAAAGATGACTTGTGATTCCAACAGCAGCTCATGGCGTGCCTGTGTTCGCATGAGCTCCGACTCCAGACTTCGAATGTGCTCCTGGATGGGTCTGATCTGTTCTTCCGCGGGTAGGCTCTCTAACTCCCGACGGACATGGAGCATCTTTGTTTGAATGGACTCGAGCTGAAGGACCAGGCCATTGGAGGTCTTGCTTATGATGGGTAATTCCGCGGCAAGTAGGTGTTCGAGCTGGTCCTTGGCGGTACTGTCGAGATCAAGGATTCGAGGATTCTGATTCATACAATCCTCACGTTTGCCTCGATCTGTTTCGAGGTGTCTGTCGATCTTACCAATTGAGGATTGGCTCAGTTTCAGTTTGGAAAGGACCTCCAGGAGTTCCTGATCTCGAATCTGGAGCATCTCCATTAGTTCCGGAGACGAGCTGGATTCCGTCTCTTCTGCCGCCGTGTTGAGGCAGCGCCGAAGGAGGTCCTATACGAGAAGAAATGGCATGGGGCCACCGGCTAGTTCCACTAGCTTGGCTCTTGTGGCCACTTTTTGCTCCTTCAGGTTTTTCAAGCTGATCTTGAGGGCATTGGCTTGCTCGTAGGTGCGCCCCCCGGCCTTCTTGTACTTCTGTTCGGCATCAGCCAAAGCTTTCGAGATACGAGATGATTCGGTCTGCACGGAAGCGATGTCTTGGGCCAACTGGCCCGACACATCGCTTGCCTTCTCATACTCGAGCTCAAGAGCAGTGATTTCTGCTAGCTCCTCCTTCGTCGCCATGTTCTTCCTGGTTCGCCTTTCGAGGATTCGAAGATCAGCATCTAGCTGCTCAAGGATGTCGAGACCCAGCAGAGACTTGATGGCGGCAGTTAGGATTTCCTTGGATTGAGCGGGGTCCGCAAGTTCCTCGATCTTCTCTCCATCAAAAAAGAAGAGTGGAGCGATGCGAGAAGGGATGAAGTCTTCGACCCAGTCAGCCCAGTTTTCACTGCAGACCGGGTCATACTGGCCGTCGACAAAAACCTCGAGAGATTCACTGGTGCCATTCCCGTTGGCTTTCCAATATCGCAGGACTCGGACAGTGTGTTCTTCACTCTCGAATACATGCCGAAATTGCAACTCGATGCCTGCACCATCCGCCGGGTCCACCATCCGGTTGATGCACTCCAGGAGGAACTGTGGATATGCCCTATTGTCTTTCTTCCAGACAGTGGATTGACGACCATACAAGACCAATTGTATCGCCATGAGCAAAGTGGTCTTGCCTGACCCGTTGAGTGCTCCGATCAGCGTGATCGGTTGGCGGGAGTTAGGAGGCTCGAGGTCGATCGTATGTTTGCCTTTGAATGCACGGAAGTTGTGGAGCTGAATCTGTTCGATGATCATTTCGCGACCTCCTGTGATGAGGCGTCGAATAGTTGAGGGGTTGGTTTGGGTTTGATCCCTCTTCGTTCATCCTTGGGTATTCGATCCTTGTTAGCGCTCTTGCGCAACAAGGCACGTTGCTTTGCGTCTTCGGCATCAGTGTAGAAGCCGCGACGGAGAGCCTTCTCCAACGCTTGGAATAGACAGGAGCGTTTTGCCATATGCCTGTGTCGCTCCTCGACTGCGATGAGTTCTCGAATCAACTCGAAGTGGATCGTGTCTTCGTCACAGAGCGTTCGTAGTAGATCGATCTCCTCAGCTCCGAAGCAGCTGTGTTCATGTAAGGGCCGTGATGGAAACGGCTCTCCTTTCGCTGAGGCATATATTTGAGGCAGAGAGTCCTCGACTTCATTCTTATCGATGACCCAGGTTCTTCGGATCTCATGGAGCTCGGGCATCGTGATGAGCTCGAGATCTCTGACCTCTTTTGGACCGTTCTTTCGGATCCATGTCTCTGCAACCAGTAGTTTGCGAAGCCATTCCTCGCGCGCCTGTTGTTTGTAAGGTCCAGGGATCGGCTCTCCCTTGAAAATCTGGACCTGACCGCTCATTCGCCGGAAATCTCGTTTGCTTCTATCCTTGGTTGCTAGCTCGTTACGAATGTCTAGGAGTGGCTGCATCCATGACTTCTCGTGATCGTTTTTGATCATGGCGGTCATCGACTTGTCCTCGCTTACGAGCGTGCAGACCCAACAACCGAATCGGCTCTTACCACAGCTCGGCGTGGTGGTGTCGACTACCAGTGGGCATTCCCCATCCTCAGATGCACCCTGGTACATCGTGAGTAGGTCCTTGTTGTTGTATCCCCAGGGATTCTTGACCTGCATGAGGTAAGTCCAGACGTCGTCGTTCTCCCAATCCTCGACGGGGGAGTAGATGAGAGAGTTCGGTAGGCTGCCGTTGGGGCTCAGCTTGTCGCGCACGCGGTGTTTTTCGTGCTTCTTCATGGTGGCAGCACGCCGAGAGCTTTCCGCTTTGCGAGTGCCCAATACTACGATGGCTTCGCCATTGCTCCGTACCACATCGCTGATGAACCGATTTGAAGGGTTGATCTTCATCCTGCTGGTGCACCAGCGGAACATGGGGCTCGGGGCCGGATATCCCTTGCCGATTAGGTTGACCCAAAAGGAGTCCTGTACCTGGGGGATCAGGCGGTGTGCTTGAAAGGGCATGCTCTTAGCCCTAGCCGCCTTGTTGACTTGCTCCAATGAGTGTTCTACCCACTTGGCTACAATGGGATTCTCAACCAATGTATCTGTGCTGATCACATGGACGGGCTTGTGGTGTTGATCAGGCTGCAGCTCGGCTAGGGCAATCCAGATCAACTGTAGTGTTGCCGTCGAGTCTTTACCGCCGCTGTATCCGACGACCCAAGGCACAGAGTCTGCCAAGTAGAGTTCTTGAACCTCCGCACAGAGTTTCTGCAACGTAGCTTGGAATCCGAGAGATTTGAAGACCGACTTAGGTCCTGACTGTTGCTTGCTTGCCACCCTTTCCCCTCCGATAGGCTCTTTCGACTCGCTCTTCTTCCGCCGTGAGCGTCAAGTCGAGGTGCTTCTTGATTGCGTTGCAGGTCAGGGTCACGTTGTGCCCTGACTTGGAGACTCTTCCGCCAGTCATGGCCCGACCTTCCCAGAGTTTGGCATTTGATCGTCGCCAGTTCATCGTCTTGAGACGTTGGAATGTCCGCTTCCAGCCGCGTTGATTCTCCTTGATGAGTTGATTGCCGATTTTCGCTAGAGCATGCAAGGCAATCGCATGGGAATGGAGGAAGGACGATCGGACTTCACTCGAAGTCATCAGGCCCTTCTGCACGCTTTGCCATTCGGGGATTTGCTTGGCGATGTGTTCCCAGAACTCAATAGCACTGTCCACAATCTGATTCTTATCGCCCTCGACCCCCTGAACCAGTGTAGAGGTGGCGGTATAGATGCTGCTCAGCGTGAAGAGCTTGCGGGAGCGAGCAGCCAAGGTGCTGCGCTCCATCTCGACGACTCCATCAAAGCACACAGCTTTGAGGACGACATCCTTGACGATCTGTGCGGGCTCATCCCGATGATCGTAGAGGATGCCGATCGACCGAGTGGCGCGTACGGCATGTCGATTGAGATCCGAGAACATCTGTTGGCAACGTTCCAGCCCAAGGTCCATGAAGAAGACGATGGCAATGGTCTCCTCTCCCAGATCCGGATTCTCGCGCAGGGCCATTTCTATGGCCGCTCGGCGATGCTGCCCATCGTTGATGAGGATCTGGGCATCCATGGGAACGCGGAGGGCACCCATGCGGTGCTGATCTCCGGACGTGCCAAGAGGGTCGAAGTTGACTTTGCCGTCGATCGAGGCTGTGAGCGCAGAGAAGACGTAAGACTTGGGATTCTCGAGGAGGTAGCGAGCCATCTCCGGAAGGCGTGCCTTGTTGAGGATTCGCTGCGCCCTCAGGTGAGGAATCAGCTCCTCTTCATTGAAGACGAAGATCCTCGGGATAAGTTTGAGCGGGCACATGGACACGTAGTATTCATGTCCAGCCTGAATGCCCCGGATCGACGGGAAGACGTATTCAAATTCAGGACTCATCTAGGCACCCCTCCTGTATGCTTGTCGATGAACTTTCGATACCATGGAAGTTTGACGTGCGTACGTCAACAAGAAAACGTACGAAATTATTGGATCGCCACTTGCCCTCTCTCTATCTTCTGCTCCCAGGCACTCGCCGCATTTCGAATGGTTCATCCGAGGCAGCACTCTGCATGCGACTCTGGACCTCTGGTCCGAGGGGGAGATGATGATCTATCTAGACTGCAACGCCACCACTCCAATTGAGCCCAGAGTTTCCGAACTCGTGATGCGCTTCATGGATGTGGAGTTCGGCAATGCCGTGAGCCGTACCCACGGATTCGGAATGCGCGCGAAGCTGGCTGTGGCGCAGGCTCGTGATCACGTGGCGGCGCTCGCGCATGCGGGGGCCGACGAAGTGGTATTCACCAGTGGGGCCACCGAAAGCAACAACCTGGCCATACTCGGATTGAGAGCTGAAGGTGAGAAGACGGGAAAGAAGCACATCATCTCGAGCTTGATCGAGCACAAGGCCGTGTTGGAACCTCTCGAATGGCTAGTGCGGGAAGCCGGTTTCGAAGTCACTCTCCTGGAGCCTACCTCCGAGGGGATCGTGCCAGCAGCGGCTCTACGAGAGGCGTTGCGCGAGGACACCCTCCTGGTCTCGCTCATGCACGTCAATAACGAGACCGGCATGATCCAGCCCCTCTCCGAGTATGTGAAGGTGTTGGAGTCCGCAGCCGCCTACCTTCATGTCGATGGAGCCCAGGGCTTCGGCAAAGTCGAAGGCCTCGAGGACGCGCGCATCGATATGATCTCAATCAGTGGACATAAGCTCTATGCCCCCAAGGGGATAGGTGCGCTCATAGTGCGCCGCCGAGGTTGGGATCGGGTCCCTCTGACTCCGTTGGTGTTTGGAGGTGGCCAGGAGAGCGGCCTGCGACCGGGGACCCTTCCCGTGCACCTGATCGTGGGACTGGGGGAGGCTGCTCGCATCGCCAAGCTCGAGAGAGAGCCACGAGCCCAGCTCTGCGCCAAGCTCAGGGTGGCTATCTTGGCCGATCTCTCATGCCTGAATCCCATCTACCATGGCTGCCCCGAGCAGCAACTCCCATCGACCCTGAATCTCAGCATTCCCGGTGTGGATGCTGAAGCGGCCATCGTGGCTCTGAAAACAGTGGCCGCCGTGTCCAATGGCTCGGCTTGCACTTCGCACTCCTATCAACCGAGCCATGTGCTCCAAGCCATGGGACTGCATCCAGACAGCATCGCCGGTGCGCTACGCCTGTCTTGGTGCCACATGACAGAGGAATTCGAGGCAGGGACCATCAGCAAGTCGCTCGCTACCCTGATACCGAGCAACACCAGGACAACCTGAGTCACACGGCTGGTTCTGTGAGAATGACCGGAGTATCTTTCTCCGTAGATGAAGATCGCTCGTCACAAGGCCGCAATCCACCGCACGGAGTACTCCAAGCCGGTTCGCCTGGCGTTGGAAGCTGGTCTCATCGCACCAGGCAAGAAGGTCTTTGACTACGGTTGCGGATACGGAGACGACATCAAGTTTCTGACCCAGGCTGGCGTGCGCTCCAAGGGATGGGATCCCTATCACAGGCCCGTGGACAAGAAGTACAAGGCAGATGTCGTCAACCTGGGCTATGTCGTCAACGTGATCGAAAACCTAAGAGAACGTGAGCAGACGCTGCAGAGGGCCTGGCGCTTGGCCAAGAGCCTCTTGATCGTGTCGGCCCGATCCACCGTGGAGCGCCAATCGGAATCCTTCGAGGATTGTGCCGATGGAGTCGTGACAGGGCTCGGTACCTTTCAGAAGTTCTACAACCAGACCGAGTTGCGGAGCTGGATTGAGGAATCCCTCGAAACTCAAGCTATCGCAGCCGCCCCTGGGATCTTCTATGTCTTCCGCAATGAGGAGGATCGGCAAGGCTACCTCGCTGCCCGTTACAGGAGACGTCAGGCGAAACCACGGGTTCGTCTTGCCGATGTGCTCTATGAGAAGCACCGGGAGATCCTCGAGCAGCTTGCCGCTTTCCTGACTGAGCGCGGGAGGCTACCCGAGCACGATGAAATCAGCGTTTGGGCCGAGCTCCAAGAAGGACTCGGAAGTCTCAAGAAGGCCTACATGGTCCTCCGCAAGGCCACGGGTGAGTCCCAGTGGAAAGAGGTCGAAGAAGCGCGACGCCAAGACCTCCTTGTCTATTTGGCGATTGGAAAGCTCACAGGTCGTCCCCGCTTCTCCGAGTTACCTCTCGTTCTTCGCCGCGACATCCGCGCGCATTTCGGAGCCTACAGCCGAGCCCAAGAGCAGGCCGATGCGAGCCTCTTTGCTGCCGGCGATCTCGAGAATCTTACGGAGGCCTTCCGTAAGACGAGCTTCGGAAAGCTCATGCCGACTGCCCTCTACGTGCATGCCGACTATGTGGATCGCCTCCCCACGCTCCTTCGCATCTACGAAGGCTGTGCCCGCTCCTATCTCGGCGATGTGGACGGTGCCACCCTCATCAAGATCCATCGCCAGCATCCTCAGGTCTCCTACCTCGTCTACTCAGACTTCGAGAAGGTCGCTCATCCCACACTAGAGAGCTCAGTCGGCGTTTCCCTCGGACTTCCCCGGTTCTGGGTCAAGGACTACTCGGAGTCAGCCAACCCGCCCATCCTCCACCGGAAGGAGACCTTCGTGCCTGAAGACCATGCCACCAGAGAGAAGTTCCTCAAGCTCACCCGCAGCGAGGAACGCAGAGGACTCTATGAAAAGACCGCACAGATTGGGACTCGTGAGAACTGGAGGGCGCTCCTCATCCAAAAACAGGTCCGAATCCAAGGACACAGGGTGGTGCGTGCGGCTGAATGACAGTATGAAGAGACCCTTGAATTCAACGAGGAGACAAAGAGCAATGACAGTACTAGATGCCTGTGTCCAAGTCTTGAAAGCAGCTGGGAAGCCACTGACTGTGGACGAAATCCATGAGGAGATCACCAAGCAAGAGCTCTACGAGTTCAAAGCCAAGGACTCTCGGAGCATCGTACGCAGTGCGCTAAAGCGGCATGTCAGAAGGGGATCGAATCTCCAGGTGATTCTCCGAGACAAAAACTCCTATGAGGTCAGGGCATGATCCACACTATGAGTGAAGTGTGAATCGGCACGCGAAAAACTGGCAAGAAATTATCGAGGCGTGATTTAGTAGTGCCTCACACCCCATCAAGCTCTCGCAGGATGTTCGCCTCAAGAGAGTCCTGCTCCTCCTCTGCAAGGAACGCTAGGCAGGTGTCCAGAAGATTGGGCTCCAGAGCACGTCGTGCAGCAATCTGCGTCATGCCGCCCTCTGCTAGCTCTTCGAAAACCTCGATACGGTCGCCCAACCTACTGTCGGCCAGGATCTCCACCTCACCACTCTCAGCAAACGCTAGCAGGTCAATGATGTGGGCCACGTTGCGCGTTTCGAAGGTCCCATAGCGAATAGATTCCGCCGCTGCGTCGAATGATTTGCGGACTTGAGCCTCGTACCCGACGGACGCGGCGAACACTAGGGCATCCGCCAATGTTGTGAAGATACCCTCCGATAGCTCACTCGGCAGCGACTCCTGTGCTTTGGATCGCCTCACTCTGCGTTCCTGACTCATCGCGAGACCTCCGTGAACTTCGCATAGTCATACTCAGTGGAACTCCTCGCCACTAGCTCATACTCAGCATTTCCTCGCTGAATGGTCCGTACTTTCACATCCTTGCTACCAGAAAAGAAAGTAATGACGTATTCTCCGCCGACTGCCGGGGACATCTGCTCCTGCACGTCGCCATCCCACTGCGTCTCACTCACCATTAGAATAATCTGGGGAGCTAGCTTCGGTAACCCTTCCGCAACCTGCATGCGGTGCACTGGGTCTAACGTGCCGAACGGTGAGTCCATGACCATGGGGTAGGGAGATCGAGATCCTAAGACCTCATCAGAGTTGCGTTCTCGTAGCATGTCAATGATGCTCGTAATGAAGGACAACGATAGTATCTGTGACTCGCCCGCACTCATTGCAACAGGTGACATATCACCACCTGTGCGGTAGAGACCGAGGGAGTAATCCTCGGAGAGTCTTGGGCGGTACCCCTTGAATGCTAGCAGTCCAAAGACGTCTTGGATACGCTGCTGGAGTTGATCGCGAACATCGTCTTCGACTATTTTCTGTAGCTTTTCCAGGGCGGTGAGTGTGCTTTGGCAAATGTCTAATCGACGTTGAGCTGAGATGGCCAGACTCTCACGCTCTTCTTCCTTTTTGAGCCTCTTTTCGATATCAGAGATTTTCTCGAAGAGTTGCTTCGCCTCATGTCGTGCAACAGCAACTTGCTTTTCTAACTCACGGTTCTTAGCGTCATAGGACGCTCGACGCATCTCCAGAGATGCCACATCGTACTGGGGCAACTTTCGAAGCTTTTTGCTAACGTCATTCTGCTGTTCCTCAAGACGATCGAGCTCTACTGCGATGATTCTACGAGTATTGAGGGAGTTCTCGAGATCCCCACGAAACTCAGTCAGTCTGCGGTCAAGGTCCTGAAACTGCCCTGCGAGTCCAAGCGCCCTGGATTCGATGTCAGCTAATCCAGCGCGATCACGCCACTCACGCAGGGCCTGCAACGAGCCGTCCTGTTCCTCTAGCAGGCGATGGCAGATGCACTTGCCTTCGTTGATGAGGCCATCCACAAAATGCCTCTTGATACCGGAAGGTAAATGGCCACTAAGCTTGAGCCGCTCGATTTGGCCGACCACCTTGTGCGCGGCGGAACCGAGTGGAGCCAAATGACCCTTCTCCGCTACAATGCGGCATAATTCCGTGTGGTTCAGATCCTGGTGTGCACGCTTTTCAGACAACGCTTGCACGATGTGATCGCGGGTCTTCTGTAGCTCTGCTGCAGGACCAAGTTCGCGTAACTGAGCGTCAATTGATTGGACCTCCTGGCGGCTGGCTCGGGCCTCTGATTCAACGGTATCGGCATGAGACTCTGCCTCCTCGCGTTGCGCCTCCAGCTCATGTTTCTTCGTCAGGAGCTCCTTGACCTGTACAGATGCATCCTTTTCAAGTTCATCCTCGAGAGTTCTTTTGACACCTCGCCGTCCTCGCCCGCCACGCAGGTGGCTGATGGCGCGAGTAATGACTTCGACGCCCATCATGCTCCGAGTGGCGATCGCAACCTCCTTTTGTTGAGCCTTGTCCGGTCTCGAAAGAGCTTCAATGCGCTCACCGTCAAAGAAGAAAAAAGAGATAAGGGAGGCCGGAATGATCTGCTCGAGCAATCTGCGTGGCGAATCAATGATCTGAGACTCGCCGGCCGAATTCGTTCGAACGAGAGACAGTACTGAATCCGGTGTAGAGGCTGCACTACCATGCGTCGTCTTGGTAGTTACGCAAGATCGGCGTGCAGCGTAGCGATTACGGTGATGCTCGAACTCCACTTCAACATGGCAGGAAATCGTCTCACCGGGAGTAGCCTTTTCAGTAGCACCATCAGAAATGACCCTGCCGGGATTACTAAAATTGGGTGTAAAGGTTCCACAAAGACACCATGTGAAGGCGTTGAGTAGGGTGGTCTTCCCTCCTCCGTTGGCTCCATGAAATACCGTGACAGGTTTTGAAGGATCAGTGGAGAATCGAATACGCGATTCCCCTTCGTACTGTCGAAAATTGAAAAGCGTCGCGGTCAGCAGTTTCATTAAACGAGTTCCTTGAGGATACGCACGCACTCGCTGCGGATGTCATTGTTGGGGGGCGGGTCCTCATAGAGGTGCTCACGTTCAATCCTTAGGAGCTTTTGGAGAAAGTGTTGCACGTCCTCATCCAATTCGCTGAGCAAGGCACTGATGTTTTCTTTTCGTCGAGAGTCCTGAGTTTTCATGGTGGTGTTAATTGTTGACACTAAACATCTAGTAGGTTAAACTCTTTTCGCAGATCGGCCAGCGAATTCCACGCTTGAAACTGTGTGAGAGAATCCTCCGCGAAGACGCGAACTCTCTCTAGCTCTCGGCGAACAAGTTCTTTCCCAACGGACCAGCCAGCATCTTCACGAGAAACACCGGCTGGCGGCCGTGTGACCATATCATTGATTTCTGCTTGGGTTTTCCCTGGGAAGAGCCGTAGCACACGCCCCCTTCGTTGCACGTATTGCCGAGGATTGCGGCTGCTACTCATGATGAAAGCGGTACGCACGCAAGGGATATCAACTCCTTCGTCTAAGCATCGCATGGCGACCAACGCCTGGAGTTCGCCTCCGGCAAGAGCTTGGATTAGCTGCCTACGCTTCTGAGTAGGAGTATCGGAGGTGATCGTCGCCACGCGGTAACCCATTTTGTGCCCCAGAAGATCTGTCACAACTTCGATTTGGCGCTCTGCCTCAAGGTCACCTCCAATACGGGCCTCGCCGACATAGACGAGAGCCTGTTCGAGAGGGCTGGAGCGAGACTCAATCAGTTCAGCGAGGTGGGTATGTTTACCTTCTGCGCCCGCCACGATGCGTGCACGGCGCATCAGCAGAGCGTTCAGTGATTCAGGTCGCTCCTGGGGCAGCTCTGCACCTTGCTCAATTTGTGCTCCGAACAACTTGCGGATTTTCTCGGTGAGCGTGACATATTCATCAAACTCATCAGGAATCAGGTCGATGATACTTGGATGGTAAGAATACGGCGTGAGAGCTTCGCGCTGGATTGCGTCAGCAACTGTGATAACTGGCTGCAAGGATGGTCCGAAATAAGCCCTGACAGCGGCAGTCCCTTCGGGGTCAAGGAAACGCTCTGGGGTTGCTGAAAGGCCAAGGCGAAACTGCGGGAGGTCTGGAAGGGCCTGTTGAATCCATTGACTTCCAAAGTTGTGCACTTCGTCGCCAACAACGACAGTTCTTTGAGGAAGTCTCTGGCGAATCTCCGCGAAAGCCTGCGAACAGAAGCTGCTGTTCGTTGCGACCAGAACAACCGGTTCGCCACCATGAGATGCTGCGTCAAGAGCATGTTTGGCGCGGGAAATCCAGACCTTGGAGCTCACATAGCACTTGATGGGTTTAAGGCCAAAGACTGTGCATTCCTCAGACCATTGGTCAACCAGATGCTGGTATGGCACTACAATCAAAGCTACGTGAGCTACAGATTTTTGGAGTAGGCGCTGAACCAAACTCAGGGCCGTGATGGTCTTACCCGTCCCTGTCGCAAGCTCGAAGATGCCACAGCCTTCGTTGTTCTTCCACGATTCGATTGCCTCTTCTTGATAGTCGCGCAATTTGGGACCGTAGGGCGGAGCATCCTCATGGACCGCGAGCGCAGATTCGGGATCAGAGGTCGGCATGGAGAGTGGACGCAAAGCAAGGAGCTTATTTCGGACTGCTTCCGGAAAAACAATTACCTCCAGATTGGGCGTATGGTTTGTCCAAAGCCGCTCGAACTCTTGTACCCGGCGCGTGACTCTGTCCTTGTCAGCCTCGATCCATGAGCAAAAAACTTCGAAAGATTCGAAGTTATTTTGCAACCCTCCTGCAGATTCGTTTGGCGATCCCGTAAAGACGACTGTATCGCCATGTACGTCTCGGAAGATTCCGAACTTTTCATGATAGAGTCCCGGACGATTCTCTCGACACAGCGCAATTTGAATGTCGAGAAGCTCGTGTTCGATCATCCAGGCTAGAAACCCAATTCGGTCTCTCATGATGCCAACAGGCACGTAATCTATTTGCTGTACAAGTGTTCTTTCGATGCGCTGTTCGCGGACGCCATAGCCCTTCTCAATCGCTTCAGCGTCTTCCATTGAGAGCTCGGGAGATGCTACCAGACGCATTTTTCCACCGACTGTGAACAACCCGGGTAGACCCTTAGCTGCGAAACTCAATGCGGAGCTCGAAAAGTAGCCGACAGCTCTGTCATATGAAACGGAGAGACTGAGGCAAGGAGCATAGAACTCGTCGACAATGTTTCCACTGTCAGAACGGTATGAGGGCTGAAGGGGCAACTCACGAAGTCGATCTTTTTGAAGTGTGTTCACGATTCGTAGTTCGTCACTTGCGACCGTCGGTTTTGGGGTGCCACCACCATGCGGGTCGTCTATTCGTGGCCCTCCCACCGCTGGGTGCAAAAGAGAATCTGGCTCCACCAGCGTGGAGAGGTGCGAGCATTGACTTGATTTGAATATCCCCAACTACCCAGAGTGCGCCACCCTGATTGACTCTGTCAATTACCTCGAGAGCTTTTGAATTGAGGATCGCGATAACTTGTTCTTTCGTGAAGTCAGCAGGATTGTAGGGAAGTGATAGGTTTCTGTTGTCATGGCCAAGGTTGAGCCGGAAGCCTGACTGCTGATGGTCTGCCGTACTCGGTGATTCAACGATCGACGATGTGGAAACTCCTGATTCAGTTGGTGATGAGGCTGTTCTAGCCGGAGAGTCAAGCAACTCGCTGAGGATATCCAAAACGAGGTCGTCAACCTTGGGCTGTTGATCAGGGCCAGTTACCGCTGTTGGTCTGCTTTTCGGATAGTGCCCCTCGGTGGTCTTTGCTTCGCATCCCAAGGATTGTGTCATCGTCTCGTGACTCTGGTTCGTGCTCAGACAAAGAGCAGGGTCAGCAAGCCAATACCTGGCCCGAAGCAAGCCGGATTGACAGATGAGATCATGATTCCTGAGGGATGCTATGGCCTTGTGCCAGGCTACGCGCGAAAGATCCAATTGTGATCGCGCGAGGAGGGCGCGACGACTTCTCGGAACTCCATCGCACGCCATCAAAAGTTGTCGAGAGGATGGTGAAAGAGAGTCTAGCAGGATCTTATTTTCCGAATCTGTCATCTGCGCGAGACCGGAGCTTGTTGAGGGTCTGTTCCTGGTGTGTCCAGGAGTCTATGTGTTGCGATCATCATATGGGTTGGCGAGGTGTGGTGCCAAGGCAGATCTCTCAAGGACAAAAGGGGTGATCTCGAAGGTCTGTTCTCTGTGCATTTGATCTGGTCGGAACCGGACTCCTGTTCGGCCTGGTGCGCTGTACGTGAGGCTGTGCCGATATTCCACGCTGGGAATTGCATGTTCTGGGTCATCTAGCGTGGAGTTGGGAGTCGTGGGATCCGACATTGAGTTTCGTGCAGATGACCACCAGCGCATGCCGCGCACGCGACGTCCCCACATGCAGGTCCTGCGGCGTGCAGGTCTTCTGCGTGGGGTCCACGTCGGTGATCAGGACCACCGGCGCCTCGAGCCCCTTGAACTTGCGGATGGAGGTGAAGCGGACGAAACCATTGCGCAGCGGATCGTCGAGGGGGACGAGGTGGTAGTTGCCGAGGTTGCGGTGGGAGGAGAGGGCGGAGGTGCGTTCGGAGCGGGCGGTGAGGATGATGATGTCGGAGGTGGGGACTTTTTCGTCGTGGCAGAAGCGGTGGAGGAGGCGCTGGATGGTGGCGGCGGTTTGAGTGGGGTCGGTGAGGTGGATCTCCTCGACGGCGATGCCCTCGGGGGTTTCGGGGCGGAGGACGGCGGGTTGGTCGACGAGGGCGCTGGAGTACTCGGCGATGCGGGCGGTGTTGCGGCAGTTGTGGGTGAGGCTGCAATCGAGATCGAGC
>Ga0114931_10005384_pt1 | contig 15807 bp, 14 predicted proteins | sample 2SBtaG_FD_89579 | JGI IMG/M metagenome (GOLD analysis project Ga0114931, IMG submission 89579) | Deep subsurface microbial communities from Kolumbo volcano to uncover new lineages of life (NeLLi) - 2SBTROV14_V59a metaG | ecosystem: Environmental > Aquatic > Marine > Volcanic | place: Kolumbo...
GCGTAAAATTTCTTTTGCTTGATATTCGTGAATTTTCATAATATCCTTCTTATTTTTTATACTCTAAACAATTTCATTATTATAGAAAATAAAATTATCTGTTTTATTTTTAATAAGCAAAAAGATATTTACTTTCTAAATATTAAACGATAATTTTCTAGTACGTTAAAGAGAATTTACAAACTAAACCTATTTTTTTGCCTCTCTACAATTAACTTAAATATTTTCTTTCAATGAAAGATAATGTGCTTCGATTGTTTTATCTAAGTCTTCCGTTGAATGTACAGTTGAAACAAACACAGCCTCAAACTGTGACGGAGCAAGATAAATTCCTTTTTCCAACATCGAATGAAAATACTTTCCGTAAAGTGCTGCATCGGAAGTCATTGCAGTTTTGAAATCAACAACTTTTTCTTCTGTCAAAAACATACAGCTCATAGAACCGATACGATTCATTGCAAAATTTTTATTTAATTTTTTAAGATTTTCTTTGAACCCGTTTTCTAAATAGACGCTTTTTTCTTCTAGCACTTCATAAGTTTCTGGATGATTTTTTATCTGTGTTAGAGCCGCCAATCCCGCATTCATTGCCAGCGGGTTGCCGCTTAATGTTCCAGCCTGATAAACAGGTCCAACAGGAGCAACAATTTCCATAATATCAGCTCTGCCGCCGAACGCGCCGACAGGAAGCCCGCCGCCGATAATTTTTCCAAATGTAATCAAATCAGGAGAAATACCGTAAACTTCAACTGCACCGCCTTTAGCTACACGAAAGCCGCTCATAACTTCGTCAAATATCAAAACAATATTTTCATTACTGCAAATCTCTCGTAACGCTAAAAGAAAATTTTTGTTCGCAGGAATCACACCCATATTTCCGGCAATCGGCTCAATAATAATTGCAGCAATTTCGTTTTTGTTTTCATTAATTAATTTTTTAACCGAATCAATATTGTTGTAATCGGCAATAAGTGTATCGGCAGCGTTTCCTTCGGTTACTCCCGGACTTGTCGGTACGCCGAAAGTTAACGCCCCGGAACCGGCTTTGATTAAAAAGTAATCGGCGTGTCCGTGATAACAACCTTCAAACTTTATAAATTTATTTCGTTTTGTAAATCCGCGAGCTAACCTTACAGCGCTCATAGTTGCTTCGGTTCCGCTGTTTACCATTCTTACTTTTTCAACGGCAGGCACTAACTCAGTAATTATTTTTGCCATTTTTATTTCCGCTTCGGTTGGAGCACCAAAACTTGTTCCGTTCTGCAGACTCTTTTCCAATGCATCTATAATAAATTTAGGATTATGCCCGAAAAGATGTGGTCCCCAACTCCCGATATATTCTATGAATTCATTTCCGTCGGCATCATAAATTTTTGAACCTTTTCCCCGTTCAATAAACAATGGGTTTCCGCCAACCGACTTAAATGCACGAACCGGAGAATTTACTCCACCCGGAATATATTTTTTAGCTTCTTCAAACAAACTTAAACTTTTTGAATTATTCACTTTACAACCTTTAACTATTAAAATATTAAATTTTTCTTTTGCATCTTACTTAAAAGACAATTTACTAAAGTAATTTTGCAACATCTTTTGCAAAATAAGTTAAAATCAAATCTGCGCCAGCACGCTTAATTCCAATTAACGATTCCATCATTACCCGCTCTTCGTCAATCCAGTCAAGCTGTCCGGCAGCTTTAATCATTGAATATTCTCCGCTTACCTGATAAGCCGCGAGAGGCATATTAAATTTATCTTTCACTCTGCGAATAACATCCATATAAGGTCCTGCCGGTTTTACCATAATAATATCAGCACCTTCTTCGATGTCTGATTCAGCTTCACGCATTGCTTCGTTAGTATTTGCAATATCCATTTGGTGCGAACGCCTGTCTCCGAATGTTGGTGCTGATTCTGCCGCATCGCGAAAAGGTCCGTAATAACCGGATGCATACTTTACCGAGTAACTCATAATCGGCGTATTTGTAAATCCCGCATTATCAAGTCCTTTGCGAATTGCAGCAACTCTTCCGTCCATCATATCAGAAGGAGCAACAATATCGGCGCCGGCTTCAACGTGCGAAACAGCTTCTTTTGAAAGTAGTTCAATTGTTTCGTCATTCAATATTTCACCGTCTTTCACAATTCCGCAATGTCCGTGCGAAGTATATTCACACATACACACATCGGTAATTACAACCAAATTTTTTACTTCCTTTTTAATCGCACGAACTGCTTCCTGTACAATGCCGTGCTCTGCATAAGCTTCCGAACCAACTTCATCCTTGTGTTCGGGAATTCCAAATAGTAATACCGCCGGTATTCCCAATGCTGCAACTTCTTTGCATTCTTCAATAAGAACATCTATTGACATTTGAAAAACATTAGGCATTGAGCGAACTTCATTTTTTACTCCGCTTCCGGGAACAGCAAACAGAGGATAAATTAAATCATTTTTGTGCAGATATGTTTCTCTTACCATATCTCTAACTATTGAATTATAACGCAATCTGCGTAATCTTTGTGTAGGAAAAGTTAACATAATTACTCCGTAATTTAATTGATAATTGAAAATTGATAATTGACAATTGTTTTGAATTTAAATAATTATAAATTGTCAACATTCCATACGTCTCGGCAAATCAATTATTTTGTTTTGTGGTTTTAATTATACTTGTTAAAATTTTAATTAATTCGATATTATCGGACTTAATGCTTTTGATTTCTTTCGATGGCATTATTTCAGCAGCTTCAAATAATTTTAACCAATAATCCGTTTCACGGGCTTCTTTTAATGAGATTGACATTTTATTAATAAAATCTTTTTTGGATACTGCATCTTGTGCCTCCGTTACATTTGCACCAATTGATGTTCCCGATCTTAGAATCTGTTTCAAAAGCGGTTCTATAACCCTGTGTTTTTTTACTTCATAAATATGGAATTTAACTATACGAACAGCAAATGTAAATGATTTTTCAAAGATACTATTATAACCGATCTGTTTCTCCGCTATCATCATTTTAAAATCTCCTATTTAATTAAAAAAAACAAAATTTTTTTATCCTATTGAATAATTATCCATTGTCCATTATCAATTCTCAATTGCTTTTACAATTTTTTCGCTATTTTTAATACAATCTCCGACCGATATTCCACCGCGATAATTTCCGCCGAGATATAATCCGTGATTTTCTTTTTCAAATTTTTCAAAATAATTTTCGTGTTCAATATAACCGATATTGTACTGCGGTATGGCTTTTTGCCAAAACTTTTTTCTAACAAAAATTGGTTCGCCTGTTATTTTCATTGTTTCTTTAAATTCTAAAAGAACTTTTTTGTACAATTCATCTTCCGTCATTTCAAACAATTCCGGTGAACGGGCACCGCCGATAAATATTGTGAATGCTGCTTTGTCTTCATTAGCTCTGCCATCAAAAATAACCGAACTCCAAATTGCTCCAAGATAACTTTTCTTTTCCTTTTCGGGAATTAAATAACCAAAACCATCCAAAGGTTGCCCGATTTCTTTTTTGTTAAACCCTAATGATAATGCCATAACCGGAGGATAATAAATTTCATTTAGATGATTTGAAAGATTGTTATCAATTGTTGAAAAGATTTTTGCAGAGATATAAGCCGGCATTGTTGACAATATTTTTTTTGCAGTTAATTGTTTTTTTTCTCCGTTTTGGGTGTAAATAATTCTGTATTCAACATCATTTTTTTCTACTTTAAGGACTTCACAATTATACTGAACCTGATTTAACTTAGAAGCCAGTGCTTTTGGAAATGACTGCATTCCGTTTTTAAAAGAAAACATTTTCGCATCTTGTTTAGAATCTTCGTCCCTTTCCTTTCGTTCTTTTCTGCCTTTTATCATTCCTTTAATCAATCCGCCGTAGATTTCTTCCAATCTGTAAAGTTTTGGGAATGCTGATTTCACACTAAGTTTATCGGGATTACCGGCATAAACACCGGCAACAAAAGGATTGATTGCATAATCCAAAAATTCTTGTCCCAATCTTCTTCGCACAAAATCAGAAATACTTTGATAATAACCGTCTTTCGATCTACCAACAAAAGGTTCAAGAAACAATCTCAATTTTGCTTTGGTAGAAAAAAGTTTTGTTTTAAAAAACTGTGATCCTCCCATAGGCAGAGGGAAAAGTTTTCCGTCTCGCAAAATGTAACGCTTGTTTCCTTTTTCATTTGCATAAATCATTTCTTCGGAAAGTCCAACTGCATATACAAGTTGTTTAATTACAGGCGTTGTTTCCAATCCGCTGTTTGGTCCGTATTCTACCAAAAACCCTTCCGATTTTTCGCTAATCATCGAACCGCCAGGCTCACTTTTCTTTTCCAAGACAGTAACTTCATAACCTTTTTGCTGTAATTGAAATGCCGTTGCAAGTCCGGAAATTCCGGCACCAAGAATTGTTATTTTTTTATTTTCCATTTGGTTTTAATTTAAATATTTTAATACTTGCTCTTTTAATGTTTCAACAAATAATTCGGAATCGTTTAAACCTTCCATTACAATATAATTTTCAATTCCGTTTTCGTCAGCCGTTTTTCTGTAAAGAATATTTAATTCAAACAGCGTCTCTATGTGATCAGAAACAAAACTAATAGGAACTAAAAGAAGATGTTTGTTTCCTTCTTTTGCCATTTTTTCAATCATTTGTGCTGTCGAAGGTTCAAGCCATTTTACCGGACCGACTTTGCTTTGAAAACACAATTCATATTTATGCGAATTATTTCTTTTTTGCATAATTAGATTTACGGTTTCTTTTATTTGACCACTGTAAGGATCACCGTTTTTTACCATACTTACCGGCGTTCCGTGAGCACTGAATAAAATAACAACTTCATTGCGAATATTTTCGTTGAACTTCAAAAGTGTTTCATCTATTCGCTGATTTATTGCCTCAATATATTTTTCATTTTTAAAATAAGGTTCAACATAAATCAACTTATTTTTATCACCGGAATATTTTCTGTTCCATTCATTAAAAGACGAGCCCGTTGTTGAAATTGAGTAATGGGGATAAAGAGGCAAAAGTATTATTTTTTCGTAATTACCTGCTTTAACTTTTTTAACAGTTTCTTCCGTTAACGGTTTCCAATAACGCATAGCAACAAAAACATCAACGCTGCTAATTTCTTTTGTAAGTTTATTTTCGAGTCCTGCTCTTTGTTTTTCCGTCCATTCGTTAATAGGAGATTTTCCGCCTATTTTTTTATAATCTTTAGCAACTCTTGGTGCACGCCTCCGGGAAATTATTTTTGCAAATAATTTTTGTACGATTGGAATATGAAAAATATCTGGATCGCTGAAAAGATTGAACAGAAAGGGTTCAATCGCTTCAAGGCTATCAGGGCCACCGAGATTTAGTAATACTATTGCAACTTTTTTCATTTGTTGTTTTTTAATTTGTCTTTTTCATAAAAACATATAGTCATGCTATTTCGTCAATTGCAGGATTTAGCCGGACAATGTTTGAGATTCTGAATACGGCTGCTGCCGGATCTGAATGACTCAATATTTTATTTGTTAAAACATATAATTACTAGCTTTTTATTTACTTTAACACTTTTTATTCTTTCAAAAACCACAGAACTTCTTTTTTGAATAGAAATTACACAAAGAACCACAAAGTTTCACAAAGGGAATGCTTTCGTTTTACTTGTCAACTACCTTCCGTTTGAACTATTAAGAAATCCTTAATACTTGAACTTTCCTCCGGAATGTCTGATATATACCTAAGCTTAATTGGTTATCGGATTTTACCAATAATTTCTCTCTTTTTAAGAGAGACAAGAGTGAGTTTTTATTAAATCAAAATCTGATAACCAATTTGTTTTTAGTATATGAATATTAGCAACTGTTATCTAAACCAATTCACCTAAACGTTTTTTAAGAAACTAAACCGTTCTCGAATATTTTGCCGAATCTTCTTTCCGTTCCTGAAAGCCGTCAAAATTAATTGCTACATTACGAATTAATAATCTTCCCATTTCACTGACTTTAATCTTCCGGTTTTTTATTTCAACGAGACCGTCGTCAATCATTTCTTTTAAGTTTTCCAATCCCCAAGAAAAATATTTTTCAAAGTTAATATTATATTTTTTCTCTACTTCGGCAAAATTTAATTCAAAATCGCACATAATTTTCATTATAACATCTTTCCTCAAAATGTCATCCTCATTTAATTTGTATCCTTTTGCAGTAGGAATTTGCCCGTTATCCAAAGCATCAAAATACTCTTTTTCTATTTTAACATTCTGAGTATAAACATCTCCGATTTGACTAATGCTTGTAATTCCCATTGCATATAAATCAGTACCGGCATTAGTGCTGTAACCCTGAAAATTTCTGTAAAGTCGTTTTTCTTTCAATGCTTTTGAAAGATCATCTCCCGGCTTTGCAAAGTGGTCCATTCCAATAAAATTATATCCTGCTCCGGTTAATTTTGCAACCGACATTTTTAATGTTTCCAATTTTTCTTCCGGAGTTGGTAAATCTTCCGCTTTAATCAAAGCCATATGTTTTTTCATCCAAGGCACATGTGCATAATTAAAAAGAGCAATTCTATCCGGAGAAATATCGATGATTGAATCGACAGTTTTTGCAAATTCATCAACCGATTGAAACGGTAATCCGTAAATTAAATCGAGATTAAAACTATGATAATTTAATTCTCTAACCCATTCAACTACTTGTCTTGTCATATCTTCTGGCTGAATTCGATTTACTGCTTTTTGAACTTCCGGATTAAAATCCTGTACACCCATTGAAATTCTATTAAAACCAATTTCACGTAAAGCTACAAGATGTTCCTTAGTTAATTCACGCGGATCTATTTCGCAGCTGTTCTCTGCATTTTTTCTAAAATCAAAACTATTTTTGATATATGTTCCAAGATCGATTATTTCGTCTGGATTTAAGTGAGTCGGTGTTCCTCCGCCCCAATGAAGCTGTGCCGTTTTTCTTCCGGGCTTAATATAAGTACGAATTAAATCAATTTCATTTTTAAGATATTTGATATATGTTGATACGCGATCCCTGTTTCGCGTTACAATCATATTACATCCGCAGAAATAACAAAGCGTATCGCAGAAAGGAATATGAAAATAAAGCGATAAATCCCGCGGGTTTTCCTTATTATTTGTCTTTATTATTTCATCCAAATAATTTTCATTTGTAAAATTTTCCGTAAACTGCGGAGCAGTAGGATAACTTGTATATCGCGGTCCTGGTCTATCATATTTTTTTACTAAATCTAAATTTATTTCAAACATTACTTCTCCTAAAAAAATTATAATCCATCTATTATACTAACAAAAAAAATAGAAATCGCTTTTTCCAATTGTCCATTATCAATTACTATAGTATTTACGACTAAATCCTCGTTTTTTATGTAAGGAAATATGCACGCCATCTCACAGATTCTGTCCATGGGACTCTGTTCGCAGAACTCTGATAGTGAATGAGCGACCTTTGAAGTTAATCTTTTTGACATTCTCAATTATCCATTATCAATTATCCATTGCAGCTTGCTGCGTTATGATATTTAAAACTATTTTCTTTTACAAAATCAATTAAAGCTTTTGCATTATCAGGATTTATATCCGGTAAAATTCCGTGACCAAGATTGAAAATATGTCCATTGCCGTTTCCATAATCTGCCATTACTTTTTCCGCCCGTGCTATAATTATTTCCGGTTCGGCATAAAGTGTTGTCGGGTCAAGATTTCCCTGCAGTGCAACTTTATCGTCTATAATTTTGCGAACTTCGCCAATATTAACAGTCCAATCCAGACTAATTACATTCGCACCGCAATTAGCAATTTCATTAAAGTTTGAGTGTACACCTTTGGGAAAAAATATTACCGGAATATCTTTATCTTCAATTTTTGAAATAATTTTTTTAACATATTTCAACGAAAATTCATTAAAATCCGCCGGACTCAAAATCCCGCCCCAAGTATCAAAAATCTGCAAAGCATTAACACCTGATTTTACTTTTTCATTAAGATAGTCGGCAACTGCATCCGATAATTTATCCAACAGAAGGTGTGCCAAGTCCGGTCTGTTAAATATTAAAGATTTAACATTTGAATAATTTTTGGAACCGCTGCCTTCTACCATATATGTCATCAAAGTCCAAGGTGAACCCGAAAAACCAATTAGAGGAACACGATTGTTCAATTCGTTTTTTGTTAATTTTATTGCGTCCATTACATAGCCCAAATTATCGGCAGCGTTTATTTTGTTTAATTTTTCAACATCTTTTTCCGTCCTAACCGGATTTGGAAAAACAGGACCTCGTCCTTCGTGCATTTCTAATTTCATTCCCATAGCTTCGGGAATTACAAGTATATCGGAAAAAATAATAGCAGCATCAACATCAATTAAATCAACAGGCAAAATTGTTACTTCGGCAGCTAGTTCCGGTGTTCTACACATTGTTAAAAAGTCAGCTTTTTCTCTAACCTTTCTATATTCGGGTAAAAATCTGCCGGCTTGACGCATTATCCAAATAGGTGTTCTTTCCGTTTCTTTTTTTTTACAGGCTCTTAAAAACAAATCATTCTGTGATTTTTCCAAACCTTAGTCTCTCTTTTTTAATTATAAAATTTAATTATTTTATTTTCTAATGATTTTAAGTTATACTTTTTAGGTAAAACATCTACACGTAAGTTATACTCTTCTATTTTTTCTTTTGTTACCGGACCAATGGAAGCAATTTTTACGTTGTCGAAAAATGTTTTAACCTCCTTTAATTTTAATATTTTAATTAAACTTTCAAAAGTTGACGGACTTGTAAAAACAATCAAGTCAAAAACAGTGTTTTTAATTCTTTCAATTTCAGCCTTGGAATAATCATCAGCAACAACTGTGTTGTAAACGGGAATAAATTCAACAACAGCCCCTTTTTGTAAAAGAGATTTTCTAAGCTTAGAACTGGAAATCTTTGAACCCGGAATTAATATTTTTTTTCCAAATATTTTTTCTTTGAGTAATACCTTATCCAAATGTTCCGAGCTGGCTTTTTCCGGCATCAAGGAAATTTTAAGACCTCTGCTGTCGGCAGCGGCTTTTGTCTTATCACCAATAGCTATTATTTGAACAGCTGAATTATTAATTCCGTTTATAATTTTTCCTGATTGAGCGCCTTGATTTTCGCGAAGCTTTTTATAAATGTTGAAAAAAAACTTCACTGCATTCACAGAAGTAAAAATCAAATAATCATAATTTGAAGCATTTTTTAATTTTGATTTTTCTGCATCACTTAAAACCAACTCAACAATTTTTATAGTCGAAAAAAAAATAATTTCAGCACCGGCTTTTTTTAATTCTACAAAATTATTTTTATCTTTTACTAATCCGGTAAATAATATTTTTTTTCCTTTTAACATCAGCCTAAATATTCAAAAATTTCTTTTAGAACTTTAGCCGCACCGGCTTTTTTAATATCCTTTGCCAATTGTTTACCAAGCTTTTCCGCATCTTTTTTGCTTCCTCTAACTCTTTTTCTAAATGTTATTGTTCCGTCAATTGAACCGACATAACCGCTTAAATAAAGACCGTTGCTTTTCAATTCTGCAAACGCACCAATCGGCACCTGACAACCGCCGCCAAGTTCTTTCAAAAAAGCTCTTTCAGCCGAAACCGCATAATATACATTTTGGTCGTGAATTTTAGCAACCGTTTCTTTTGAGAAATTATTTAAACTTAAAATTTCAATTCCCAAAGCACCTTGACCAACAGCCGGAAGTATTTGATAAATTGGAATTACCGAAGAAATATGTTTTTTTAATTTCATACGTTCCAAACCTGCTCTTGCCATTAACATTGCGTCCCATTTTGACGATTCAAACTTTTTCAATCTCGTCTGCACATTGCCGCGAATATCAACAACATTCAAATCTGGTCGTAAATATTTTAATTGACTTTTACGTCTAAGCGAACCTGTTGCTACAGTACCGCCTTCTTTTATTTTATCAATTGTAAAACCCTTTTTGCGTGCAACCAAAACATCTTCAACTGCGTGGCGTTTTGTTACGGCAGCAAGCTCCAAACCTTTCGGTAACTCTGTTGGTAAATCTTTTAAACTGTGAACTGCAATATCAATTGTTCCTTTAAGTAGTTCATTTTCCAACTCTTTTGTAAAGAGAGCTTTATCACCAATTTTAGAAAGAGCAACATCGAGAATTTTATCGCCTTTTGTGCTAATTTTTTTTATTTCAACAGAAATATTTTTGTTATGTTTTAATAATTCTTTTTTAACAAATTCAGCTTGCCACATAGCAAGTTCGCTTTTACGCGAACCGATAATAATTTTATTTTTAGCTTTTGTTGTCATTACTATGTCCTTGTAAATTAAACAACTCTCTTAAAACAGTTGTGTATTGTACCGACTTTTCAAAGTTAATCTTGTTTTCAGAAACCTTCTTAATTTTTATTGTCGGATTGTGCATAATTCTACCAATTAAACGCTTAGTCATATTTTCAACTTTATCCAATTCATCAGGGCAAAGTTTATGTTTAATTTTTTCAAATTCGTCTTTTCTAATTTTCTCAAAAAAATCTCTAAATTCTTTTATTGTTGGAACAACATTTAATGTGTTAAACCAACTAAAAAAAGCTACCATTTCTTCCATAATAATATTATTAATTATTGGAATTTCCTTTTCTCTTTTTTTTCTATTATTATCAACAATAATATTTAAAGAATCTATATCATTATAAAAAACACCGTCTATTTTTTTTACTTTCGGGTCAACATCGCGTGGAATTGCAATATCCATTATACAACAAATATCACCTTTCCTTTTTTTCATCATTTGTTTAACATCTTTATAACTTAAAATATATTCGTCGGAACTCGTTGCTGAAATAATAATATCAAACTCATTTAATCTTTCCTTGAACAAATCATATTTTATTGCCGTACCGTTTACTTTTTCAGCCAATTTAACAGCACGTTCTTTTGTTCTGTTAGTAATAAATAAATTACCAATTCCTTTGTCTTTAAGATGAACTGCCGCAAGTTCTCCTGTTTCACCGGCACCAATAATCAAAGCGGTTTTTGAAGCAAAATTAGAAAATATTTTTTCAATAATTTTAATTGAAGCGAAACTTACCGTAACAGCACCTTCGCCAATCATAGTTTCGTGAATGGCTCTTTTCCCGACGCGCATTGACGATTCGTAAAGACGATGAATTAGTGTTCCTGAAAAATCCAATTCATTTGATAATTCAAATGCTTCCTTTACTTGTCCTAATATTTGACTATCTCCAAGAACCAAAGAATCAATTCCTGACGATACTTTAAATAAATGTTTTACGGCACTGCAAGAAAAATAATTTAAAAAATTATTAGTAGTAATTCCTTCAATTGGTTTAAAATCCAACAATTCTTTTTGAACTTCTTTATAACTTATTTTTTCATCTTTAATTATTCCGAAAATTTCTGTACGGTTACAAGTAGAAACAACAAATCCTTCGGAAAAAAGATTTTCCTTTAATTTGGGAACAAAATCAATAATTTCATTTTTGCTTAAATGTAGAGCTTCCCTAAGTTCAATAGAAGAAGTTTTGTGGTTTATTGAAATTCCAAGCAGATTCATTTTATATTGTTTCTGAAGTTAGTTCGGTAAATACCGAATTACTTTCTACCTTTCTTTCTACTTAACAAAGTTGTGAAAACTTGAATAAATTACACCGGATAAAGCTACCGACAATATTGCTACAATAAATCCGGCAATTGAAAAATAAGATAATTTTTTTCCGTACAACCTGCCCATTATGCGAAGATAAATACCTGTTCCGAATATTAACCAAACAATTAATGTTGAAATAATTTTAGGATCATAAAACTTAAAATCCGGAAATGCCGAAGGCAGCCAAATAAAACCTATAGCAATAGCAATGGTTAATAAAACAAAACCGATAATCATCGAGTAAAAACTCAACTTTTCCAAAATTTCCAAATTTGGAAGTCTATCAAAAATTAAATCATATTTATGCGTTTGTAAATTTTTATATTGAAGTAAATACATAATGCTGTAAGCTGCCGATACTGAAATTCCGGCAAATCCAAGCAGAGCATTTATTACGTGAATACCTAGAGGATAATTTTTCAAAACTTCTTTTACAACGTATTCATCCTTTATAAATAAAGCGGATATAACTTGAAAAATTAAAGCAAATACCAATATGAATACACCAGTGCCTCTAATATCAGTTAATAATTCCAACAAGAAATAAGTAAATCCTATTGCAAAGGCAAGTATTGTAAAAATTTCAAATTGATTTGTAATCGGTAAATGATCAAATACAAAAGACCTTTCAATTAAATAAAATGTATGTACAATTAACGTAAAAAATAAAAAAATCCTTTTTGAATTATATATATGTGTTTTTGTTTTGCCATTAATAAAACCAAGTAAATACACAAAAAAAGTTGTAGCGTAAAACAACGTTACTGTTATGGATAATATATGAACTGTTTTGAGCATAAAGTATTTTTGATTAATAAATCAAATTTAAATAAAAAATTTACTCTTTTATTAGTTTGAAATCAATAAATTAAAGTTTGTAACTAAGTATTGTTTTCTGTTTTTTCAGATAAATTAAAAGTTATCCACAATTCACACAGTTTATATTTTTAAAATAGAATTATTTTAAAATTAATAAATAATAATAAAGATGTTAATATGTTGATAAGTATGACTTAGCTTGATTTATAAGGTTAAAAACAATTTTTTATAAACACTTTATGTTGATAATAATTTGGGTAAGTTAAAATTATTAAGACATTTGTTGACAAAACCCACTTATAAACAATTGTACCAAAGTTATCCACAAGATATTAACTCAAAATTTTTCTATTTGGAATCTCGGACAAAGCGGAAGATTCTTAAACTTTTTTTGCTATTGAGGAATATTCCTCAACAACAGATGAATAAATTTAACATAAAACTTTTTTAACAAGATATTGTCCCAAAAAATTTTTATTTTATACTTTAAAATAATCATTCATCTAAAAATCGAGGTAAACTATGGGGCGCTTAGTTATCCTTGGTGCAGGAATTGCCGGGCACACTGCAGCTTTGCATGCAAGCAAAAAGTTAAAAGGCAAACACGAGTTAATTGTAATTTCACCGAACAGTAATTGGAATTGGATACCTTCAAATATTTGGGTTGGTGTCGGTTTTATGAAAACTAACCAAGTAACATTTCCGTTAAAACCGGTTTATAAAAAAATTGGTGCAACTTATATTCAGGCAAAAGCAATTAGTATTCATCCAGAAGGCGATAAAGAAACAGATTCTCCTTTTGTAATGATAGAATATACGAAAGATGGAAAAATTGGCAAAACAGAAAAGGTTAAATATGACTATTTAATGAATGCTACAGGACCAAAATTAAAATTTGAAGCAACGGAAGGATTGGGTCCTGGAAAAAATAGCGTTTCTGTCTGCACGCCTTCGCATGCAACAGAAGCATCTCGGCAACTTCACGAATCAATTGAAAGAATGAAACGCGGTGAAAAGCAAACATTTGTAATCGGTACGGGGCATGGAATGTGTACTTGCCAAGGCGCTGCTTTTGAATATCTTTTTAATGTAGAATATTTATTGCGAAAAAAAGGTGTACGTGATAAAGCCAAAATTATCAATTTAACAAATGAAAATGAAATTGGTGATTTTGGTATTGGTGGTTCTCATATTAAAAAAGGCGGATTTATTACTCACAGCAGAATATTTACAGAGTCTCTTTTTACCGAACGCGGAATTGAATGGCGAACGGGAATTCACGTAAGAAATGTTGGTCAAAATGATGTGTTTTACGAAAATCTTAAAGGCGAAGAAAAAACAGTTGGTAAAGATTTTGCAATGCTTTTGCCTCCTTTTTCGGGTGTAGGAATTGCGAGTTACAATAAAGTTGGTGAAGATATTACATCAACACTGTTTGCCCCAAACGGCTTTATGAAAGTTGATGCTGATTACACTAAAAAACCGTATGAAGAATGGAAAGCATCCGATTGGCCATCGACATATCAGAATCCGACATATAAAAATATTTTTGCCGTTGGTATCGCTTTTGCACCTCCTCACGAAATTTCAAAACCGCAAGTTAATCCGAACGGAACACAAATTTCACCGACACCACCGCGGACCGGAATGCCTTCCGGCGTAATGGCAAGAGAAGTTGTTTATAGTATTATTGATATGATGAATGGTATATCGGATAAACCGACAAGAACGGCATCAATGGCAAAAATGGGTGCTGCGTGTATTGCATCTGCCGGATTTAATAAATTTAACGGAACAGCCGTTTCTATGACAATGTATCCGATAGTTCCTGATTTTGAAAGGTTTCCTGAAACAGGACGGGACATTAATTACACAAGCGGTGAAATAGGATTAGCAGGACATTGGAATAAACATCTGCTTCATTTTGCGTTTCTTTACAAAGGAAAAGCAAAACCGTTTTGGCAAATTATACCGGAATAAATTTAAGGAATTTTATAAATGGCACAATTAAGAAAACCATACGAACAAAGTTATTATCCACCGGTTCCAACAAAATTACGAAAATTTAAAAGAGTAAATCTTTTTGTTCAATTCATAAGATTTGTAATATTAAATTTTAAAATGTTAAGAATGGTTAGAAAACATTAAAATTTGAATAGAATTTTTTTGGATTGCAGCAAAATTAAAATTCTTTTCGTTAACAAACGAAGACAGTTTTTAGTATTTAAGAAAGTATCTTCTAAATATAAAGTTATTTCGTTTTCACAGATATAATAGTTACATCATCTTCAAACTTGTTTTTTGTGAACTCCGAGAACTTACTTTTAATTTGTTCTAAAGAATTATCCGATGCAGGAAGATTCTTTATCATCTCAATCAAACGGTCTTTGCCGTACATTTCGCCGGCGGGATTTCGAGATTCGATAATTCCATCGGTAAATAAAAACAGTTCGTCTCCGGGTTTTGTTTCAATAATATAATCTTCATATTCGGGATTCTCCGAAAAACCGAGTAGTAGTCCTCTTGAACTTATAAACTTGGTTTCTTTTCCTTTTAAAATAAGAGGCAGATCGCCAGCACCGGCATAAGAAATGATTTTTGATTTATTGTTGAGAACAAGTATGGAAAGAGTAATAAAAACATCGGCAATTCGTTCATCGTGAAAAACCGAATTATTTACTCTTTCAAGAATTATACTAGGTTGAATTTCGGTGTCTGCTCTAAGTGCAAATCTTACGGCACTGCGTACATATCCGGCGTAAGCGACTGCAAAATACCACGCTTTCCATTTTTTACCCATAACATCGCCAAGAACAATTACGCCGTTGTCATCATCAATCGGCACGTAATCAATAAAATCACCGCCCGGAATATTTTCAAAAGTTTGATGCCAATGATTTACCGTGAATCCGTTTACTTTAAGCGTTTCGTCGGGGACAACTTTTGCCCCCATATTATCGGCAGCCGAATGAACTTCCTGTACTGCTTTTTCGCGTTCTTTTGCTTTGCTTTTCAAAAGAGCAGCAACTTTTGCCACAACTATTTTAGGACTGGAAGTTTTCAAAATATAATCTTCAATATCCAAATCATAGCCATGAAGTATATCATCATCGGCACCTTTTGCAGTGAAATAGACAAATGGAATAGAAGCAACAAGCGGATCACTCATCAAAAGTTTTCTGAATTCAAATCCGTCAACTTCAGGCATCATTATATCACTGATAATAAGATCCGGCAAAAATTTTTTTGCTTTTTCA
>Ga0114931_10005385_pt1 | contig 15807 bp, 12 predicted proteins | sample 2SBtaG_FD_89579 | JGI IMG/M metagenome (GOLD analysis project Ga0114931, IMG submission 89579) | Deep subsurface microbial communities from Kolumbo volcano to uncover new lineages of life (NeLLi) - 2SBTROV14_V59a metaG | ecosystem: Environmental > Aquatic > Marine > Volcanic | place: Kolumbo...
CCCCGCAAGGCGAACGACGCATGGGCAGCAACCCGCACGCCAACGGCGGCCTGCTGTTGCGCGACCTGAAATTACCGGATTATCGTGACTACGCCGTGGACGTGCCCGCCCCGGGCGGCACAACGGGTGAGGCCACACGCCGCATGGGGGATTACCTGCGCGATGTCATGGCCCTGAACGCCGAACGACAGAACTTCCGCGTCATGGGGCCGGACGAAACCGTCTCCAACCGGCTCGGCGCCCTGCTTGAGGTCACCAACCGCACCTGGGAGGCCGAGACCTATGACTACGACGACCACCTGGCGCCGGATGGCCGGGTCATGGAGATCCTCTCGGAACACACCTGCCAGGGCTGGCTGGAAGGCTATCTGCTGACCGGACGGCACGGCTGGTTTTCCTGTTACGAGGCCTTCATCCACATCGTCGACTCCATGTTCAACCAGCATGCCAAGTGGCTCAAGGTCAGCCAGGAGATCCCGTGGCGGCGGCCGATTGCCTCGCTGAATATCCTGCTCACCTCGCACGTCTGGCGCCAGGATCACAACGGCTTCTCCCACCAGGACCCCGGTTTTATCGACCACGTTATCAACAAGAAGGCCGGCATCGTTCGGGTCTATCTGCCGCCGGATGCCAATACCACGCTGTGTGTGACCGAACGCTGCCTGAACAGCCGCAACCTGGTGAATGTGATCGTCGCCGGCAAACAGCCCGAGCCGCAGTGGCTGGATATGGAGGCCGCCATCAAGCACTGTCACGCAGGGATCGGTGCCTGGGACTGGGCCGGCAACGATCAGGACGGTGAAGCTGATATCGTTATGGCGTGCGCGGGCGACGTGCCAACGATCGAAACCCTCGCCGCCGTCAAAATCCTGCGCGCGCAGCTGCCGGATCTGAAGGTCCGCGTGGTCAATATCGTCGACCTGATGACCCTGCAACCCCGGGAAGAACACCCCAACGGGCTAAGCGACCGCGACTTCGACACCCTGTTCACGACCGATAAACCGATTGTTTTCGCCTTCCACGGATATCCATGGCTGATTCACCGCCTGACGTATCGCCGCAACAATCACCGTGAACTGCATGTCCGTGGTTACAAGGAAGAAGGCACCACCACGACACCGTTTGATATGGCCGTACTCAATGACCTGGACCGTTTTCACCTGGTCTGCGATGTGATCGACCGGGTCGACGGGCTGGGTTCGAGGGCCACCTACCTGAAACAGCAGATGCATGATAAACTGGTTGAACATCAGCAGTACATAACCGAACATGGTGAAGATATGCCCGAGATCCGTGACTGGACCTGGCAATAAACTCACAGGAGATATCCCATGATCAGCCTTGAACATATCCACCCCGTACTGGTGCACTTCCCGATCGTATTATTCCTGGTCGCCGTACTCATCGACTTTCTGGTGCTGACCAAGGGGGGTGATCTGGCCGCTACGCAATGCCTGTCGACAACCGGCCTGTATGCCCTGCTGCTGGCCGCACTGGCTGCGGCAACGGCCGCCACGTTTGGAGATATCGCGCTGGACAAGGCCATCGAGCTGGGTTTTGACAAGGTGCCGCTGGAGGAACATGAAGATCTGGGATACACGACGCTGTCGATCCTGATCGGCCTCGCGGTATGGCAATTGTTTGCCCGCTGGCGCGGCATACAACTCAATGGTGCACATGGCTGGCTGTTTTTCGTAGTTGCCCTGGCAGGCACGGGTGCGCTGCTGACAACGGCTTGGCACGGTGGTGAACTGGTCTATGAACTGGGTGTCAATGTCACACCCGTGCACCCGTAACCTGACGTGCAAGCACTCACTCAGGAGAACTCATATGGAATATCAATCTGAACTCGAAACCACCATCACCGACATGGTGCAAAAGGGCCGCGGCATACTGGCCGCCGATGAAAGCACGCCCACTATCACCAGTCGCTTCAAGGCGATTGACACAGAATCCACCGAGGAAACCCGGCGTGCCTGGCGCAGCCTGCTGGTGACCACGCCGGGTCTCGGTGATTACATCAGCGGCATCATCCTGTTCGAGGAAACACTGGGACAGCAAGCCGCTGACGGCAAGACCATTCCGGCGGCGGGCTGGGCACAGAAAATCGTGCCCGGTATCAAGGTCGACAAGGGCAAGGTACCGCTGGCACTGTCACCGGGCGACCTGATCACCCGGGGCCTGGACGGGCTGGCCGAAAGAATACAAACCTACAAGACACAGGGCGCGCGGTTTGCCAAGTGGCGTGAAGTCTATGCCATCGACACACACGTACCGTCCCAGCACGGCATCGAGGCTAATGCTGAAATGCTGGCACGCTATGCCGCCGTGTGCCAGGCAGAAGGACTGGTACCGATTGTCGAGCCGGAAGTGTTGATGGACGGTGATCATGACATCGAGCGTCATGCGGAAGTTACCGAGGCGGTGCAGTATGCGGTATTCCAGGCCCTGCAGCGCCACCATGTGGTACCGGAACTGATGATCCTGAAACCCAATATGGTGCTGCCGGGCAAGAACTGCCGCCGCGCCAACCCGGACGAGGTGGCCGCTGCCACCCTGAAGGTGTTGCGCCATACCGTACCGGCCGCGGTACCGAGTATTAATTTCCTGTCCGGCGGACAAGGGCCCGAGGAGGCCACCGCCAATCTGAATGCGTTAAATCAGCAAGCGCCCGCTGACCCGTGGCGGCTGAGCATCTCCTATGGCCGCGCTCTGCAACAGACGGCGCTGCATGCCTGGATGGGCAAACCGGATAAGGTACCGGCTGCACAACAGGCCCTGCTCAAACGTACGCGACTTAATCACCTGGCCATGCTCGGTGAGTACAACGCGGCCCTGGAAAATGAGTGATCACGAGAAACGACCATGGCACTTGATTCACTGGCCGGTAAACCGGCGCCCCGGGAACGACTGGCTGATATCCCGGCCCTCCTTGCGGCCTATTACGAACAACACCCGGATGCCCGTGATCCCGCCCAGCGCATTGCCTTCGGCACCTCGGGCCACCGCGGCAGTGCGCTGACCGGCGGCTTCAACCAGGACCACGTCCTCGCGGTCACCCAGGCCGTCTGCGAATACCGGCAACAGGCCGGCATCAGCGGCCCCGTGTATCTCGGCAAGGATACCCATGCCCTGTCCACACCGGCACAAATAAGCGCTATCCGGGTGCTGGCCGGCAACAAGGTAACTACCTGTATTGCAGAAGCCAACGGCTATACACCCACCCCGCTGATTTCCTTTACCATTCTGGCCCATAACGGCAAGCAAGCAGAACCGGCGGACGGCATTGTGATCACCCCGTCGCACAACCCGCCGGAGGATGGCGGCTTCAAGTACAACCCGCCCAACGGCGGACCGGCCGAGGTGGAGGTAACCACGCGCATCCAGCAACGCGCCAATGAAATCCTCGAAAATGGCCTGCGCGATGTTGTCATGCCGGATTATGCCGCCGCGTTACAGAGCGGGTTCATTAACGCATTCGATTACGTCACACCCTATGTCGAGGCCCTGACGGATATCATCGACATGGAGGCCATCCGGTCCGCCCGCCTCAAAATCGGTGTGGACCCGCTGGGCGGCGCCAGCATCGCGGTGTATCAAAAAATCAACGCGCGCTATGATCTGAACCTGACCATTGTCAATCCCGCTGTCGATCCGGCCTTTGCCTTCATGACACTGGATCACGATGGCAGGATTCGCATGGATTGTTCCAGCCCGTATGCCATGGCCTCGCTGGTGGCGCTGAAAGACCGCTTTGACATCGCCTTCGGCAACGATGTCGACTCGGACCGTCACGGCATTGTCACGCCTTCCGCCGGACTGATGAATCCCAATCACTACCTGAGTGTCGCCATCGATTATCTGTTTCGTGAGCGTTGCGCATGGGATAAGGAAGCCCGGGTTGGCAAGACCCTGGTATCCAGTGCCATGATTGACCGGGTCGCGCACAGTCTGAACAGAGAAGTACTGGAGGTGCCGGCAGGCTTCAAGTGGTTCGTCGATGGCCTGCTAAACGGCGAGCTCGGTTTTGCCGGCGAAGAGAGTGCCGGGGCCGCGTTCCTGCGTTTTGACGACCGTGTCTGGACCACGGACAAGGACGGCATCCTCCTGAATTTACTGGCTGCCGAGATTCGCGCCAAAACCGGCAAGGACCCGGCACAGCTGTACCGGCAGCTGGAACAACAATTCGGCACCTCCTGCTACACCCGGGTGGATACGCCGGCAACGGCCCAACAGAAACAGGCGATCGAGTCACTCGACCAGGACAGTGTGACCCTGAATACCCTGGCGGATGAAGCAGTAGAATATATTTTCACGTCTGCCCCGGGTAACGGGGCAGCCATCGGTGGCGTTAAGGTGACAGCAAAAAACGGCTGGTTCGCGCTGCGGCCATCGGGCACGGAAGCCATCTACAAAATCTACGCGGAAAGTTTTTTATCGGCAACACACCTACAACAGATTCTGCACGAGGCGCAGTTATTTGCATCCAGGCTAATGGAATCCTCCGGCTGCCGGCAGGAGGAAAAAACCGGCCCACACTGCCATGATCAGGCTATCTGATTTCAGATGTAGTACCATTTTGCAATGCCTTCGGGCGAACAGCCACAGATCATGAGTACGCACATACCCACCAGCCGAAAGTATCAGCGTAACGGCCTCCCCGGCTACATATACACGCTGCAGCTTGTCCTGCTCACCTGCTTTTCCCTGCAGGGCACGATTGTCCGGGCGGAAACGGCAGTAACCTCATTCGAACAGGCCGTAGCGGACAGTGCAACGGATCCGGAAATCATCACCCGGGAACTGGACAGGATAGAACATGCCCTGAAATCCGCAACTCCGCCCGTCAAGGAACTGGATAACTTCCTCAGCACCCTGAACAAATCGAAGACCTGGGGGCAAACCTGCGCCGGGGAACAGGAACAGGCCCAGACAAAAAATGAACAACTACTGGCAGCAGTTGGCAAACCGGTACCCGGCGAACAAGCGGATGTTACCCGGCAACGTTCCAGGCTTGGGAAAGACAAGCAGGAAATCGAAAAACAACTGGCTACCTGCCGCGTCATTGCACAACGCAGTGAGCTGCTAGGTAATGCGGTTTCAACCATCAGGAAAAACATCCAGTCAGAGCAATTATTTGCCAGAGGACCAGACCTGCCGACACTGCTGATGGATACAGTTGCCGAACCCGGCGTCTGGCTGCAGGCCACACGGCATTTCGTCACTGACACCAGTAGACTGGCAGAACTCAATCAGACAGATATCCTGATCTTTGTCCTGGTTACCGGACTGGCAATGGTAGTCGGCGGTTATATCCGTGCCTTCGCCACACACAGGATTGAACGGGCCGGGGTACCGGCAGGGACCACTGACCGTTGCATCCTGGCATTGCTTTTGACGATCCATCGCTATGCAATTGCGCTGCTGGCAACCGCGACTGCGGCCGTTCTTTTATACCATCACGGCAAAGGGCTGCACCCGGTTCCGTTCATCAATATCATTGCCTATGGACTGCCGCTGGTACTTGTCCTGACCGCCACCATCAATCTGCTCATCCATTCGCTTCCGGTTGCCGGCCCAGCGACAGATGAACCGAAAAATATCGCAAAACCGCTCAGCTACCATCTGAAGATACTGGTAATCCTGATCTTTATCGGTTATCTGCTGTTTGCAACGATAGTTGCACAAAGCCTGCCTGAAACCGTGTTCCTGCTTGCTCGCCTGATATATGGCGCCGTTTTTATCATAAACCTGGCCTGGCTCCTGTGGCTCGTCGGCAGCACAACACAGAGTAAATTCCGCCTGTTCCTGCGCATTACGGCCTCCACACTGCTGCTCTCCTCACTGGTCTGCGACATACTCGGCTACCACAACCTGGCCGGTTACATTTTCGAATTTGTTGTCGGCACCGTCGTTGTGCTGGGCATGTATTTTCTTGTCAGCAGTATTGTCCGTGATCAGCTGGATGCACTGGAGGAAGGCAGGGGTGGCCGGCAACACCGGCTGCGTTCCGCACTAGGACTGAAACCGGAACAGCCGGTACCGGAAATAGTATGGATCCGCCTGCTCTTCACGCTGACTCTCTGGACGGGCCTGCTGTTGGGACTGATCAAGGTGTGGCAAATACCCCAGTCGACGGTTGAAGATCTGCTGACGCATGTGGCCAATGGCTTTACCATCGGCACATTCCTTCTCAAGCCGCTCAATATCGCCCAGAGCCTGCTGGCGCTTGTCCTGCTGCTTACCCTGAACAGCTGGTTCAGGAAGTGGCTGGAACAGGAATGGCTGGCCAGGACACACATGGATCGCGGGGCCAGGGAGTCCGTCGCAATGATCAGTGGCTACGTCGGGATATCCATTGCCTTTCTGATCGCACTCGGTATCGCCGGCATGGATTTCTCCAAGCTTGCAATCATTGCGGGCGCCCTGTCGGTCGGTATCGGTTTCGGATTGCAGAACATTGTAAACAATTTTATTTCCGGCCTGATCCTGCTGTTCGAACGGCCCGTAAAGACCGGTGACTGGATTGTCGTTGGTGATGTCGAGGGTTACGTCAAGCGTATCAGCATACGCACAACACAGATCATGACCTTTGATCGTGCCGATGTCATTGTCCCCAACACGGCACTAATCTCCGGCAATGTCACCAACCTGATGCTGCACAACAGGCGTGGCCGCCTGCGTATTCCGGTGGGTGTCGCCTACGGCTCCGACACAGGCAAGGTCCGGGAACTGCTACTGGGAATCGCCAATGAACACGCCGAGGTTATGGGAGAGGGTTTTCGCGTCAGTGCACCTTATGTTCTGTTTACAGAATTTGGCGACAGCTCGCTCAATTTCGAGTTACGCTGCTTTATTCCTGATATTGACCGGCGCAGGCGAATCATCAGCGATATCAATTTTGCCATCGATGCCGCATTCCGTGAGCATGGAATCGAGATCCCCTTCCCGCAGCGGGATCTTCATATCAGGGATAACGGGAAGAATACCGCTGGTGCAGCATCCGGCATAACCGAAGCCGAGGCCGGCTCACAAAATACAGACAGTACACCGGCAGGGAAAAATGATAGCCATGAATGACAATCCTCGCGACCTTGTTAACGGCTTCAACATTCCCTATCATTCGCTGCTGCCACGTAATTCTTGTATGGTTGATTCAATATCCAGGAATTACATATTCTTTGCTCCCCCCTGATCGAGCGGGTGACGCAACACCGGCGCACAGTCTGACGAGGACAAAATGAGCGCAAACGCAGAACCAATGGTCAGCAAACACTTCTCCATCTACGACTGCCCTGAGGCAGACGGGGAAGGGGTACCTGTATTTATACTTCGAGAGGTTGATACGATGGGGAAAACGCAGGATAAACTTAACGAAGTCATGGCGCTGACCGTGCGAATGCGCAAGGACTACCCGACCGAGACCAACGCCTTTCTGAGTTTTCTAAACAGGGCCGAATCCGGCAAAGCGCTCAGCATTCGGGAAAAGGAACTGATCAACATTGCACTGGCCATAGCCGCCCAGTGCGAGTGGTGCATCGCCTTTCACGTCGAACAGGCCGTGAAAGGCGGCGCAAATCGGGACCAAATCATAGAAGCCGGGTTTATGGCTATTATCATGCACGGCGGACCGGCCTATATGTACATGATCCCGCTGATGGATGCCATCGAGGAATTTTTACCGGAAACGGGCTGATATGGACAGGGACACGCTACACCGTTTTCTGTATGACATGCTGCTGGCACGCAGTTTCGAGGAACGTGCCGCTCAGGAATATACCAATGGCAACATTGCCGGCTTCCTGCACCTGTACCCCGGCGAGGAAGCCGTTGCGGTCGGCGTCATCCATGCCGCAGAGCCCGCGGACTACCTGGTAACTACCTACCGTGAACATGTTCACGCACTGGTGCGCGGGTTGCCGCCGCGTCAGGTCATGGCCGAACTGTTCGGCCGCCGCGACGGCATCTGCAAGGGCATGGGTGGCTCCATGCACCTGTTCGACCGCGAACGCCGTTTCATGGGTGGTTACGCGATTGTCGGGGAAACCTTCCCGGTCGCCGCGGGCATCGGCTACAGCATTGCGCTACGCGGACTGCCGGAAGCGGTGATCTGCTTCTTCGGGGACGGCGCAGTCAACCAGGGCACCTTCCACGAGACCTTGAACATGGCGGCACTGTGGAAATTGCCGGTACTGTTCATCTGTGAAAACAACCATTACCAGATCGGTACCGAGATCCACCGCCACTCCGCAGTTGTCGATGTCTACAAACGCGCCTGCGCCTACAACATTCCGGCGGAAAAACTCGATGGCATGGATGTCATCAATGTCCATGAAGCCACCCGCCACGCGTTGGCACAGATTCATGCCGGCAACGGGCCGCAGTTGCTGGAGTTCGAAACCTACCGTTTCCGCGGTCATTCCATGGCAGATCCGGGCAGTTACCGGCCACGTTCCGAGGTCAAGGCCTACGCCGGGAAGGACCCGGTCCAGACGGTGATCAACGAGGCCGAATTCGGCTACCCGACACAGGAGGAGATTGCCGCTGCCGGCCCCGATATCATTGCACAACTGGTCGACCACCCGTCAGCCATCGACCATTTCGATGCACATCAGGTAGCCGCTATCAAACAGGATGTCGAAGACGTGGTCGAGGACGCTGTCGCGCTGGCACTGCAAAGCCCGCAACCATCCATGGATGATGCCTGGGCGAGCCTCTATTGCAATCGCCGGCACGAGACCCTGCTTGCGGAGTCCGGCCATGACTGAACAGCTACTGCTCTGGCAGGCTCTGAACCGGGCGCTCGATACTGAAATGGCGCGCGACGAATCCGTGTTTACCCTTGGCGAGGACATCGGTCTCTACGGTGGTTCCTACCGCGTCACCGAGGGACTGTTTGCAAAATACGGCGAATGGCGGGTCCGCGACACCCCTATATCGGAAGGCAGCTTTACCGGGCTGGGCGTCGGTGCCGCACTAACCGGTATGCGGCCGGTGGTTGAGATCATGACCATCAACTTCGCCTTGCTGGCACTGGATGCCATCATCAACATGGCGGCCAAGATCCCGTTCATGTCCGGTGGACAGTTCCCTATGCCGCTGGTGATACGCATGCCCGGCGGTGTGGCGAAACAGCTGGCCGCCCAGCATTCCCAACGTCTGGAACAGACCCTGATGAACGTGCCGGGCCTGCGTATTGCAGTACCTGCCACGCCACAGGATGCCTGGTGGCAACTGCGCCAGGCCATCGCCAGTGATGATCCGGTTATCATGCTGGAACACGAACTACTGTATTTCGAGACCGGCGAGGTTGACTTCGCGGCCGAGGCACCACCGCTGCACCAGGCGGTAATCCGCCGTGCCGGTACGGACCTGACGCTGGTGAGCTACTCGAGAATGGCCAACCTTGCCACACAGGCAGCAGCGTCACTCGCTGAAGAAAACATCGAGGTCGAGGTGATTGACCTGCGCAGCCTGGGCCCGATCGACTGGGATACCTGCGCCGCGTCATTGCGCAAAACCCACCGCCTGCTGGTCGTGGAAGAAGACTGCCGCTTTGCCGGGGCCGGCGCCGAGATCGTCGCAACACTGACCGAACGCTGTTTCTTTGATCTGGACGCACGGCCCGCACGCGTCGCCGCACTGGATCTGCCGACACCGTTCAATGCCGAGCTCGAAGCGGCCAGCATCCCCCGAACCGCGGATATCGAATGTGCTGCCCGGCAACTGCTCGGGCGAGACAACCCTGCATAAGGTTTCCGGAAACAGGATAGCTGGGGGAACTCTGATCAAGGATGCTCTGATGTATCGTTCATCTGCTGTCCAGTGCGAAGGGTGCATTCCAGGTCAAACAGGCCACAAAGACCGGCACCGGCCGGGATACAATGGACAAATAAACACGGTGCCATTTTTATATCATCACTGCCGGATATCCGGAATTTGTATGGTTTATTCGTTATACTCAATGGCCAGGGCAATTCTCATACCCTGGCTGAAACAGACAGTCACCCGTTTACAGAGGCAGTTAACACGAGGAGAACCTCATGTACTTCGATAGCCTGACCTGGACCGCCATCGCCATCAATTTTGTGATCCTGATTGTCATCATCCGGCTCATACACAACTCGAACAGGGAACACCGGGCAAGCATCCGGCGAATTGCTACACAATATGCGCTGGTACTCGGCAGTGAAGATGCCATAAAGATCTGCAAGGCCATCAAGAAGATCAACCCGGATGCCTGCCCGGGACTTGATTATTCCCTGCAAATCAACAGCAATGGTGATGCGAATATTGCTGAATGGAACCAGATGCAGGCAGCGCCAACGAAAGAACAGCTGATGGATGCCATCCGGATGCTGGAAGACAACAGGACCTGACTGCATGATCAATCGCCATGACAGGCCGGATTAACGACCGCGTAATCCGTCCGGTACAATCCGGCCAGGGCCTGTGATGCCAAAGAAAAAACCGCTCATCCTGATACCCCTTATCCTGCTGCTTGGTGGTGGCATCTACTGGTGGCAATCCCATCAAACCGATGACCGTGCGTCCGACAAGCTTGTCATCTATGGCAATGTGGATATCCGCGAAGTGGACCTCACCTTCAACAACAGCGAGCACATTAACCGGCTGCTGGTGCAGGAAGGCGATCGCGTACACAAGGGCCAGCTGCTGGCGACCCTGGACAAGGAGCGCTCCCAGGCCGCCTATGCGGCGGCGGAAGCCAAGGTGTCGGCCCAGAAGGCCACCGTGGCGCGGCTGGAAACCGGTAGCCGGCCGGAGGAAATCCGCCAGGCGCGGGCGGATGTGGCGGCCGCAAAAGCCAAGCTGCACGACGCCGAACTCACGCATAAACGTAACCGGGATCTCTATAAAGAGAAGGCCGTGTCAAAGCAGGCACTGGATGACTCCCGGGCAGGCCTGGACACCACGCGTGCCGATCTAAAGGTAGCGGACGAGGCGCTGGCGCTGGCCGTCGAGGGGCCACGCATCGAGGATATCGACGAAGCCCGGGCCATGCTCAAGGCGGACAAGGCGCAACTGGCACTGGCTGCGGAAGTGCTGAAAGATACCGAGTTATACGCCCCCAGTGACGGCATCATCCGCAACCGCATCCTCGAGCCCGGTGATATGGCCTCACCACAGACACCGGTATTCACGCTGGCCCTGTCCAACCCCGTGTGGGTACGCACCTACGCACCCGAGACAGTGCTGGGGAAACTGGCGCTCGGCATGCATGCCGATGTGTCCACCGACAGCCATCCCGGCAAGACCTATACCGGCTGGATCGGCTTCATCTCGCCAACAGCAGAATTCACCCCGAAGAACGTGGAAACGCCGGAGTTACGTACCCGACTGGTCTACCAGGTGCGTGCTTATGTCTGCAACCCCGAGAACGAACTGCGCCTCGGCATGCCGGCCACAGTGACCATCCCCCTCGATCAAACCAAACCGGCATCAGGATACACTGCTCCCGACTGTAGCCGGCAGGAAAACGCAGGAAACCGCTAACGTGGGGGATACCGCGGCACTCACTTTCCAGGGTGTCAGCAAGACCTTTGCCATTGGTGAACGCCACGTCAGCGCCCTGCAACAGGTCGATATCGAAATCCAGCCCGGCCGGGTAACCGGCCTCATCGGCCCGGATGGCGCCGGCAAGACCACGCTGATGCGGCTCGCGACCGGTCTGCTGCTGCCGGACAGTGGCCGTATCCATATATTGGGAATCGACGTGGCGCAACAGCCACTGGCGGTCCAGTCCAGCGTCGGATATATGCCACAGCGCTTCGGCCTGTATGAAGACCTGAGCGTGCAGGAAAACCTCGACCTGTATGCTGACCTGCAGGGGATCGCCCCGGCCGGGAGACCGGCCCGGTACGGGGAACTCATGCACATGACGGGGCTGGCGCCGTTCACCCGGCGCCTGGCCGGGCGCCTGTCCGGTGGCATGAAACAGAAACTGGGCCTGGCCTGCACGCTGGTGCAGGCGCCGCGTCTGCTACTGCTGGATGAACCCACGGTCGGTGTCGATCCCGTATCGCGCCGTGAACTCTGGGCCATCATCTACCGTCAGGTAAAGGAAGCCGGCATGAGCGTACTGCTGAGCACGGCCTACCTCGACGAAGCGGAACGCTGTGATACAGTCGTTCTGCTGCATGCCGGCCGCTGTCTCGGCCATGGCACACCCGCCAGTTTCAGTGAACCGCTGCGCGGCCGCAGTTTTCATATCAAGGCACCCTCGACCGGCAAGCGCCGCCTGCAAGCCCGGCTCAGTGCTATCCCCGACATCATCGATGCCATCATCGAGGGGGAGCAGGTACGCGTGGTGACTACCACCGCCGGCCTGCCCGATCTGGCGGCACAATTGCCGGACATTCCCGACCTGGTGATCACAGCCGCCGAACCGGTGTTTGAAGATGCCTTTATCGCCACGCTCAAGGGCGACCCGGCCGCTACCCCGCCGGCAGTGGCAACCACTGACTTCCACAGTCCGGCGCCAGCGGCAATGGATCAGGCGATCATCGAAGTACACGAACTGCAACGCCGCTTCGGTGACTTCGTTGCGGTCAAGGGTGTCAGCTTCAAGGTGCAGCGCGGCGAGATCTTCGGCCTGCTGGGAGCCAACGGGGCGGGCAAGACTACAACCTTCCGGATGCTCTGCGGTCTGCTGCCGGTATCGTCCGGAGAGGTGCGCGTGGCCGGACTCGATCTGCGCCGTGCCGCGGCACGCGCGCGCGGCCGGCTGGGCTACATGGCACAACGCTTTTCGCTGTATGTCGAGCTCACAGTACTGCAGAACCTGCGCTTTTTCGCCAGTGCCTATGGACTCGATCGCAACCGTAGCCGACGGCGCATTGACTGGGCACTGCAGGCCTTCGAGCTGGCGGACTATGCGAATGCCGGCAGCGGTAACCTGCCGCTGGGTTACAAGCAACGCCTGGCCATGGCGGCCGCCCTCCTGCACGAACCCGACATACTGTTCCTTGATGAGCCGACCTCGGGCGTCGACCCGCTGGCGCGGCGCGAGTTCTGGCAACGCATCAACGCACTCGCCGAAGCCGGTGTCACAATCCTGGTGACGACGCATTTCATGGCTGAGGCCAACTACTGCGACCGGCTGGTGATCATGGCGGAAGGCGAGGTGCTGGCGGCGGGCACCCCGGCCGACATGAAGGCACGGTTTCGCAGCAATACCCTCCCCGATCCCACCATGGAAGATGCCTTCATAGCGCTGATCGAGGCACACGAGAACGCCCGCAAGGCCAGCGCCGCATGAAACCGGGCAGCGCCAAACGCATGCGCCTGCGCGGCATGATCCGCAAGGAGAGCCTGCAGATCCTGCGGGATCCGTCCAGTATCGCCATCGCCTTCGTCTTGCCGGTAGTGCTGTTGCTGCTGTTCGGCTACGGCGTATCACTGGATGCACGCCGGCTTCCGCTTGCCATCGTGGTAGAGCAGGCAGATGCCAATACCAGCAGCCTGGTCGGGGCCTTCCGGCATTCCGGGTATTTCGATCCGCAGTCGTATGACACGATCCAGAACGCCCAGCAGGCCTTCGACCTGCGCAAGGTCTTCGGTATCGTCTGGCTGCGCAATGACTTCAGTGAACGCCTGCTTGCGCACGGCGGCTCACCGATCGGCGTCATCATCAATGGCGTCGATGCCAATCAGGCGCGCATCACCGAGGGCTATATCCAGGGCGTCTGGCAGACCTGGCTGGGGGAGTATGCGCGTACCCGGGGGGTGGAACTGCGCGTGCCGGTACAACTGGAACCGCGTATCTGGTTCAACGCCGCGGTGCGCAGCCGCAACTTCCTGGTGCCCGGCCTGATTGCCGTCATCATGACCCTGATCGGCGCCATGCTGACCTCCATGGTGGTGGCACGTGAATGGGAACGCGGCACCATGGAGGCATTGATGGTGACCCCGATCCGTATTGGCGAACTGGTGATCGGCAAACTGGTTCCTTATTTCCTGCTGGGTATGGGTGGCATGCTGCTGAGCGTAGCCATGGCCCTGTGGCAGTTCGATGTGCCGTTGCGCGGCTCGTTCTGGGTACTGACCGCAACATCCGCACTGTTCATGCTGGTGGCGCTGGGCATGGGCCTGCTGATTTCCGTGGTTGCGAAAAACCAGTTCGTTGCCGGCCAGGTCTCGATCGTCATCACCTTCCTGCCGGCCTTCATTATGTCCGGTTTCATCTTCGAGATCGGCTCCATGCCCGAACCGATCCAGTGGATCACCTATATCATACCGGCGCGCTATTATGTCGCCATCCTGCAAAGCCTGTTCCTGGCCGGCGATATCTGGCCTATCGTGTTGAGCAATAGCGCTGCGCTGCTGGTGATGATGGTGGTCTTCCTCGGATTGGCGCGGCGCAAATTCCATAAGCGGCTGGACGCATGAATACCCTGCAGCGCATCCTGGCACTGGCCGTCAAGGAACTGCTGGCCATCCTGCGCGACAAGAAAAGCCGTTTTGTCCTCATCGGTCCACCGATCGCCCAGCTGATCGTATTCGGCTATGCCGCCACCTTTGACCTGAATGATATTCCGCTGGCTGTCTACAACGAAGACCGCAGTGCCCCGTCACGGGACCTGGTGGCGCGCATTGCCGGCTCGCCCCACTTCCACCAGGTGAGCACCATCGACCATGACGAACAGATTGTGTCCCTGATCAATAACAGGGAGGCCCTGCTGGTACTGCACCTGGGTCCACGCTTCAGCGAATACCTGAAACGCGGCAAACCGGCCATTGCCCAGGTCATCATCGATGGTCGCAACTCCAATACGGCCCTGCTGACACTGGGCTATCTGCGCACTATCATCACCGACTTCAACATTACCTGGGGGCGCGAGCATGGCAAACCCCCGCCGCCCGCTACCCTGAAGATACGTCCCTGGTATAACGAAAACCTGTTATCGCGCTGGTTTATCGTCCCCGGCATTGTCGGCCTGCTGGCCCTGGTGATAACAACGGTTGTCACCGGCCTGTCCGTCGCCCGGGAGCGCGAGGCCGGTACCTTTGACCAGTTACTGGTCACACCAATGCGGCCGGTTGAAATCCTGATCGGCAAGTCCGCACCGGGCATCGTCATTGGTCTGGTCGAGGGCACCTTCATCCTGTTGATGGCGGTTTACTGGTTCGAGGTACCGTTGCGCGGCAGTCTCGGAGCGCTGTACCTGGGGATGTTTCTATTCCTGTTGTCGGCCGTTGGTATCGGCCTGATGATCTCCTCACTGGCAGTGACCCAGCAGCAAGGCATCCTTGGCGCCTTTCTGTTCCTGTTCCCGGCCGTCATCCTGTCCGGCTTCGCCACGCCGATCGCCAACATGCCGGAATTCGTACAGCAACTGACCCTGATCAACCCGATGCGTTATTTCCTGGTCATCCTGCGCGGCGTCTTTCTGGAAGGCGACTCCTACGGGCTCCTGTTTAACCAGTACTGGCCCATGGTTCTCATCGCCATTGCCACCCTCGCTATTGCCGGCTGGCTGTTCCGACACCGCATGAACTGATCCAGTCCCCTGCCGGACTGGCCAACGCGAGGCTGGCAGGCTGTGCATGGCCCGGGCTGCAAGGCCATGCGCTACTCCCTGTGCTGTAATATTGACCGTCCAGTCGTAGGGAATGTATTTAACGGTATAGTCGCCCGGGGTCCGCTCCCCGGCATAGTTGTTTACATAGTCAACAAGTGAAGGGGCCCGTGCCAGGAAATCCTCCCGGTAATGCTTCATGATCCACGAAAGGTAGACGACCTTGTGTTCGGGGTCGATGTGAAAATTTCGTGCTTCCGAGAAAAAA
>Ga0114931_10005386_pt1 | contig 15805 bp, 11 predicted proteins | sample 2SBtaG_FD_89579 | JGI IMG/M metagenome (GOLD analysis project Ga0114931, IMG submission 89579) | Deep subsurface microbial communities from Kolumbo volcano to uncover new lineages of life (NeLLi) - 2SBTROV14_V59a metaG | ecosystem: Environmental > Aquatic > Marine > Volcanic | place: Kolumbo...
CGTTCCCTGGTTTCACGCCTTAAAATCATCGCCAAGATGGATATTTCAGAGCGGCGTCTACCTCAGGATGGCAAAATAAAATTCAAAACCCGTTCAGGGCGTAAGATTGAATTACGAGCCGCCACCCTCCCCACCACTGGCGGCAATGAAGATATTGTTCTCCGTATCCTGGCCAGCAGCAGTGCCATGCCCCTTGATAAAGCGGGTATTTTAGAGCATAACCTGACCAGATTTAAGGAACTTATTGAAATTCCCTACGGCCTGATCGCCGTTGTCGGCCCAACAGGTTCTGGTAAGACCACCACTCTGCACGCCGCCCTGCGCTATATAAATCGACCCGAGAAAAAGATATGGACAGTAGAAGACCCGGTGGAAATTGTGCAGGATGGCCTGCGCCAGGTTCAGGTACAAAACAAAATAGACTTGACCTTTGCCAGGGTATTAAAGGCCTTTCTAAGAGCCGACCCGGATATAATAATGGTTGGCGAGACCCGGGACAAGGAAACAGCCAATACGGTTATCGAGGCATCCCTAACCGGTCACCTGGTGTTTACCACCCTGCATACCAACTCGGCCCCCGAGACCATAACCAGACTTACAGGCATTGGCATTGACCCATTCACCTTTGCCGATGCCTTGCTGGGTGTACTGGCCCAAAGACTGGTAAAACGCCTATGCCCCAAATGTAAAACGGCCTATTCCCCTGATAAGCAGGAGCAGCAGGCTATTTTAGAGGCCTACGGTGACCATCCCTTAGCCCCTTTGAATCCAGAGGATATAGTCAAGGCCAATATGTTTGCCCCTGGTGGTTGTCCGGCCTGTAAGAAATCAGGCTTTAGCGGTCGATTGGGGATTCATGAATTGCTGGCCAGCAACGATGAAATAAAAGATTTCATTGCTTGTGGTAAATCCGTCGCTGAGATAAGAGAAGCTGCCATGAATAATGGGATGAGAACCTTATTGCAGGATGCCGTTCTTAAAGCCATGCAAGGCGACACTAGCTTTAATCACGCCCGAGCAGCCTGCATTAAGTAAATATTCGACTTGACCATATGCGCTTGTGTTTTTTACACATGCACATTTGTTTATCCAACTTCAATAGCCCCAATGAAAAATAGTAAAGAAAACAGAAAACACGACCGTTTATTTTTCTCACCGGCCGACAAGGTAATAGCACAACTGGAGATTTCAGGCCAGGAACTCACTGAAGCCATGGTTCTGGATATCAGCGAGTCGGGTATCGGGTTATCGGTAAAAAGAGACGAAGAGGGCATATTTGAGCCTGGCGATCGGTTTATCATGGCTGAGTTGCAGGGACTGGCCTCTATTCATTTTGACTTTGCCATCGAAGTGGAGGTTAGGTGGCTGCTGGATCATGAATTTTTAGGGCGAGTGGCCTTTGGCTGCCTATTCATAAATATACCGAAGATAATTCAGGCTGAACTCCGACGTTTTGTGGCAGAGCAAAATGACTCGATAATCCGCCAGGGTTGTAAATAATGACGACAGTCCTCCTGATAGATGCGCAGGAATCCATGCGGCAGGATCTTAGCAACATGCTGTCTGAAATAACGCCGCTCAATATCCTGCTGGCTAATTCTGCTGACCTTGAGGACAGTCACTCTTTAGGCCCAATTGACTTGGCAGTGGTCAGTACCGCAAAGGACATGACCGACAATTTACCCATTTTACATTATCTGGACGATCACCAGATACCAACCATCGCTTACGGCACAATAAGCACAAGAGATGCAGCACTGCTGGACAGCTTTGCCGTATTTCACCACATAAACGAGCCATTCAAACTTTCGTCCCTGAGCCGGGGAATTAAAAAGGCCTTGCAGCATCCCGAAGAGGCCCATATCTCCGGCGTCTCACTGCCCTCGTTTTTGCAGCTAATTGAGTTGGACCGCAAGACTTGTACTCTACGCATAAAATCAGATAATCGGCGTGGTGTCCTGTATTTTATAGATGGTGAAATCTCTAATGCCGACACTGAAGACAAGAGCGGCGAAGAAGCGGCTCTGGAGATTATCGACTGGCACCCAGCCACCATTGACTTACATGCCGCCTGCCGTAAACAGAATAAAGAGATTGAGTCGACGCTGGGTTTTTTACTTATAGAGTCCTCCCGGCGGCATGATGAGAATAAAAGGCAGGTAGAGTATGCGCCGGAAATCCCCAGCCATCTTGAAAATATTTGCCAGCGGCTTGACACGGCGATTTCAGAACTTGCACCGGAAAGTAGTATGCTAATAGCCCGAGCGGACGGTACAATAATTATTGAACGGCACAAAAATACGTACATAAACAAACTTACTATTCAAACAGCCGCCAACGTCAGTAAGCTGAATGCACTTCTTAATTACAGCACCCCCCAGTATATCCTTCTCCACCACCACAAAGATAAGAAGCTGCTTATTCTGCCCGGCCTGGAAATAATTATTGGCCTGGAAATTGCCGTTGAGACCCCCGCCCAAATAGTCGCTGCAAGCTTGACACCGTTATTACAAAAAGATGGGGGACCTTGATTTATGATGCATAACATATTCCAGAACATAAATGCTTTGCCGGGTGTAAAGGGGGTTTTAGCAAGCATCGGTGAGGCTGGCATGGTCAGCCCTGGTTTGGAGAATGAACTCTCCCCCTTAGCCCTCAATCAGTTTAAAATCTTTCTGGATGAGCAAAAAAAGCTATACTCATCATCAGATGGTCGAGACCTCGAAATCAGGTTTAACGAAGCGGTCATTCTGGTTAGAGATATTAATGATGACGGTACATTGGCAGTAATTTGCGCACCAGATATAAATCTTGCTCTATTAAACGTCACAATAGATATGCTGCAGAGAGAACTAAAAACTGCGGCGACACAATACTCGCCGTCAGCATCAAAAGACCTCCCCCCCAGCGATATCCATAACAATCAACCCCCGGCAAACCCCACCGACCTGGCTCTGTCTGGGCCGCTGCAAAACATTGTCATGGACATTCAGCAGGCCCTGCTGGAGACCATAGGGCCATTCGCCAGAACTATAATGAGTGATAGTGTGAAAAGTTGGGCAAAAGTCGGAGCAACAAGCACCGACCGCCTGCAGGAATTAATAGATCTACTCTGCATGGAAATTGGTGACAGCAACCTGGAGAGTAAATTTAGACAAGCGGCAAGCATCATAATTACGGGCCAGAATAACTCGCCAGCCACAGTTAATAAGTCATCTGCCCCTCAAAAAAAACCAAAAATTCTGGTCAACAAAAAAATGGCTCAAAAACTTGCCGATATAATGACCGATTACACCAACATCATGGGGCCGGTTGGCAGTCTTATTATGAAAGATTGCCTACAGAAATGGGCTGCGGCAGGAGAGGCCTCCCCCACAAGAATCCCGGCATTGCTAAAGATGTTAGGCAAGGAAATAGCCGATCAAAAGAGCCGGGAAGAATTCACGAGCCTTCACCAGTAAGCATTCAAAATTGAGTTCCCCTGATTTCGTGATTTTTAAAGGATTTGTATTGCGCACATACAGATAATCTGTAAATATACTGTGGAATTTTTAGAAAAATAAAGAATGGAGACAGGCCTATGCGGACAGCACGGATGTGGATAATTCTGGCAATAATACTGATGGGGGCGGCATGTACCTCACAGCAAATTTATGTAAATGACGGGGCAATCATGTCCCGAGCCCGCAAGGTTGCGGTTCTGCCCTTGGTCAACCTAACCTCATACCCCAATGCCGGCCAGATTGTCGGGAACCTCATGAACACCGAGCTAATGGCCATGACCAACTTTAATGTCATTGAACAGACCAAAATGCTGGCAGTGATCCGAGGCGAAAAGGGGCTGTTGGACGAGAAAATTGATCGGGCCGTGGCCACCAAAATCGGCAAAAAACTGGGAGTGGATACAATAATTTACGGCTCGGTTAATGAATTTCGTTATAAACGGGGCCTGGACGAAAATCCAGCGGCAGGGGTTACCATTTCCATGCTCGATCTCCAGAATAACAAAATTATCTGGTCTGGAAGCCGGGCTGCGACCGGTGGTTGTTTCTGGTTCTGCGAGGATTCCTTAAGCCTCCTGGCGCAAAATATCTGCCATCACCTGGTAAGCAATATGGTCAAGGGCCATTGATCGAGCATGACCAGGCTTTCATTATGGAGCCGGCGGCTCTTACTCTGCCTTCTTCTCATCCCCACCGCCTGTACCATGCCAAAAATAGCTACACAGAAAGCAACCATAAATTCATGGCTTTGCTATTATGGTGATACTTTTGGGCCCAGGGATTATGAGCACTTTGATCTGGTAGTCCTGGATGGTATAAATCATCCACCGCTCAGCCATTCCCGCCCAGGCTCTCCCCTGCTTCTGGCTTATCTGAGTGTCGGGGAGGTCGATGAGGATAATCCAATCTGGTTCCAGGCCAAGGGCCAGCCTTATTTACTTAAAAAAAATAAATTCTGGAATTCCTGGCTGGTGGATGTCCGTGCACCCGCCTGGCATCGAGAGGTAATGGCCGCTGCGAACCGAATCTTTAACCAGGATAAAGAGTTTGACGGTCTCTTTCTTGACACCTTTGACTCCAGCCTCAGCCTGCTTACCGCTGATCCAATACGTTTTGCCGGGACACGCCAGGCTCTGCGGCAGATCATTCTTGACCTGCGCCGAGCCCATCCGGGGAAATTAATTGCCGTTAACCGCGGCCTGCCCATGCTCGCTGATATTGCCAAAGATATTAACTTTGTGGTCATGGAAGACCTTTACAGCATGTATGACAGCAAGCGACAAAAATATATCCGAGTTGACGCTAAGAGCAGAGATACGCTATTACAACAAGCAGAGATCGGACGGCGTTTGAACCCGGCTCTCACCATTTTAAGCCTGGATTATGCTGCGCCCAATCAGCACCGGATGACCGAAGAGGCCTTTGCCTTTTCCCGCCAACATGGATTTATACCCTATGTCAGTACCTACAAACTTGATCAAATATTTTTTCATCCTGGGCTTTAGTCTGCTTCTAAGTGCCCCGCTTATGGCCGCCATACCTATGCCCCGGCACGTCCTGGTCTTTTATGATTCTGTTGAAAAACAGTCGCCCATGAAGAATATCGTCTACATGAATTTCCAGGTAGTTATGGATCATTACGGTCTTATCTGCGATTACCGGGATATCCGCCAGCCCCTCCCCACAGTAAGGGAAATGACAGCCATACAGGCAATTATTATCACCCCAGCCGATCTGCCTGTTCCCCAGGCCAGGAAATATTGGGGCTGGATTCTGAAACAGATGGCCGACGGTCGCCGCATTGTGGCTCTAGGCACTCCCAATCCAGGTGACCGAGATCAGCCGGATCCAGAGCTTAGCCGTTTACTTCGTACATTTTATTCCCGGCTGGGGCTTAAAAAAGGCGATCAGATTATCGGCAATCAGGGTCGGCTCAGTTTTGTTTACAAAGACCCCAAAATGGTGGAATTTGAACGGAAGTTCAACCAATTTCCGCCGGAGTACGAACATATTTCTGTTGTCGACCCAAGGGTAAAAACATATCTCATCATCAAACAGCAGGATAAAGCGAATTCAGAGAGTGCCATTATTACCACCGGCCCAGCCGGCGGCCTGGTGGCCGGTGCCATATCCACAGAAAGCTATCTCTTTTGGGAGGATCCTATCACCTTTCAACGGCAATGGTATCTTAATCCTTTTAATTTTATCCGGCAGGCCTTGGGACTTCACGGCCTGCCCTATCCAGACCCAAGCACCTTAAACGGTCTCCGAGTCGCCTTCTCCCATATTGACGGTGATGGTTTTCCCGGCATGTCCCATCTGCCTGGGGCCACCGACGAGGAGCATCCCTTGTGCGGCGCAGTAATCCGGGATCAAGTCCTTAAAAAAATTGATTTCCCAGTTACCGTCTCGATAATAGTGGGGCAGGTCGATCCCAAAGCCTTAGGTAATAAGAAGTTGGTGCGTCTGGCTCGCAGCATTTTCGCCCTCCCTAATGTTGAACCGGCTTCCCACAGTTACTCTCACCCCTTTTATTGGGATCCCAATGATGACGAGAGAAAGGCTTATGCCCATCAATACGGCATAAAAATCCCCGGCTATCATCACGATCCGGCAATGGAAATAAATTACTCCATGAACTATATTACCCATGAGCTAGCCCCGCCCGACAAACCTTGCCGGGTATTTTTATGGTCGGGGGACTGTAAGCCCATGGCCTCTGATATCGCCCGTGTTAAGGCCATGGAGGCCTATAATATGAACGGCGGCGATACGGTCATTGATGATGCACATAACTCCATAACCGGCGTCGCCTCCCTCTACCGCAAGGTAGGCAGCCAAGTGCAGGTGCATTGCGGCCAGGCCAATGAAAATATCCTCACCAATCTCTGGACCGCCCCCATCTACGGATTTCGCTCCATCATTACCACCGCTAAGCGAACAGGCAGTCCACGTCGTTTAAAACCTATTGATGTTTATTATCACTTTTACAGTGCCGAATACCCATCCTCTCTAAACGCCCTGCGTGAGGTATATAAATGGGCCATGAGCCAGGAGACGGCCCCGATTTTTGTCTCCCAATATGTTCAGATGATTCGTGATTTTCTGAATGTACAAATAGAAATTGTCGGACCTGGAGATTTTATAATCAAAAATTACGGCAATAGCCTCACCCTGCGCTTTGATGACGAAAAAAAACGCCCCGATCTGCAACATTCACAAAACATACTCGGCTATATTAATACCCCCCAGGGCCTCTATGTTTCCTTGGCCCCCGGTCAGCAGCAAGCCCATCTAATCATGATAAATCATGAAGAGCAGCTGGCCAATCGGGCCTATATCCGCAAGGCCAGCGGCTGGATTTATGATTTCATGAGCCGGAATGGAACGGTTTATTTGACCTATAAGGGATTTGACCGTCATGGTCAGGTTGAACTTGCCGGTCTTAAAAGTAACCGCTCTTATAAACTTACCGGTAGTGCCCTGGATCAGGAGGTGACGATAAAGGCCAATGCCGGGGGCCTTCTTAAACTCAGGCATCTGCGGAGCGGGGGTATAAAGATAAAAGCCCTATGAAGATTAAGACCTGGAAAATATGGCTCTTTTTTGCCGCCTTTATTTTTATCACTATTGCCATCTTCCCCTCGAAGAGACAGATAACAGGCTATTACATCGCCAGCGGTATAATTGCTAAGGCCCGTTATCTCCTCACCGACCTGCTCCATGACCAGCCCCATGACCCCAGACTATTAAGGATGTCCTCTGAACTCTATCAATTAGAGGGCCGGGGTGAAATGGCCATTGTGGAATTTAAAAAATCTCTGAGCGGGAAACATATATCTCCTCAGGCCCTGACCAGGATGGCCACTCTCTACGAATGGAATCGCGACCCACTTGGCGCCCTGCCGGTTTGGGAGCGTCTGGCCAAAGCGTATCCGGACGACCTTACCGCCTGGCGCAAGCTTATTGAGATTTATCGTTATCAAAACCGAAATATTGATGAAGGCCGGGCCATCGCCAATCTCGTCAGCCGTTGGCAGCTCAATACCACGGCTTATAGAGATAATTTATTACTCCCCATAATTGATAAAGAACTGACAAAACTCAGCCATCGGCGTCTGCGTGGAGCAGTTAAGAGTTCGCTCTTTAATCAATTATTAAACCGTCTATATGTACTGCATGTCAAGCTGCTGAAGTATAGGGGCACGGGGGAAAAACCAGGTAAAATACGGGAGTTATTGACCGCTTTTCTCCGGGTGGGCCATGCTAAGGAGGCGATCCGGATAGCCGACGAACTTGACCAGCGGTCAAAGGGGGATGAAAAGCACCGCCGCCTTCTTGTCAGCATTCTGCGGAACAGCGGCTTTAACGATGAGGCCCTGGCACTGGTAACGAGACTAAGGAAGAAGAACCCTGACGACTTGAGCCTTCTCCTGATCACGGCGGCCATTGCCAGAGATCAACATGATTTTAAGACGGCGGCAGAGAGCTATAAACGGCTTATCGCCAGCCGGAAAGATAACCGGAAATTTAAACAGGATCTGGCCGCTCTCTATCTGGAGATTCCGGACTTCCCCAAGGCCGTGGCGGCCTACCGCTCTCTGGCCGCCTCTTCCTGTCAGCGGCAGGATATAATGATGATGTTGCGGGCAGCCGACGAAAGCTCTGACCCCGCTCTCCAGGGCCAATCCCTGACTGCGGCCTTAAAATTGGCACCCGTTGACCAAGAGATTATGCGGAAGGCCGCCAAGGGTTACCTGGCTATCAATAAACCAGCTAAGGCCTATAACCTGTATCGAAAATTAATTAAACATTATGGAGCCAGGCAGCAATGGTTAAGTGCCATGCTTCAAGCCGCCTCCTATTCCGGCCGTCAAGACATTCAACACCAGGCCATAACCTATGCCCTTGGCCTCTCCCCCAATGATCCAGAGATTATAGCCCGTGCCGCCGATGATATGTGGCGGCAGCCAAGCCGGGCCTTTGCCCTCTATCGGCGTCTCTATAAAATAAACGGAGACAGGAAAAGGCTGGAGTTAATGTTCAAGGCCGCAGTTGCCGCCTCCCGACCGGAGCTATTGTTAGAGGTCTATCAACTGGCTGTCGCTAAGGGTTGGCAGGATAAATTTCTGCTCAGAACCGCCCAGAAACTGACGGTAGCCGGGGCCAATGGTGATGCCATTAAGCTCTACAAACAATATCTTACCGCCCATCCGGCAGCCTGGCCGGTGAAAAGGAAATTACTGACTCTCCTCTTAGCGGAAAGCCGTATTCAGGAGGCCTGGCCGCTCTGCCTGAAATTGTATCAACGTCAGCCCGCCGATGAGGAGTTGGAGAGCCAAGTGCTGAAGCTGGCCGCCTGGACCGATCATCCCCGCAAAAGGGCCGATATTCTCATCGCCATTGCCCTAAATCATTCGGGCGATTTTAACCGCCAAATGGCCGCCGCCCTGGCCCTGATGGATTTAAACCGGGGGGACGAGGCCCTGGTTTTCCTGCGCCGGGGGGAGGTTATCCGACCGGACAACGCCGCCGTCCACCGCTATCTGGCCCGCTATTATCAAGAGCAAAACCAGCCGGAGAAAATGATTCATGAGCTTTCTATCCTGCACGACAAGAAGCTTTTGCGGAAAAATGAGTTCCTGTTTCTGGCCCAAGCCCTGCTGGCAAGACATCATTTAGATAAGGCGCAAAAGCTGCTGCAATCGGCCGCCGTAAATAGCAAATTGCCCCTTAATATGCGCCTCCTGCTCGCCGGTGAACAGGCCATGAGCGGCCATAAAAAGGCAGCCGGTACCACCTATAAACAATTGCTGAATGAAAATAGGGGCAAGCCTCGGCTACTGCTGGCCATGGCCGACAGAAGCCTGAGTGTAGAGCAGATTGGAGCGGCCCAGAATTTTTATGAGGCGGTGTTAGACATCGACCCTAAAAATCTCGCAGCCTTGAAAGGCTTGGGCCGGATTTCAGCCTGGAATAATGACCCCCAGGGAGCGATAAAATTTCTGCGCCGCTACAATCGTTATAAAAAGGATGATTATGAGGCTCAATTCATGCTTGGTGAGCTCTATCATGAAAACGGCCGAGCACCAGAGAGCTTTATTCATTACCAGCGCAGCCTGCGCCTGCTCTCCAGCCAAGATAAGACTTTGGGGCCAGAACGCTGATGAAAAATTTTATATTACTGGCCTTCATTATCATACTGACCGCCAAGGCTCAGGCGGCAGAGCCGCTCTATTATACTGTTCAGGCGGCCGACTATAAACGGCTGCCCGCGGCCGAACGCGGCTATAACTTATTAAGCTCGGCCCTTAATATTGATGATCATCACGAACTCCGCCTTGAAAAGGTAGGTAAATATTTCACCCTGCGTCTGGGCCGCTTCCAGCAAGCGCATAACGGGCAGGTGCTATTAACCCATGTTCGCCGTAGCTTTCGGAGGGCCTATCTCTGCAAGGCCCACATTCTTCCCAGCCGGATAGTGAAAGCGGCCCCCATAATAAGCCCCAAGCCCAAAGCTCCGATGGTGGTTATACCGCCATCTCATGACAAGAATAATCAGCTATTTGCCGCCCTGGCTTACCCCCGGGAACCACCCGGTTTTGCCATAAAGGAGACAGCGGTGAAGAGGATAAAACCGGGTAAAAATTATCGGCTCATGGCCGTTGTGGAGGCCAGAATATTAGGCCGACTCGGCTATTATGAGCAGGCTCTGGATCACTTTCGGGAATTGAGGGCCCGCTACCCAGGCGATGTGCAACTCTGGGAGGACTATATCGAGACTCTAATCAACAATCACGACTACGAATTGGCCATTCAGGAATTACGCCATCTGCGCCGACAGCGGCCCAATGACCTCCGAGCCGGTCGTCTTCTGGCTCGGGTCTGGCAGGAGAACGGTTCCCCACGCCGTTCCTATGAGATATTTCAAAATATATTAAACAGCGGTAATCACGATCCCGGTATTTTGGCCGACTACGCCAACGCCCGTCTTGCTGGTCAAGACTGGCTGGGAGCCCTGGATTATTATCAACAGGCCCAAGAGATTGACCCGGCAAACCTGGCGGTGGCCCAGAACATTACCACCCTTCTGCAAGAGCATCGCCCCCGGCTGGATATTTCATGGCGTTTCTTGACTGAAGATGCAGATGCCGAAACCAGGGAATATAATTTAAGGTTCCAGCGTCAGCTCAGTGCCCCCATCCAGCTTGCCCTTGATTATCAACGAATTAAAGAAACGCAGCCGGCCGGGCCAGCCGGCCCAGCCATCGACGTCAGGGGCCGCGGCCTGAATATTAATCTCAAAAAATTAAACAATGGCCGCTACGAACTGGCCGGTGGCCTGGGTCTATACGAGGGCATAGGCAATGGCCCGGCCTGGCATCTAAACGGCCAAGCCGGCTGGCTGCTGGCGGACGGCGACTACAACGAGCCCTGGTATAGTGAGCTTAATGCCGCTGCCAACCAAGGTACTTATAATCGAGAACGGCTCTCGGCTCAAAGGACTTTTTTCAAGAGCTGGCGGGGAGAAATTGAGCTGGCCTGGCAACAATATTACTTAAGCGACATTAATTACGGCCACCGGCATGGCCTATCGGCCACTATCAGCCACCAGTTAATGGCTCGTCCTGGCTTAACCATGAGTTATAATTATTTCGCCAGTAAATTTGTCTATAATGGTAATGATCGCCGAGTAGCCATGATTCCAGCCGAGGAGAGCCACTCCCTGCGTCTGTACTGGCAGCACCGTTTCTGTCGGCATTGGGGCTACTCCTTAAATGTTGATTATGGCTATGACATGAGAAGAGCACTGAACAGCTGGAATCTGACCCCCGCACTCTGGGTTCGTTTTAACCACCATTGGCGGGCCGATATTTACTATGACTATCTGACGGAAAGCGATAAGGCCTTAGGCGGCACCAGTAAAACTATAAACATTAATTTGCGGACAGTATTTTAGGAAAAGGAAAAGATGAATAAAAAAATACAAATAACAAATACTGCCGAGCGCAGGCCCCGACGTTCTGAATTTATAGAGGCCGGTTTGGGGTTCTGCCTGCTGTTAGCAATAAATTTTCTCTGGTATAAGCAGGATATTGGTTTTTTAGCAATTCATCCTCATCCATTCTGGCTTATTATTCTGCCGATGGCGGCTCGTTACGGCTTTCGGGCTGGGCTGTTCAGCTCCCTTATGGCGGCAGCTCTCTATCTGGTACTGACCCGCCTGGGCCTCGAATATATTACCGCCCATTATCTCCTTACATACCACTATCTGACGCCCCCATTCCTCTTTCTTGCCGTCGGCATTATTCTTGGAGAGATGCGGGAAATTCAGGTTCGTAAATATCAAAAATTAGAATTCGAGTTTACTGGCTTGAGGAAGGCCCATAGAGCCCTGCAAGGCCGTTATGAGGCCTTGAACCAGGTCAAGCGAGAGTTAAGCAGCCGGATAATTTCGCAGGAGGATACCCTTTCAACCCTCTATGAGGCGGCCCAGGGCCTGAGGTCATTAAAGGAGGCGGAAATATATCCAGCCATCCTCACCCTGTTAAGCGATTATTGTGCGGCCGAATCCTCATCATTTTATGTCATAAATAATGATAGCCTGAATCTCAAGGACTCCGCAGGAGATGCAAACCACCCACGCAGTCAGGTTATAGCCCTTGATGAAGGACTGATGGGCCAGGTATTGACCACGGGCGAAACAGCCTCAATCAACACCATGATCGGAGAAGATGACTTCACGGCCCAAGCTGGAGCGGGAATCTTAGTCTCGGTTCCGGTTAGCCTGACAACGGGGGAATTAATGGGGGTAATAAATATCGAGAAGATGCCATTTATGAAGTTTAATCGGCAAAATCTGCGCCTCCTGGAACTCGTTGCCGACTGGGCCGGATCAGCCCTTGATAACGCCCGCACCTACCAAAAAAGCAACGAACGGAACGTCCTGGATGAGTTCACCGGGGTCTATACCAATCAATATATGGTTTCACGTTTAGATGAAGAATTTAAACGGGCCCTGCGTTATGGCATCCCTTTAAGCCTTATAATAATTGCCGTCCAGAGTTCGGAAACATTGGTGGAGACCAAACAAAATGAATTGCGACGGCTTCTAAGTACAATTATCAATCAAAAACTTCGTACTATCGATCTGCTCTTCCATGGTAAGGAATGGGGCGATTTCATCCTCTCCCTGCCTAATACCCCTGCCAGCGGGGCTGCGGTAGTTCTGGAGAAGATAAGGCAGGAGCTTAAAGACTACAAGCTTCGCGGCGGGACCGAGGCCCTGGTCATAAACGGCGGCAGCGCCGAGATAACCGCCGAAATGAGCAACAGCGAGCAGTTAATTAATAAGGCGGGCGAGACCATGGTACGTTTACTATGATTATATGTCTTTGCTTAACAGCATCTCTTCTTACGATTGGGGCCGGCTGGTTTTTTGTTGTCCCTAATCATCTGCTAATGGGCATTTTTCTACACCTGCTGGCTGCGCTTTCCCTCTTCTTTGCCGCCTTTAGGGTACAAAACAACGAGTCGGCGGCCATGGCCACGAGGTATTACAGTTGGCTGGCGGCCTGGTTTAGCCTCTTTATACCCATCCTGGGCTTACCCGCTATCCTATTAATTATAATCCTCATAAAATTATTCAGACCTGGCGGCCTGGCCGAATCATATCAGGAGGATACCGAATTAATCCTGAAAATAGAAGCAGCCATGGCCCCCATCAGCGACATGGATGCCTATATGCATGGCGAGATAAATATAGAACCCATCAGGGATATTTTAAGCAGCCAGGATGAAAACCTGAAACGGGGTGCCATTAATTATCTAAGCCGCAATCCAAGCCCTGCGACAATACGCATTCTCCAGCAGTGCATCTCCGATAACGATCCGGATATCCGCCTCTTTGCCCATACGGCCCTGACCAGGATAGATGAGGGCTTTGTTCAGGCAATCCAGGAGCGGGCTGACCTGAAAAACAAAAGCAATGACGATTATTTTCAGCTGGCACTAGCCTATAGAAAATATGCCGAAAGCACCCTTTTGGAAGCTGGCACTGCGGATCATTATTTCGAGTTGGCGAGTCTGTCTTTTGCAAAGGTGAGCAGGGGGGATGAAAATTATAGCACCGCCCGTTTTAATCTCGGTGAAATCGCCGCCCGGACTGATTACGCTAAGGCCAGTTCCTATTTTAGCACCCTTCCCCAGGGGCATCGCCTGGGGGCTAAGGCCCTGATTTCCCTCTGCCGCGTAAATTTTGAAGGCGGCAACTTCCTTGAATTGCGTGATTGCCTTAATCAATTACGGGATTTAAAGGCCAGTAATGATATTGAACCTGAACTGAAGCAATTAGTTTCATTCTGGACCACACCACTTGAAGTCAAGGAGGTGGTCTCATGACCTCGCCCCCCACCGATATCTGCCTATTGCTGGAAGGCACCTACCCCTATATCTCCGGCGGGGTCTCCACTTGGATTCATAACCTGGTTTCCTCCCTGCCCGACCTGACCTTCTCCGGCCTTTGTATCCTGCCAACGGCTGAGGCCAACCAGGAAATAAAATATGAATTACCGCCAAATTTCAAGGAATTACGGACGATATACCTCCACGATCACGAAGCCACCCAAAACGGAGAACAGGGCATTGGAGATCATAGGCGAATCGAGACTCTTGTTCAGCGCTTTCATAAGGAGCTAAAAGGCCATGATCTTTCCTCCTTCGCCTCAATGTTGTCCCTCATCGCGCCACGAAACGGCGGCCAGCCACAACTTACTATTCGGGATATGATGCACGGCCGGGAGGCTTGGCAAATTCTCCTTGACCTCTATAATCCCGACCAAAATGATTCATCATTTATCGACTTTTTCTGGACCTATCGCCTCACCCATCTTCCTTTAATCAAGCTGCTAACAACGGAGATTCCCAAGGCAGCGGTCTATCACACCATCTGTACCGGATACGCCGGAATACTGGGTAAGATTGCCAAGTCCCGCTATCAAAGACCTCTTCTCCTCACCGAGCACGGTATCTATGTCAAGGAACGCAAGATTGAGATAAGTCAGGCCCAATGGATATACCAGACCAGGGACATGGAGGACAAGGTAGTCGGCGAGCTTGGGGCCTTTCATCAGCAATGGATCTCATTTTTTGAGGCCTTAAGCAGAATAACCTACGATGCCGCCGATGCGATTTTCACCCTCTATGAAGGCAACCGTCAATTGGAGATTGCCCAGGGGGCTGAGCCGGACAAAATCGAAATTATACCCAACGGTATAGATGTGGAACTCTATAGCGGCCTGCGACGGAAAAGAAGCAGCGATGAAAATCCGGCCGTGGGCTTTGTAGGCCGGGTGGTGGCCATTAAGGATGTCAAAACCTTTCTGCGGGCCTGCAAAATCGTCTCTCTTAGACTACCCATGGTTAAATTTTATATCCTGGGCCCCACAGATGAGGATAAAAAATATTATGAAGAATGTCGGGAGATGACTAAACTTCTGGGAATAGCGGAGCGGGTGGAGTTTACCGGCAAGGTGCGGGTGGCTGATTATTATCCCCGCCTTGACCTCATTGTCCTTACCAGTTTAAGCGAGGCCCAGCCTCTGGTAATTTTGGAGGCCAATTGCGCCGGTCTGCCGGTGGTGGCCTCAAACGTGGGGGCCTGCCGGGAACTGATAGAGGGCCGGGAGTCGGCAGACCGCGACCTGGGGCCTGCCGGGATTATAACTCCGGTGGCCGACCCCACCGAGACCGCCCGGGCAATAAGCACCATCCTTGATGATCCCAAAATGTATAGAAAGATGTCAGAGGCGGGACGGCAGCGAGTAGCGGCCTATTACCGGGAAAGTGACCTAAGCGCACGCTATCATGATATATATAGCCGTTATCGCAGATTATAACCTTTGAGGATAAACCCCTATGGCTGGTATTGGTTTCGAATTAAAAAAGATCCTGCGGCGCGATACATTTCTAAGTGAGGCCGCTGCCTATTTCTATGGCGGCCTGATTTCTTCCGGGCCCTGGCTAATGTCCATCATCTGCCTGGGCATATTGGGCCTTTACTCACAGGCCGGGCTGAATCGTCATCAACATGAATTGTTCAGGGCCACGGTGATTTATTCCTACGCCTTTTCCCTGATCTTCGTGGGAACCTTGCAACTGGTGACTACCCGTTATCTGGCCGACCGCCTCTACGCCCATGATAATAACGTAATTGCCGCCACCTTCATGTCGTCTCTTTTACTTATTCTATGCATTGGCTGCCCATTTGCTGCTGCGGGCTACGCCTTATTTATCATCTCAAC
>Ga0114931_10005387_pt1 | contig 15805 bp, 11 predicted proteins | sample 2SBtaG_FD_89579 | JGI IMG/M metagenome (GOLD analysis project Ga0114931, IMG submission 89579) | Deep subsurface microbial communities from Kolumbo volcano to uncover new lineages of life (NeLLi) - 2SBTROV14_V59a metaG | ecosystem: Environmental > Aquatic > Marine > Volcanic | place: Kolumbo...
CTCGCGGCAGCGGCGCGACAGCTCCTCGATCGGCGCACGGCGCAGGAGCGGGTTGGCGATCGACTCGACCAGCAGCATCGCCGCGCCGTCGAGGGCCGGCTCGAGCGCGGCCGGGTCGTAGACATCGACCGCGAGGACATCGACGCCGAAGCAGCCCAACTCGTCGAGGAACGCCGGCGTGCCACCGTAGGCGTCGCGCTGGACCAGTGCCCGGGCGCCACTCGACAACAGGCCCATGGCCACGGCGGCCACCGCGCCCATGCCGGAGCTGGTCGCCTGCCCCGCCTCGGCACCCTCGAGCAGCGCGACCGCGGTGCCCAACTCGTCGGCGTTGGGCATGCCGTTGCGCCGGTAGACGTAGCCGTCGCCGCCCAACGCCGGCTCCGACTCTGCGATGGTGGCGAAGTCGAACACCGTGGTCTGCAGGATCGGGCTGACGTGCGCGCGCGCGCCGCCACCCAGATCGATCGAACGAGGCGCGCCGCCATGGGCGCACAGCGTGGCCGGTGCGAGCGAAGACGGTTCGAGTCGGGACGCGGGGGGTCGGGACATGGCGCGATGGTATAGTGCGCGCACGTGTCCGCGCCCCTATCCGCAGCTGGCGTCGCCAAACAGCTCGATTACTGCACCTACTGCCCCAAGATGTGCCGGCACGCCTGCCCGGTGTCGAACGCCAGCGGGCGCGAGACGTTGATCCCGCAGGCCAAGATGGCTCGGCTCAACCAGGCGGTGAAGGGCAACGTCCCCTGGACCGCCGCGTCGACCGAGCCGATCTGGGGCTGCACCGGCTGCCGGGAGTGCACCAACTACTGCGAGCACGGCAACGAGCCGGGGCTGGTGCTGTTGGCCGGCCGCGCCGAGGCCCAGCGCCGCGGCGCCGGTCATCCCAAGCTGGAGGCGTACCCCGATCGGTTCCGCAACCGCGACGAGCGGCTGGTGCGCCAGCTGCGCGAGCGGGTGCCGTCGCAGCGGATCTCGGACGACGCGCTGGTCGGCTTCTGGCCCGGCTGCGACGCCGCCGACAAGGCGATGAACGACGTGGTCGACACGTTCGATCTGTTCGACCGGATCGGCGCCGAGCACGTGCGCATGGTCGCCGCCGAGCAGGCCTGCGCCGGCTATCCGCTGCTGGCCGCCGGCTACCCGGAGATGTTCCGCTGGCACGCCGCCAAGGTGGCCAAGGCGCTGTCGCGGTTCCAGACCGTGGTCGTCAACTGCTCGGCCTGCGTCTACGCCATGCGCGCGCTCTACCCGGCCGAAGGGGTCGAGCTCGGCTGCCAGGTGATGGCGATGTCCGAATACCTGGCCCAGCAGCGGCGCGAGATCCCCAGACCGGAGGAGAAGAAGCGGGTCTACTACCACGACCCGTGCTACCTGGCCCGCTACGCCGGCGTCATTGACGAGCCGCGCGCGGTGCTGTCGCGGGTCGCCGAGGTACGCGAGTTGTCGTGGCACGGCCGCGAGACCGAGTGTTGCGGCGGCGGCGGCCTGCTAGCCAAGACCATGCCCGACGTCGCCGACGCCATGGCCCGGCGACGCCTGGCCGAGGTCGCCAGCCGCGGCGGCGGCACCGTCGTCACCTCGTGTGGCACCTGCAGCTTCATGCTCAAGCAGAACGCCCCCGACGGCGTCGAGGTCCGCGACCTGCCCCGCGCGCTGCTCGAGCTAATCGGCGGCTGACGCTCAGATGCCCGACGACGGCGGGGCGAAGACAGCAGCGAAGGTGCGCATGCCGGCGGTGCTATCACCAGTCGGGAACGCAGGCTCAGGCGGCGGCCTGCCAGTCGGCGGCGGCGACGTCGTAGGCGCGACGAACCAGCTCGGCACACGCGGCGACATCTCCCACGCGCGCGACCGCTTCGATCTCGCCCGCCAGCGGTCCCGGCGGCGGCAGCGGCATGTCGCGCAGGTAGGCGGTCTTCATCCGCACGTAGCCGCCGCGCAGGGGGACGCCGGTCTCGCGCAGCCACAGCGCGACCATCGGCGACGACAGCACCGCGGCCAATAGCTCGCACGAGTAGTCGCCATCCTCGGGGACCACGACGTAGGCGGTGTCGAGGACGAACGCCCCGCGCCGGTCGACCACCGCGCGGCCGCTCTTGGCCACGTCGGGGACCACCACCCGCGGCTCCTGCCGCCCGAGCAGCGCCAGGTTCTGCGGCCGGCCAAAGCGGTAGAAGGTCTCGCCGGAGAAGCGGCCGTGCTCGCGCGAGTCCAGGCGCGGGCGACAGGTCTCCAGGTAGTCGAGCGCGGCGGGAAAGCGCGCGGCCAGCTCGCCCGGCGTGTACAGCCGGCCGTCGCGATCGTACGGCACCAGGCAGAGCGCCGGCGGCGCCGCGTCGGCCAACGGCTCGACGTCGCGACCGCGGTAGACCGGCCGGCACAGCGCGGCCTCGACACAAACCTCCTCGCCCAGCGCCGACGACCAGACGCGCACGAGGCCGCTGCCGGCGTCGCCGCGCGGCTCGAGCACGTAGACGCGATCGGCGTTGGTGCCGGCGCCCTTGGCGATGCGCGCCACCTGACCGAGCGTGGGTCCGGCGCCGGCCAGTCGATCGAGCAGCGCCCGCGGCCGGCCCACGGCCAGCCGCCACGGCTCGGCACCCAGCGATGCGGCGTCCACCGCACCGCTGCGCCAGCCGCCGTCCCAGCGCCGCAGCACGGTGACTGCCTTCTGGCGCACCCGCGACAAGAACGCCAGCGAGGCGTAGGTGGTCGCCCCGGCGAACACCTGCCCCGGGCCGAAGTCGACCAGCGCGCGTACCGCGCCGGCGCCGGCCAGCGCCGCGCGCAGCGGTCCGGCGAAGCTGGCGGTCAACCAGCGCGACGGCACGACCATGCCGAGCTCGCCGCGATCGCCGGTCCAGGCCAGCGCGCGCTCGAGGAAGGCGCCGTACAGATCCCACTCGCCGTGCGAGGTCGCGGCGAAGCGCCCGCGCAGCGCCCGCCACAGCGCCGGGTCGGTGCGCGCCAGGTGGATCGAGCGCTGGTACGGCGGGTTGCCGACGACGACGTCGACCGGGCCCGGATCCGGCGCCCCGAGCAGCGCCTCGCAGCAGTGGATCGCCGCCCCGGGCAACCGCGCCCGCGACAGCGCGGCAAACTTCGGGTCGCGCTCGAAGCCGACTAGACAGCGGGCGACGATCGCCCGCCGCGCGTCCTGCCGGCCGAAGCCGCGCGCGGCCGCCCGGTCGGCCAGCGCATCGGCCGCGGCGGCGAGGAAGCGGCCGTCGCCGGCGGCCGGATCGAGGACCCGCAGCGCCGGCGCGCCGTCGGCATCCCAGGCGACGTCGGCGACGTCGAGGCGCGCCGCCAGGGCCGCCCGCGCCACCAGCGACGCCAGCGGCGCCGGCGTGAAGTAGGCTCCGCGCGCCCGCCGGCCACCCCGCTCCAGGGCGGCGTCGGCGCCGGCCGCGGCGGGAGCGTCGAGCTGGCGCTGCAGCTCCTCCAGGACGCCACGGGTCAGCACTGCGCCATCGTACCAGGCCCCGGCCACGGCAGCGCTGGTCCCCGGTTGCGTTTATACTCCGCGCCGTGAGCGATTCCCGCGGCCGGACCGTCCTCATCGTCAACCCAATGTCGGCCAATGGATCTCTCGGCCGGCGCTGGCCCGAGATCTCCAGCATCATCCGCCGCGGCGTTGCCTTCGACGAGGTCCGCACCCAGGGCCCCGGCGACGCCACCTGGCTGACCCGCGAAGCGCTCGAGGCGGGCGCCTCCTGCGTGGTCGCCATCGGCGGCGACGGCACCATCAACGAGGTGGTCAACGGCTTCTTCGACGGCGACCGCCCGGTGGCGCCCGAGGCGTCGATGGGGGTGCTGCCGTTTGGCACCGGCGGCGATTTCCGCAAGACCATCCACCTGCCCAGGGACCTGGAGCGGTCAGCCGCGATCCTGGCGCGTGGAGTCACCCGCCGGATCGATGTCGGCATGCTCGACTACACCACCCGGGACGGCGACACCGAGACGCGCGTGTTCGCCAACATCGCCTCGTTCGGCATCAGCGGTCTGGTCGATCGCCTGGTCAACGAGTCGTCCAAGGCGCTGGGCGGACGGCTGTCGTTCTTACTGGCCACCGCGCGGGCCTCGGTTCGCTACCAGAACCAGCGCGTGCGCCTGGTGTTCGACGAGGACGAGGCCAACCCGGTGGAGATGACCATCAACACCGTGGCGGTGGCCAACGGCCGCTACTTCGGCGGCGGCATGTACATCGCGCCCAAAGCCGAGCTCGACGACGGCCGCTTCGACGTGGTCGCGCTGGGCGACCTGTCGACCAAAGACTTCCTCGTCCACGGCCGGCGTATCTACAACGGCACCCACCTGGGTATCGACAAGGTCAGCTACCGGCGGGCCCAGGTCGTCCGCGCCGAGCCGCTGGGCGGCGAGTCGATCGAGCTCGACGTCGACGGCGAGACCCCGGGCGTCCTGCCGGCGACCTTCCGCATCGTGCCGGCGGCGCTGTCGCTGGTCGTGCCCGGCTGAGCGGCGATGTTCCCCTGGGTTGATGCGATCGCGACTCGCGGGCGCCGTCCCACCCTGATCGCCCTGGCGGTGGCGCTGGCCGCAGGCGCGCTGTGGGTGCTGGCCGCGCCGCCATTGGACCTGTGGCCGCTGGCCTGGCTAGCGCCGGCGCCGCTGCTCTGGCTGATCGATCGGGCGCCGTCCAACAAGCGCGCGCGGCGCTACGCCTGGCTCGCCGGTACCGCGATCACCGCCGGCGGCTTTCACTGGATCACCGAGCTCTTGGCCCGCTACTCGAGCTTCCCCGGGGTGCTGTCGTGGCTGGTGCTGCTGGCGTTCGCCGCCTTCCAGGGGCTGCAGTTCTGGGCCTTCGGCTGGGCGGTGCGACGGCTGCGCCAGATCAGCCGCGAGCGCCTGGGCGCGCCGCTGCCGATGGCGCTGGTGGCGCCCGTGACGATGGTCTGCTTCGAGACCGTGTGGCCGCTGATCTTTCCCTTCAACCTGGCGATCACCCAGGCGTGGGTGACGCCGGTGATCCAGATCGCCGAGCTGGTCGGCCCGGTCGGCGTCACCGCGCTGCTGTTCACCGCCGGCGGCGCGCTCTACGACCTGCTCACGGAGGTCGAGCCGCGGCGCCGGTTGATCCCGGTCGGCGCGTCGGCGCTGGTGATCGCCGCGTCGCTGGTCTACGGCTTCGTCCGCATCCATCAGCTCGACAACGCCCGCGCCCAGACGCCTACCCTCGAGGTCGGCCTGGTGCAGACCAACGTTCCGTTCGATGGCGAAGCCGCCCACGACGACGCCGCCGAGGTCGCCCGCCTGCGCGCGACGCAAGACGTCACCGCCAGGCTCCAGGCCGACGGCGCCAAGCTGGTGGTCTGGCCCGAGTCCGGATTTCCCTTCCTGATGGAGCGCGGCATGGTCCCCGGCCCGGCCGACCGGATCGTCCGCCACCATCCGTGGGCCGGAACCGGCCTCGAGGCGGAGCCGGCCTTCAGCGTGCCGCTGATCTTCAGCGCGCTCACCGGCGATCCGCGCGAGCGGGACCGACCGCCGTACAACAGCGCCCTGCTCGAGGGCGGCCACGACTACCTCGGCCGCTACGACAAGAACTACCTGGTGATGTTCAGCGAGCACATCCCCGGCGCCGACACCTTCACCTGGCTGGCGCACGCCCTGCCCCGCGGCAGCGGCAACCTGTCGGCCGGCCACGAGGTGGTCGCCTTTCCGTTCGACGCCGACGGCGCCACCTGGAACCTGGTGCCGCTGATCTGCTTCGAGGACACCCTGCCCGCGTTCACCCGTCGGGCCGCCGGCCTGCACCCCAACCTGCTGGTCAACGTCACCAACGACACCTGGTTCGGCGCCAGCGAGCCGTGGCAGCACCTGGCGCTGGCGGTGTTCCGCTCGGTCGAGCTGCGCACCGACATGGTCCGCGCGGTCAACACCGGCGTGACCTCGCACATCGACGCCGCCGGGCGCGTGCTGTCGACCAGCCACGTGATCGACCCGGCCCACGACCCGCACCCGCCCGAAGGTCACCTGGTCACGGTCGCCCTGCTCGACGGCGGACACGGCCTGTTCGCCTGCACCGGCAACGTCTTCGGCTTCCTCTGCGTCATCGCCATCGGGCTCGGCTGGCTGGCGTGGCCGCGGGTGCGCCGCGGGCGCCGAAAAAAAGCAGCGCCCGGCACGAAGCCGGGCGCTGATAGCTAACGGGAACGGTCGGGAACGCGTTGGGGAGGTGATGGTCTAGGTCGAGGGACCGTCCCCGCGCGTCCGCTACGGAAGGGCCTGGCGCTCGCCGCGGAAGGTCGCGCCCGAGAGCGGCGCCGGCGTGCCGAAGTAGCTGATGTTGCCGGTCCACTGACCGTTGAGCAGCACGTCCACCAGCGCGTCGGTGTTGGTATCCATCGGCTTGGCCTCGCCAGTCGAGAGGGTGAGGTCCATGCCCTGAAGGCTGCGGACCTGGTCCTCGATGTAGCCGGCGGCGGCGTTCATGCCCAGCTGGCAGGCACCCTCGTACAGGCTCGGCGAGCCGAAGCCGACGTAGTCGGAGATCTGCTGGCCGATGGTGGTGCAGTCGATGGAGTCGGCGAGCAGGTCGCCGAGGTTGCTGGCGTACGGGTCGACCATCGGGATGATGACGTCGTCGAGAGCGACCAGCAGCATGGCGCCGTACGGCATGTTGAAGCTGTGCTCACCGATGAAGACCTTGTTCTCGTTCTCCATGCGGAACGACAGGTCGTCGTCGGCCTGGTTCTGCAGGCCCAGGTCGGCCATGGCGTAGCTGTAGCGGTTGGAGTCGATGCTGAAGAACATGCCGGTCATGGTGTGGGTCGCGGCCAGCTCGGCACCCTCGATGCCACTGCTCGGGTGGACGTCCAGAGTCGAGACGACGCCGAAGTGACGGGACACCTGGCCGAACTTGTCGCCGATGTCGAGGATGTTGTGCACGAAGTTGGGCGCCAGATTGAGCAGCAGGTCGTTGAGGAAGCCGTCCAGCGCCGGGCGGAAGCTGTTGACCACCGACACCACGGTGCCGTTGTTGACCTCGTCGAGGACGACGTCGATCAGCCAGGTGGCCGGATCGTACGGGTCGTCGGTCATGTCGATGAAGCCGTTGACCACGTCGCCGACGGTGCCGGGCAGGCCCGAGACCAGGTCGATGTCGGAGGTGACGGTGTAGCGGCCGGTCACGTCGAGCGGCGGCAGCGGCGGGTCGCCGGCGCTGACCGCGATGGTCCACTCGACGGCGTCGGCGTAGGGCGCCTCGGCGCGGATGGTGAAGGCCGCCTCACCCTGGGCGCCGGCGATGACATCGATCGAAGCCTGGCCGTCGGAGTTGGTCACCGACGACGGCGACGAGATGGTGCCACCGTTGGAGTTGCCGACCACGCTGAAGTCGACCGCGCCGGCGAGCGCGCCGTCGTTGCCGTCGTGGTAGCGAACGCTGATCTTCTGCGTCCAGCCGGACTCCATGAACACGTTGGAGTCGCCGACGATGGTGAGATACGCATTGCCCGGCTCGGGCGGGTTGCCATCACCCGGGTCCGTTGCGGACGACGAGCAGCCCATGCCAGCGATGGCGAGGGCGACGAACAGTGCGCTCAACTTGCTTGCGGTCTTCATTGGATACCTTCCCCTCGGTTGGTGCGGTTTCGCGTTGCGCAGCCCCTTTGTGCAGCGGTCGTGCCAAGGAGAAGTGAAATGTGCTTCATGTGTGATTTCGGGAGGCTCTGGGCGCACCTATGCCTACATGCGGCCAACGGTCCCCGCCTGCCGGCAACTCGAGTTGCCCGCTGGCTGGGGACAACCGGCCGCGAGGGGCTAGCAGCTCGGTCCCGGTCAACACCAGCCTCCTAGATCCTGGAGCGCCGGCCGGTTTACGAACGCTTGCGCCGCAAACCGATCGCCGCGACCTGCCTTGTGCCCGGGATCGCTCGACCCCGCCGGACACACGCGCGAAAACGCGCCGAAATCAGCGGAGGATGAACGGGTAGTCGATCGACGTCTGCGCTTTGCGGCTCTTGGGGAAGACGGTGGCTTTGACCGCCTTGGCCACGCAGTCGCCGGTCGGCGTGCCCTTGAAGTCACCGCTCTGGCGCAGGCCGATGACCGCGCCGTCGCTGCTGATGGTGATCTTGAAGCGGGCGGTGCCGGCGATGCCGAACGCCTCGTAGCACTTGCGGGCGGCGTCGCGGGCCGGCTGCAGCGCATCGCGGATCTGCTTGGAGGACAGCCGCCGGGGTAGCTCGGGGGCCGCCGGCGCGGCCTTTTCCGGCCTTTTTTCGGCCTTGGACTCGGCCGGCTGGTCGCCGCAGGCGCGCTTGTCCGGCGCCACCGTGCCCGACTTGGGGCTGGCGGCGTAGACGGCACCGGTGCAGGGATCGACCACGCGATAGCCGGCGACGGTGACCTTGTAGCCCGAGGCGCCGCCGGCCTTCCACTTGGCTGGCTTTTTGCCCAGCTGGAACAGGATCTCGGTGCGCAGGCGCGGCGCGACCTCGGAGATGAACTTCTTGGCCACGGTGGGCGACGCCACCTTGACGTGCGCGGTGGTCAGCGCCGCCGACACGATCTTGCCGTGGTCCGGGGTCGGCGCTCCGCCGATGATCACCAGCGGGGTGGTGCCGGCATCGACCGGCTTGGCGCAAGCCAGGCAGGCCCGCACCGTGAGCGAGACCGACTTGGTCTTGCCGTCGAAGGCGCCGACCGACACCGAGCCGGGCTCGGCCTGAGCCAGATAGGTGGCCCCGGCGATCGACTGCTTGCGCGCGTCACGCACCGCCGCGCACTGGCGTTTCTCCAGCTCGCCGCCAGCCTTGCCACAGGTGACCTCTTGCGACCAGAACAGCGCCCCCAGGGCCCGGTCACCGTCCACCGGACGGGCCTTCTGCGCCACCCCATCGAAGCTCTGCGCCCTCGCGGTACCGCCAAGGCTCAGCACGAGCGCAGCCGCGCTCACCATCCCCAGTCGCGTCATCAGATCCTCCAGGAGGGCGTTCGTAACAGAGGTGGGACCCACTGTCGAGCCCGGTGAGCGGCTCAGGCGGGCGGAGAGGCGCACGCGGCCAGGATCGCGCGGAGCTGCGAGGTCAACAGACCCTGGCGCGGCGCGAACGAGCCGTCGAAGGCGGCCGAGCCGATGGTGAACGCGTCGACACCGGCCGCGGCCAGCGCCTGGATGCGATCGGCGTCGCCGATGCTGCCGGCGACGATCAGGCTGCCGCCCAGGGCCGCGCGCGCCGCGCGCACCAGCTCGATCGGCTCGGCCTCGGTGGCCCGGTAGGCGAGCAGGTCGACCCCGGCGCAGCCGAGCTGCTCGAAGCGCGCGCAATCGGCGGCGACCCGCTCGGGCGTGCCGCCCAGCCTGGTCGGGTGGCCGACCGGCGCGCCCGGGAACGGGTAGTAGCTCACGTCCGAGCCGGCCAGGATCGCCAGGATCTCCTCGACCGCGGTGCCGCCGAGCAGACGCTCGACGTCGAGATCGCGCGCGACCCGGGCCGACTGCAGGCACGCCTCGGGCGAGGTGCTCACCACCTCGAGGTAGCCGGTCGCACCGTCGGCGCGGATGCGGCGGAACAGCTCGCCGAGGACCTCCGGCGACACGCCGACATCCTTGCAGCCGACGTGGGTGATGCCGAGCGGGCGGATGGCGTCGTAGACCTCGAGGCAGTCCTCGACGGTCTGATCGTCGCGCGTGAGCATGAAGATGAAGTCCATGGCGTCTCCGGGGCGAAGCCGCGCTGCGCGCGGTCAGCTGAGCAACCAGCGATCGGCGAGCGACGGCCCCCGCGCCGGCAAGACGCCGACCGACCAGGCGAGATCGATCGAGGTGTAGCGGCCGCGAATCGCGCCGCAGTGGGTGAGCGCGGCGAGGTAGCGCTCGCGCGTGATGCCCAGGTCGGCGATGCGATGGGCGGCGCCGGCGCGGCGCAGGCAGTCCTTGATCCGTTCGGGCGGCGGCAGCATGGCGGCGAGCTCGGCGCGCAGCGCCTGCCAGCAGCCGGGCTCGGCGAGGCGCGCATGCGCGTTGGCCGCGCTCTCCCGCTTCTTGTCGTGCTGGAGCTTCACGCTCGCGGCCAGGCCGTCCCAGTACCCGGGGTCGAGCGGCGCGCACGCGCCGGTGAAGGTGGGGCGCTCGATCGCGAGCACCTCCTGGTAGATGGCGGCGACCAGGATGGTCGACACGCCGACCTGGCGGCCGTGCAGGTCGTGGTCGAACCCGTCGACGTGGCTGATCATGTCGAGGGTGTGGCTGATCAGGTGCTCGCCGCCGGAGGCCGGCAGGCTCGAGCCCTGCAGCGTCATCGCGCAGCCGGAGTAGACCAACGCCTCGAACAGGCCGCGCAGAGCGGCCGCGTCGCCGCGCGCGAGCTCGTCGGGATGATCGAGGTAGGCCGGCTCGACGCGGGCGATCACGTCGGCGACGCTCTGGGTGTAGCTCTCGCCGAACAGGCGGTGGTTCATCAGCCAGTCGCCGGTCGACACCGGCTTGGCGATCACGTCGCCGAGGCCGGCCGTCGTCAGTTCTTGCGGGGCGTCGCGCAGGACCCGCGGGTCGGCGGCGATCACCCGCGCGGCGCGGGCGCGAAACAGCGACTTCACGCCGTCGATCGACGGCGCGACGTTGGCCGCGGCGTAGCCGTTCATCGACGCCGCGGTGGCGAACACCGCGTACGGCAGGCCGGCCTCGGCGGCGATCCATTTGCTGAGATCGTTGACGACGCCCGAGCCGACAGCCAGGACCATCGCCACCGGCGGAAGATCGGCCGCCAGCTGCAGCTTGGTCTCCTCGTCGCAACGCGGTATCGCGCCGTCCGGGCCATCGGCAACCTGGCGCTCGTGGACGGTCCAGCCGTCAGCGCGGAGCGCGTCGATCGCGGCGGCGCCGGCGACGCGCGTGCGCACGTCGGCGTAGACCAGCACCACGCGCCGCGCCGCGTGGGGCGCCATGGCCGCCGGGAGCCGGGCCGCGGCGTCCTCGCCGTAGAGCAGCGTCGCCGGCAACAGGTCGCGGCCCCGGGGAAACGCGGCGTGAAGATCATCGCCCAGCGCGGTCCATAGATCCATGGTGCTTCAGTCCCGACGGGACCAGCCCGTCGCTGGCAGTATCCCGCGGCGGGCGGCGACGATCCACCGCGGGCGGTCGCCTAACGCAGCCAGCCGGCGCCGCGCAGCCGCCGCGCGCAGGGGGTTCCGATCTCGTCCAACAGTCTTGGAACTGTGCTACATCTACGCTCCAGGCGGCATCGGGATGGGCATGGGCGGCGAACGCGGTACGATGCAACGATCCCGCCCCGTGGCGGCACCGGCCGACGGAGCGCGGCTGAGACCAAGAAGCCCGGATTGGGGTGAGGGCGACGAGGTCGAGCACTCCCCGGTGTCACCGCTCCCTCCGTCCGCGCAGCGTGCGAGTCGAGGCTCGGCCGTCATCGCCGGTGATTCAGGCAAAGCCGAAGGGCGGGCAACAACGCGACGACGCGATCTCGCAGGCTCTGCCGGGCTGGTACTCCCCGCCGAACGACCTGCTGGTCGCCTCCGACGACAAGCACGTGTTCATCCTCCCCTCTCACGGGATCGCGTACGTACCGAGCGCAGAGGCAATTGCCGGACTGGCGTGGATGAAGCCGGTCGTGCAGCAGGACCTCGGCACGCTGCTGCAGGTGCCTGCCGTCGGCGCGGCCGGCACCCGGATCGTAAAGATCGGCAACGACACAGCGCTGATCCTCGACGCTGGCTTCTCTACGACCAATCGCAGCTCAGCAGTCTTCCTCAACCAGCTGCAGGCTTCACTTGCAGGCATGGGCGTCAACGAGATCAGTCAGCTGCGCATCCTCCAACTTCACGCGGATCACGTCAACGAGCTGGTAACCGTGCTCAAGACCTATCCCGACACCGAGGTGGTCGTTCCGCGAGCGTTCTTGCGCGGGCCGGTGCACAGGTCGCTGCAGAAGGCGATCGATGCTGTGCGCAACGACCCCACGCTCCGGGCCGATCGCCGCTTCGGGCCCAACTGGTCGCCCCGGATCGCCAAGGACAAGGGTGGCCCTAAAGTTCCCCTCCTCCGCTACAGCACCAGCGGATACGTCGTCGAGCAAGTCGGACTGCGATCCGCGCTGCGCAACGTCGCAAACGAAGCCGATCCCGCGTCGTACGTCACGAAGATCACCCGCACCAGCGACGGGGCGGCGGCGGTGATCATCGGCGATCCTCGGTTCGTCGACCTCGAGGAATTCTGCAGGGCAATGGAGGCCTGGAGACCCGGTCTGTGGAACGAGTTCTTCAAGGGCGTCGATACGATCAGCGGGTTCAGCCACCACTTCGGACGCATGGAGGAGAAAGACATTCCCGGGTTCCTCGCGCTCATGGACGCGACCTACTTCCGCACCGGCAAGCTCGAGATCCTCGAGCAGACCAATACGGGCGCGGGTCCCGCGCAGCAGGCACGCCAACAAACGATCGAGCTCGCCCGCAGCCTGGGAGTCGACATCGCATACACCGACATGCCGGAGCCGACGAGTGCGCCGTCGGCCGCGGGCGCGACGCGCGACACCGTCTTTGCGACCGGACCCCAGGCGGTTGCGCCCAACCCGATCCAATCGGAATTCACCAGCGGAATGGCGCGACTCAGACGTCTCCTGGACGTGCGCGAGACCATGAAGACGTGGCGGCCGCTGCTCGAAGCACGTGTCGTCGACCGCAACAAGACGCTCGTCCCGAAGAACGCGTTCGACCCGAAAACGGCGATCGATGGCGGCATCGCGCTGATGGACCAGTCGATCGACGACCTGCGGGCTCGCATCCGCGACGCCGGCCAGAAGATGGCCAGGGTGCGTACGAAAGGCACGGTGACTCCCGGTGGCGGCCGCGACTACAGCGCGCAGGGCGGCGATCGCGGACTGACCTACCAGCAGTCGTTGGCGGCGATCGCCACACCAACGCAGGCCGAGACTCAGCTGGGAGAGAATGTGTTTCGGGCCCGCCCGAAGCGGAGCCTCTCGCGACCCTGCCCGAAACCGGAATCCTGGCCCAGGGCCCGCCCGGCGCGATCCGGCTGCTCACACCGCAGGGCCCCCGAGCGCTACCCGAGCTCCCACCAATCGATCGCTATCCGGACTACGACCGCGCCTTCACGACCGGGCCCGGCGGGGTATTGGCCATGGTCTGGGGGGATACCAACGACGGCCTGCAGCTGTCGACCTTCGGCTCGCCCGATCTCGGCCGCCGATGCGACCACACCCGCGAGCACGATCAGTCGTTCAAGGCGGAAGAAGGCCGGATCGATCCCGGCGGGCGCTTCGTCGTCCTCCGCACCGAATACAGGTGGATTACCGCCTTCGATCTGTCGAGCGGGGCCGTCCTCTGGCGCCACAAGCTGCACGAAGAGCTCGGTCGCCTCGCCATGGAGTGTGCGTTTGTTCGCCACCATGACGCATGGTCAATGCGTCATGGCTTAGAGGTCCTTCAGCTTGGCCGTCAGGTAGCTGACCAGCTTCGCCTTCACCGCATCGCCGTCGCTGAAGGTGGCGGGCGGCAGGCGCTTGAGATCCTCGTCGACCTCTTCGTACAGCTTGGCGCGCGCGTCGGCCTCGGTGACGATGAGGTCGGGGGTGCGGCCGCGAACTGCGGTGTCGATCAAGCGGCCGCAGAAGGTGCGGAGCTTGGCCTCGAGATCGTGGCCGAGGATCGCCTCGATGCGGTCGGCCTCGTTGGCCAGCCGCCCGACGGCGACCAGGGCGTCGGCGTCGTGGAGATCCTCGTGCAGGCCGTACTGGTTGGCCAGAGCCACGCAGGTTCGGAGGATCATGACGTCGTCGACCACGCCGATCGTCTCGGTCCAATCCGGAATCAGGTCCATGCGCGAGACCAGGTAGTTCAGGGCCGCCGCGGCATATTTGCGCGCGTCCTCCGACACCGCCTCGTCACTCACGACCCTCTTCAGGACCTCGACGTCCTCGCGGAACGTCTCGACCCACTCGCTCACGATCTCGATGCTCTCGGGCACGCGCAAGCCCCCCTTTCCGGGGGCCTACAGTACCAGACTCGAGGGCCTCTCGTCGCCGGGTATGCGCCGCGAATTCGCTTGCAAATAGCGGGCTTACACGATAAACAGCGCGCCCGAACCGACCCTTCCGCCAAAGAGGACGTATGCCCAGCTACCAGAAACTCACGCCCCCGACCACCGGGGAAAAGATCACGGTCAAGCCGGACGGCTCGCTCGCCGTGCCGAACAATCCCGTCATCCCGTACATCGAGGGCGACGGCATCGGCGTGGACATCTCGCCGGTGATGATCAAGGTCGTCGACGCCGCGGTCAACAAGGCCTACGGCGGCGATCGCCAGATCACCTGGTTCGAGATCTACGCTGGCCAGAAGGCGGTCGACACCTACGGCGAGAACGAGTGGATGCCGGCCGATACCCTGGCCGCCATCCGCGACTACGTGGTCGCCATCAAGGGCCCCCTCACCACGCCGATCGGCGGTGGCATCCGCTCGCTCAACGTCGCCATCCGGCTGGGGCTGGACCTGTACGCCTGCGTCCGCCCGGTCCGCTACTTCACCAACACGCCGTCGCCGATGAAGGCACCGGAGAAGCTCGACGTCGTCATCGTCCGCGAGAACACCGAGGACATCTACGCCGGCATCGAGTGGAAGGCCGGCTCGCCCGAGGCCGTGAAGGTGCTCGAGTTCCTCAAGACCGTGCCCCACAGCGGCAAGAAGATCGAGGACACCGAGCACACCGGCGTCGGCATCAAGCCGATCTCCGAGCACGGCTGCAAGCGGCTCGTCCGCGCCGCCATCCGCCACGCTATCGCCAAGAAGCTGCCCTCGGTCACGCTGGTGCACAAGGGCAACATCATGAAGTTCACCGAGGGCGCCTTCCGCGACTGGGGCTACGAGGTCGCGCGCGACGAGTTCGCCGATCAGACCCGGCCGGAGTGGCCGGCCGAGGGGCAAAAGTACAACGAGAACGCCCCGGTGGTGATCAAAGACCGGATCGCCGACGCCATCTTCCAGCAGGTGCTGCTGCGCCCGGACGAGTACTCGGTGCTGGCCACGACCAACCTCAACGGCGACTACCTGTCGGACGCCTGCGCGGCGCAGGTCGGCGGCCTGGGCTTGGCGCCCGGTGGAAACATCGGCGACACCTCGGCCGTCTTCGAGGCGACCCACGGCACCGCGCCCAAGTACGCCGGTCAGGACAAGGTCAACCCCGGATCGATCATCCTCAGCGCCGCGCTGATGCTCGAGCACATGGGTTGGGACGAAGCGGCCAAGCTGGTCTACCACGGCATCGAGAGCGCCATCGAGAAGAAGACCGTCACCTACGACCTCGAGCGGCAGATGGATGGGGCGACCCTGCTCAGCTGCTCGCAGTTCGGTGACGCCGTCATCTCCAACATGTAGGGAGAGCCATGAAGATCCACGAGTATCAGGGCAAACAGCTGTTCAAGCGCTACGGCGTCCCGGTGCCGGTGGGTATTGCCGCGATGAGCGCAGAAGAGGCGATCAAGGCGATTCCGCTGGTGCAGAAGGAGAGCGGCAGCGAGGTCGTCGTCGTCAAGGCGCAGATCCACGCCGGCGGCCGCGGCAAAGGCGGCGGCGTCAAGGTGTGCAAGACCGCCGGCGAGGCCAAAGCCGCGATCGAGAAGATCTACGGCATGCAGCTGGTGACCCACCAGACCGGACCCGAAGGCAAGAAGGTCCAGCGCCTGCTGGTCGAGCAGGGGCTCGACATCGAGCACGAGTATTACCTGGGCGTGACCCTGGATCGGGCGACCGGTCACATCACCGTGATGGCCTCGACCGAGGGCGGCATGGAGATCGAAGAGGTCGC
>Ga0114931_10005388_pt1 | contig 15802 bp, 9 predicted proteins | sample 2SBtaG_FD_89579 | JGI IMG/M metagenome (GOLD analysis project Ga0114931, IMG submission 89579) | Deep subsurface microbial communities from Kolumbo volcano to uncover new lineages of life (NeLLi) - 2SBTROV14_V59a metaG | ecosystem: Environmental > Aquatic > Marine > Volcanic | place: Kolumbo...
CCCAACAGCGCGATCTCGAAAGGAGCCATGACTCCGCTCGCGGTGCGCCGGTGATCGATCTTCGCCAAGATGCCAAGGACGTCAAACGTTCAAGAGCCAACGGACCGCGCCGCATGCCCGCTGGCGAGCGAATCGCGAGCAGGCAGGCAGACGTTTCACGCGGCCGGCCGCGCAAAATGCGAACGACCGTGCGACTTGGTCCCGTTGCTCAAAAAGATCGCTATATTGTAGCGGCTCGCCTAACCGCTGCCAGGGGGTCCGAAATGCACGCCGCGGAAACCACGAAGCTTTGGCCGGCCCGAGCGTGCGGTCGAACCTCGCTTGGGGATCGATCTCCGGGAACCGGCGCACCCCGGCTTGGTCGGTTTGGTCGAGTCATCCGGCGGCACGGTTGCGCGGCCATGTCGCGTGCGTGGCTAGCGTCGTCGCGACTTGGATTTCTTCTTTGCGGGGCGTTTGGCCGGGTTCTTTTTTGGGGCCGTCTTTTTTTTCGCCGTCTTTTTTCCCGTGGGGCGCCGCTTGGGGGGCTTGCCAGTCGGAAGTTTTTCTTGATGTCCGTGCTTCGCGCTCGCGATTGCCGCTCGGCCTCCGCGTTGCTGGGGCGTGCCGACGATGCGAAGATCAAGTTGACGGCGGTCGATGTCGACCCGACCCACGACCACGCGCAAACGATCGCCCAAACGATAACGGTTACCTTCGCGGCGGCCGGACAGCGTATGGGTCGCGCGGTCGTAGTGATAAAAATCGTCGGTCAGTGAATCGATATGGATCAGGCCTTCGGCCGGCAGATCCAACCCCATGGCAAAGATGCCGAAATCGACCACGCCCGTAATCACGGCATCCATCTCCTCGCCGATTCGATCGCTGAGGTAGCCGAGCAGCTTGACCTTGGTCAGTTCACGTTCGGCGGATTCGGCCCGCTGTTCCCGCTCAGAGCAATGTTCCCCCAACGGCAACAGCTCGTCGAATCCCAGCGGCGGCCGGTGGCCCTCGAGCAAGGCATCGATCGCGCGATGGATGGTCAGGTCGGGATATCGCCGGATGGGTGAGGTGAAGTGGCAGTAGCAATCGCTGGCCAGTGCGTAATGCCCCTCATCGACGGGGCTGTAAACGGCCCGTTGCAGGCTTCTCAGTACGGCATAATTCACGGCGTGCTGCTCCGGCTTCCCACGCACCTCGTCCAGCAGGCGTTGCAGTTCGAAGCGGTCTTGAAGATTGCCGGCCTGAAAACCCAGTTCGGTGACAAACTCCGTGAGGGCTTCAGACTTGCGGGGATCGGGGGCTTCGTGAATGCGCCGCAAGAAGTCGAAACCGGCGTCGGCCAACGTTCGCGCCACCGCTTCGTTGGCGGACAGCATGAACTCTTCGATAATCTGATGGCTTTCGGTGTTCTCCTCGACATGCGCGCCGGCGACACGCCCCATGTCGTCAAGATCAACGCGTACGTCGCGCATGGAAAGTTCCAGCGACCCACGACGAAACCGCCGCGCACGCAGGATCATGGCCAGTTCGTGCATCCGCCCCAGCAGCGCGTGGACCCCGTCGTCGAGCCGTTTTTTCCAGGCACGCGGATGGGCCAAGTAATCGTCGACTTCCTGATACGTAAACCGCCGCTTGCTGCGGATGGCCGCACGGTGCAATTTCACGTCAAGACAGACTCCCTCGGCCGTAAACTCGATCAAGACCGTCTTCGTATACCGAACCCGATCCGGCTGAAGGCTGGCCAGCGAGTTCGAGACAATCTCGGGCAACATCGGCAGCACGCGGTCCGGCAGATAAACGCTTGTCGCCCGGTCATAGGCCTCGCGGTCCATCGTCCCACCACGACGGACAAAGTGAGCCACGTCGGCGATATGCACACCAAGCCGCCAGTGCCCGTGGCCGAGGCGCTCGAGCGAAATCGCGTCGTCGAAATCGCGGGCGTCGGCCGGATCGATCGTGACGACCACCGCGTCGGTCAAGTCGAGCCGCCCGGAAAGGTCGTGTTCGTCGAACTCATCGGCCACGCGGCGGGCGTCTTCGACAACGCTCTCTGGAAATTCGTCGGGAAGCCCGAATTCGCGGATGATCGACAGCGTGTCGATGCCAGGTTCGCCGTGCTGTCCGAGCACTTCGGTGATTACGCCTTCGCCGCCGTGCCTGGCGGTGGGAAAACGCACCATCTCGAAGACGACCTTGTCGTTGGTTCGCGCTCCTTTGGCTCCCGGATCGCCGACCGAAATGGGCTTCGAGAACACCCCTCCATCGACCTGCACCACGCCGACTCCGCCGACCTCGAAATAGGTGCCGACGAATTGATGGGTTTCGAGCTCGATGACCTCTAGAATACGGCCTTCCACGCGCCCGCGTCGATCGCGGCGCTTCCGCAGCTTGACCAGCACGAGGTCTCCGCTGGCGGCGTCTCCGGCATTTTCCGCCGCGACATAGATGTCCTGTTCAAAGTCACCCCGATGCGCGGTACTAGGACGAACGAAACCGAACCCGCCCGCTTTGCGCTGGAAAACCCCGGTCAGGCGATTGCGCCGGTTGCTTTCGCCCTGGTGTTTGCTCTCGCCTGCCTGCTTACTATCGCCTGCCTGTTTACTATCGCCTGCCTGCTTGCGTTCGCCGGGGTGCTTTCTTTCGCCTGCCTGCTTTGCTTTGCCAGGGCGCACCAGATGGCTCGATCCCCAATGAACGCCCCCTTTTTTGGCCAGTCGTTTGAGCTCTTTGCGGAGCGCCTTGGACTCGTCTTGCGGCAGCCCCAGTTTTTTGGCGAGCGCACGCGGCTTGATCGGCTTATAGTCCGGATGGTTGATAAACTCCAGCAGGCGTTGCTCAAGCGAGTTGGGTTCACTGGCGTCGTGATGGGCGTCGGTCATTTAGGCTCCCGGGCCATGTCAATAAGGGCATGGACGGTCTACCCCGTCCGGCCGCGCCGGTCGTGGTCCATGTCAAGAATTTTCAGATGATGCGTGCGGCACGCATGCTTCAGCGGATCATGTATTGTACGCCACGTGGCACTCGGCCCGCGCCGTTTTCTTCGGCAGGTATCTTCGGCGAAAGCCATCTCGCTGCGATCTCAGCCTTGGCCCCGTCGACGGAGTCTGCTTCGGCAATAGACCGCCCCTGGATGGTTCCGGTTCGTCCCGTCGGACAAGTTGTGCGAGCGGCTCATCGGCGGGTAATCCGCAGCCGGTTCGGGGCTATGGCGAGGCCTCATTCTGCCGGGAATCGTCCGCTTCGGCGGGACTGCCCTTGTACAGTTTTCGCCCCAGCGAAGGGTGATAAATGGTCCACGCGCTTTCGCTGTTGCGGTCGTCGCGAATGAGCCGGTCGAAGCATTCGATCTTGGCGTCAAGGTTGTCCAGGTAATGCAAGGCGATGGCCTCGAGCGTCATGGGCAGTTTGGGGCTGCCGTATTCGTACTGACCGTGATGGCTGACGATCATGTGTTCCAACCGCAGCCGGGTTTCATCCGGAATCGGCTCTTCCAAACGCGCGCCGGTCTCGCGGATTTTGTCGGACAGCATCTGCACGGCGATCACCAAGTGTCCGATCAATTGGCCTTGGTCCGTATATGCCAAACCATGCTCGCTGCTTAGTTCCTGGACCTTGCCGATGTCATGCAGAAAAACGCCGAACAACAGCAGGTCGCGGTTGATCTGCGGATAGCAATCGGCCACGCGGGCGGCCACCGTCATCAAACGGTCGACGTGTTCGACCAATCCGCCGGGATAGGCATGATGGTGCTTCACGCCCGCCGGTGTGACGGCGAAGTGGCGCATCAGCTCCTGATCGTCGAGAAAGGCTTTGGCCAAGGCACGCAGATGCGGGTCTTGCATCTCGCCAAGCACTTTGCCGATGCGGTCGATCATGACTTCGACCTGACCGGACGTCAGGGTCATGAACTCTTCAAGCCGCACTTCGTCACGCGAGACGGGCGTGATCCGCGAGGCAATGAGTTGAATGGCACCTTGATAGACCTGCGTCGTTCCCTCGACACGCACGAAGTCGCCGTTTTGAAAGCTCTGATAGGTTGCCTCGTTGGCGTTCCAAAGTCGCGCACCGATCGAACCCGAGTTGTCAGCAAGCTCGAGCATCAGGTACAAATTCCCGTTGCGGTTGGAACGCAACTGCTTATTCGACGCCAGGAAGGTTTCATTAACCGCTTCCTGGTTGCCCAATTGATTCACAAAACGACGGCCCATGGCAGCTTCCTTCAAACCGAAAACACTCGGTGAGCACGATGACGGCTTGCGCCGGTCGTGGCAATCGGCTTGCGCCCCGGAGAAAAACGATACCGCGTCGCCATCGAGGTTGCCCCGTCACGGCGGTCCGGCGAAATCAACCCTCGCTAACCACGAGGCGAATCAAGACGCGTGCCGCTAAACAAAACGGTTCCGGTCACGGCGGGTCGATTCTAGAGGTTGCCTCGCGTATTCTCAAGCGGCCCGATTTTCGCACGGCAGCCTAGCCGAAATCGAGGAAACCCATCGCGATGCGAATCTCGTCGGCCGAGTCAGGCACTTTTCATGAAACGATCAATCGACAAGACAAGAGCCGGCAATGCCCATACAATTCTTCAAATCAACTTCGGTTTGGCATCCACGAAACCCAAATCCAACCCCGGCCCGATCGATTGGGTTTCGATCAACCGCGTTGTCGTCAACGAACTTCAATTGCCCAGGTCGATATGAGCGAGCCGCGTGAGCCGTTGCCCGTCTTGCTGATGCTGGCGGTCTTCAGCCGCCACGCCGAGGCATTCCGCTGGGCACGCCAAAAGTTGTCGGCCGCCTGGGGGCCGCTTGCCCTGGAAGGCACGATGGTCGAATTCGACGAGACCGACTATTACGAGGCCACGATGGGCGGACCGCTGCGTAAGCAACTTTGGGCCTTCCAGTATCTGGTCGACGCCGATCGCCTGCCGGAACTGAAACACCAGACCAACGCCTGGGAGCAAGAGTATGCTCGGCAAGCGTCACACGCCGAGCCGCGACCTTTGAACCTCGATCCCGGCTATGTGACGCAGGCCAAGCTGGTGCTCGCCTCGACCAAAGACCACGCACACCGCATCTATCTCGATCGGGGCATCTACGCCGAGGTGACGCTGCGTTACCACAAAGGCCGCTGGGAGCCATGGCCTTGGACCTACCCCGACTATCGCCGCACGGAGCATCAACATTTTCTTGAGAAGTGCCGCCACCTGCTCAAAGAGGGCTTGCCCCGGAGATCGATCGATTGATTTGGATGGTGCTCGGCTCGATCGTTCCCTCGGCGCTAATCGCCTGCGCCATCGGATATCTGGTGCGCTACATTTCGCCACGGCTGGGGTTCGTCGATCGCCCGGACCGCCGGAAGCAGCACGATCGCGTCATGCCGCTGGGCGGCGGCTTGGCGATTTTGGCCGGTCTTGTGTTGCCGCTGGCCGCCGGCAACGTGCTGGCGTGGGCTATTAACGAAGGTCGGCTTGACCCGCTGGCGTGGTCGCCGCCGCTGCCCGAGTCGATCGCCCGCTTAATCGTCACCCATGCCGAGGGCGTGCTGGCGCAGTCCGCCAACCTGTGGTTGCTGATCAGTGGTGGCACGCTTGTCCTGACGGTCGGTCTGGTTGACGATTGGCGAGGGCTCGATTGGCGTTGGCGGCTGGGGGCTCAAACGGCGGTTGCCGTGGCGCTGGTCACCAACGGTTATCGGCTGAGCCTGTTTATCGAGCTGCCAAGCGTGACGGCAACGATCAGCGTCATCTGGATCGTGGGGCTGATCAATTCCTTCAACATGCTGGACAATCTCGATGGCCTTTCGGGCGGCGTCGCGACGATCGCGGCGAGCATTCTGGCCACCGTGTTGCTGCTGGCTCCCGATCCGACAACGAACCAACCGCAATTCTTCATCGGCGGGCTGCTGCTGGTGCTGGTCGGGGCCACGCTTGGCTTTTTGTGGCACAATTGGCCGCCGGCGCGGCTGTTCATGGGCGACGGCGGCAGCTATCTGTTGGGCTACATGCTGGCCGCCTGCACGATCATGGCCACGTTTGCCGGAGGCGACGTTCCGCCGCACGCCGTCTTCGCCCCGCTCTGTATCTTGGCCGTGCCGATCTACGATACGCTAAGTGTGCTCATCATCCGCTTCCGCCAAAGGCGCAATCCCTTTGCCGCCGATCGCAGCCACTTTTCACACCGCCTGCTGAACTTGGGAATGACCCGCGTCCAGGTCCTGCTGACCATCTATCTGGCCACGGCGACCACCGGGCTTGGCGCCTTGCTGCTACACCAGGTCAATGCCTACGGCGCGGCGGTGATTCTGTTGCTCGTGGCCTGCGTTCTGCTCTTGGTTGCTATTCTAGAGATGGCCGGACACCGGCAGCAGCGACCGTAACCGATCCGTCGACCACGCTCGGCCCTTTGACAGCGCCCCAGCGGCGCGCCGCGAAGCCGTTGGTTCGCCCGCTTGGTGTCCGCCCCGAACCGAACAAGCACGCACCGGCGCACCACGCGGCCGGATGCACAACCACCGGCACGACGCGCGCGAGCCGTTTCCCGCCTGATTTCATGACAAGACGAAACGACAAAAGATCGCCGACACGCCGCTCGTCGCCCGCAATGCTGCGCACTTCGCCGGGAGGCCGTCTTCGCCCCGGGCTGCTGATCGCGGCGGCCGCGCTCCTGGTGGGCCGCCCGTTGTTGCCGAGCGAAGCGATGCCTTCCCGTGGCGACCAGCTTCCATGGAATATGCTGTGGATCGTGCTGGCCGCCACGTGGCTGATCGGCCATCTGCGGCGAGGCCGCTTTACGCTGCGTTTCGGCATGGCTGATCTGGCGCTGCTCATCATGATCGCCTGGACCGCGATATCCGGCTGCTTCGCCGTCGAGCATGCCGCTCCACGAGCGGCCATCAATGCCACTTGGCAATGGGTGGTCGTGGGGCTCGCTTTTTTTCTGTTGCGGCAATTGATCCACACCCGCGGCGAAGCCCGAGCGCTGGTCGTGGCCATGGTCGCGCTGTGCGTCGTCGAATCGGCCACCGGCTTGCACCAATATGCGATTTCGTTTCCCGCCATGCGCCGTCAGTATGCAGAAGACCCTGAGTCGATGTTGCGCGAGGCAGGCCAGCCGCTTGCGCCCGGCTCTGCGGAGCGGCAGCGATTTGAAAACCGGCTCATGAGCCGTGAACCGTTGGGAACGTTCGCCTTGGCCAACTCTCTGGCCGGACTGCTCGTGCCGTGGCTTGTGCTCGCGGTGGCCGTGGTCGCCTTTCGCGGCCGTGGCTGGCGTGGGATGGCCAAGTGGCGGCGTCCCGCGGCAGGAATCGCGACGGCCATGCCTCTGGCCGCGGTGCTCATACTGACGAAAAGCCGCAGTGCTTATTTGGCCACGGTCGCCGGCCTGTTGGCGTTTGCGGCAGCGGGCCTTTTCAAACGGCCATCGCATCGCGCGAAGCGGCGATCCGTCGCATGGGCGGCCGGTCTGGTGGCGATCGTGGCGCTGGTTGCCGCTGCCTGGTTGGCCGGTGGCTTGGACCGACAAGTTCTTTCCGAGGCCCCCAAATCGCTGAGCTACCGCCTCGAGTATTGGCAATCCACGCTCACGATGATCCGCGACCAGCCGTGGTTTGGCGTGGGCCCGGGCCAGTTTCAAGATCGCTACACACGCTACAAACTTCCCCAGGCCAGCGAGGAAATCGCCGACCCTCATAACTTTCTGCTCGAGATTGCCGCCACGTCCGGCGTACCTGCGTCGCTGGCATTGCTCGCCTTTTTGGCCTTGCTGTTCGGCCGCGTGATCAAACCTCGACCAGCGTGCCACGTTCAGGACGGGGCCTTCGAGAAACTGTCCCCTGAAGATAAGCGTTTGGCGTGGATCGCGCCTCCGGCGGGAATCGCGCTGGCATGGGTCGTCGGGCTCGCCTTCCCGGCGCTGGTCGACGTGCCACTTGATCTCGGCACGGCCGTCGCGCTGATCGCCATCGCCGCGATCGTGGCTGCTGTCTGGAGCCGGTGGGTCGAGCAGGGCGAATTGCCTGCCTCCGTTGTCGCCGTCGCCTTGGCGGCTTTGCTGATCCATCTTTCGGCCGCCGGGGGCATCGCCTTTCCAGGCGTGGCGGGCACCCTGTGGTTGTTGGCCGCGCTCTGTTTGGCGCTCACCGAACCAAGCGGCCCGCCGATCCAACGGCCGTTGTGGCAAGCGTTGGCCGGACTCGTGCTTCTGCTCGCGGTGGCGATCGGCTGGTATCTAACGGCCTACCGCCCAGTGGTTGTCGCCCAAGGCGAATTGCTCGCGGCGAGCCTGCCGAACGCGTCCGCCCATGAGGTGGAAGCCCACCTGCTTGCCGCCGCGCGGGCTGATCCCTATAGCGCCGAGCCTTGGCAACGGCTGGCACAACAGCGTTTCCAGCGTTGGCTTTCCCAACCGACCGTCGAAACGTGGGCGTCGTTTGACCGGGCCTTGCAGCGAACCGTGAAGCTGCGTCCCGACTCCAGCGTGGTTTGGCTCAGTGCCGGCGAGCTATATTCAGCGGCCTTTGAGAAGTCGGGAGACCGGCGGCCACTGCGCCGCGCCGTCGAATCGCTGCGGCAAGCCGTGAGCCGATATCCGACGCAGGCCGCCTATCACGCCAAACTGGCCATCGCCCTAAAAATGTCCGGCAAGGTTGTGGAAGCAGCCGACGAAGCCCGCACGGCACTCGGGCTAAGCCAGGCAACCCCGCATACGGACCAGAAACTTTCGCCGGAATTGCGAGCTTCGATCAGGCGCATCATCCGCCAGGCCGAAATTGACCGTCACGGCTCATGACGAGTAGAATGAAGTGCATCTTCTCGATTATGCGACCGACTTTCCTTTCTTTTTCAATGATTCGCGTTCTATGCGCTCATTTTACGCCTTGATGGTTTTAGTGGCCGTCGGACTGGCCGTCGGAGTTGGTCTTACGATGACCAGGCTCAAGCCAGCCGAGATGGTGCGGCCGGTCGAAGCGGTTTCCAACGCGATTCGGCCGGGGGAAGACCCTCGGTTTCCGCCGCTGCCGCCAGAGAACGGCTCACTGCCGTCGGCGGTTGTCGAGGGCAGCACCACGTTCAACTTCGGCGAGATGGAGATCGGCTCGTCCGACACGCACACGTGGGTTTTCCACAACCGGGGCAACTACCCGCTCGAGCTGCGACAAGGCGAAAGCACCTGCAAGTGCACGATCGCCGGGGTTGAAACGAACCAGATTCCACCGGGTAAAAAAGCCGACGTAACGCTTCGCTGGACGATTAAAACCCAAGAGCCTTTCTTTCGCCAATCGGCGGCTATTCTTACCAATGATCCGACTCGCCGTCGGATCGAACTTGTCGCCGAGGGGACAACCAACGACACGCTGCGAATCATTCCCGCTTCCTTCTCCAGTCGAAAACCGCGGAAGGCCCCCAAGATTTTCGAGGCAAGTCTTTTTTGCGTGCGTACCGAACAGCTCGAGATCACCGGGCACAGGCTATCAAACCATGATCTGGCCGACTTCTTCGAGGTCGAGGTGACGCCGCTCGACAATCAGGATCTCCGCACGATGGGCGCCCGGTCGGCGAAAAAGATAACCATCAAGGTGCTGCCCGGTCTGCCCGATGGGCCCATCGATCAGAAAGTCATCTTCATGACGAATCTTCCGCAGCGTCCTGAAGTGATGATCTCCTTGTCGCTGAGCAACGAGAACATGATTTCCCTTGTGGGAAAGGGCTGGAAGCCGAGCTACAACTTTCTTGATCTGGGCGACATCCGCCAAGCGAACGGCCTGCGTCGAAAAATGCGCCTGATGATTCGGGGCGAAGGATACGAAAACTTCAAGCTGCACGTGACCTCAACAGTGCCCGACTTCGTCCACATCACGGTCGGTGAGTTTGAACTCGAAGGCAACAGTAGCTCGGTGCCGCTGTTGATCGAAATTCCTCCCGGGGCTCCGCTGTGCAGCTATCTCGGCGGCAAGACCGGAAAGCTTGGCGAAGTGAGGCTGGAAACCACGTCCCCGCGTGCCCCACAATGGTCGTTCAAGCTGCGTTTCACCGTGATACCGTAAGAAGAGGCTGGGGGGGGCGGCGGCACCACACGTCACGACGCTGGTTCGGGGGCTGCTTGGAGCTCTGCCGCGTGCTCGACAAAACCTCGCCTCTTACGACCTACTCACACTGTTGGTTACGTCGAACCGACGTTGGAAAGGATTTCCACAAATGGCAACCCGCCCGACTGCACACGGGGCGATCTTTCTCTGGCTGGGGATGATCGCGCTGGCCGTTTTGTCGGCCTGTAATCATGCGGGCGACGGCTCGCCGCGGGAAAAGAATCCCGCGAAGGACGATTCGCGGCAGCGGAAGCCGTTCGACGCAGTGGCCGTCAACGGGCCGGTTTTCGAGGGCTGGCCCAAACCGAGAGTCGCACTCGTGCTGACCGGTCTTCAACAGGGATACCTCGAGCCGTGCGGTTGCGCCGGGCTGGAAAACCAAAAGGGCGGTCTAAGCCGACGCTTCGCGCTGCTGAACCAGCTTCGGAGCGATCGCGGTTGGCCTTTGGTGACGCTGGACCTTGGTGATTTGGTGCGCCGCTATGGCCGAGAGGCTGAAATCAAGCTGCATTCTACGATCGACGCCTTGGCCCAGATGCAGTACGACGCCGCGACCTTCGGGCCCGGAGATCTTCGCCTTCCGGCCGATAACCTGCTGTTGGCGGCCACCGACTTGAGCGAATCGAGCGGCACAAGCCGTATCGTTTCGGCCAACGTCGGCCTGTTCGGGCACGATTCCGGGATTCTCCCACCGTGGCGAATCGTCCAGCGCGAGGGGTTGAAGTTCGCCGTCACGGCCGTCTTGGGCGAAACGCGGGCGGCCGGCGTCAAGAACGAAGACATCCAAGTGGCGGCCGCCGCCGAAAGCTTGAAACAGATCGTGCCGCAAATCGAGGCGGCCGAATGCGATTTTAATATCCTCTTGGCCCAGGCAAGCTTGGCGCAAAGCCGGACGCTCGGGCAACAGTTTCCGCTGTTCGACGTGGTGGTCTCGGCGGGTGGAGCCGACGAACCGCCACGGCAGCCGAAGACGATCAACGGCCAGGATACGATGCTCGTCGAACTAGGGCACAAGGGAATGTATGCCGCCGTGATCGGCATCTACGAAGACGAGCCACGCCTGAGATTTCAGCGGGTGCCCCTTGATGCGCGTTACCAAGGTGGCCCGGAAATGCGGCAGTTGATGGCCTCGTTTCAAGAGGAGTTGAAGTCTCTCGGCTTTGCGGGGCTCGGGTTGCGCGGGGTGGTTCATCCGCGCGGCGTCGACAACCCGGAACTCGGTCGGTTCATCGGCTCGGCCGCTTGCGGGGACTGCCACGCGAAGGCCTATGCGAAATGGAAGACGGCCGGGCACGGCCACGCGACCGAAACGTTGGTCAAATTAACCCCGCCGCGACAGTTCGACCCGGAGTGTGTCAGTTGCCACGTGACCGGGTGGAATCCGCGGGAATACTTTCCTTACCAAAGCGGCTTTCAGAGCATCGAACAAACGCCCAAGCTGGTTGGCAATGGCTGCGAAAATTGCCACGGTCCCGAGGCCGCCCATGTCCGCGCCGAAAAAGTACGCCGCGCCGAGCGCGATCCTGCCCTGCAAGAACAATTGCGGCTGCAAATGCGGCTGACCAAGGCCACGGCCGAAGAGCAGTCGTGCCGGGGGTGTCACGATCTGGACAACAGCCCGGAGTTCAACTTCCCGGCTTACTGGGCCAAGATTGAACATCCCTGGAAAGACTGACCCCTGCCGCAAAGGTGGGACGTCGCCGAAAAGGCCTGGACCCCAGGTGCGGTTCAGCGGGCCGGGACACGTGCCGGCGGGACGCTAATCGGCCATTTCGGCCAACGCTTCATCGGGGATGTTGGCGTTGGTCGAGACGTTTTGTACGTCGTCGTGATCGTCCAGCTTTTCCAGCAGCTTGACCACTTTGCGCGCCGTGGGAACGTCAAGGTCTACCGTATTGCTCGGCAGTCGTGTGATTTCGGCCAGTTCGGTTTCGATTTCGCGATCCGCGAGCGCCTGTTTGACGGCCTGAAAAGCGCCGACCTCGCAGGTCACCTCATACTTGCCATCGTCGGCCTTCACGTCATCGGCACCGGCTTCCAAGGCTAGCTCCATCAGTTCGTCTTCGTCGACATTGGCCGTGTCGATCAGAAACAATCCCTTGGTTTCAAACATCCAGGCAACGCAATTGGTCGCGCCGAGATTGCCACCGGCCAGGTCGAAATACTTGCGAATCTCGCCCGCCGTGCGGTTCCGGTTATCGGTCAGCACCTCACACAAGATGGCCACGCCCCCGGGGCCGTAACCTTCGTAAAGAATTTCGTCGAGGTTGCCGCCGGCCAGCTCTCCCGTTCCTTTTTTAATGGCGCGGTCGATGTTGTCCTTGGGCATGCTGACGGCTTTTGCCGCATCGATCGCGTAGCGCAGGCGGAGATTCATCTCGGGATCGCCGCCGCCCATCTTCGCGGCCACGGTAATGCCTTTGGAGAGCTTGCTCCACAGCTTCCCGCGTTTGTTGTCGATCAACGCCTTTTTATGTTTGATGCCCGCCCAGTGTGAGTGACCAGCCATAGATCACGAGTGCTCCACGTTAGAAACCAAAATTCGCGAGTCCGGCTCGCGCGACAACCATTCGGAACTGGAGTGGGATTTTAATCGCCCGACGAAGTTTTTTCGACGTCCGGCGCGGGCTCATCGGCGGTTTGGAGCTTTTTGCGAATCCGCTCCACCTTCGAGGCGTCGCCCTGTTGCTCGAACTGAGCAAGCGCCCGGCACCATGTCCGCTTGGCCGCGTCGTCGCGGTTCAACCGCTCATAAACTTCGGCCAGGTGTTCGAGAATCACGGCGTCAGGGTCGTCCACCGCAGTGGCCTTCTCGAGCTCGGCCAATGCCTCTTGCGGTCGCCCGAGCATGAACAGCACCCAGCCCAGACTGTCGCGGTAGGCCACGTTCTCGGGGTCCGCCTCGACGGCCTGTCGAACCATCCGCAGCGCCCGTTGAAGATGCACTCCTTGGTCCGACCAAAGGTAGCCCAAGTCATTGAGCGCCCCGATGTCGTGAGGATATTCGTCGAGCACCTGTTCGAGCCATTCTTCGGCCGACGGCATGTCGTGCTGAATCGCGGCCATGTTGGACAGCGCCATGCGGGCATCGCGAACCGCCTCGCGCGCGGCGTTGCTCGAACCGACCGTATCGAAACGGTCGATCATCTTGCGGTAGCTCTGCGTGGCCTGATCGTAGCGTTTCGCGTGATACAAGATCCAGGGCACGCGCATCAGAATGCGAAAGTCGCGATCGGCAAGTTGTTTGGATCCGGCATGCTGTTTGGATTCGGCAAGTTGTTTGGATCTCGCTTCGACCCGCCCGGCGGCCTCGCGAGCGGCGGAAAGTGCGGCCTCGGTTTGGTCGAGCATCTCTAGAGCTCCGGCCAGGTGATAGTAAGGTATCGGATCATGGTCGTCGAACCGTCCGGCGTCGATCGCGTCGCGCAGCACGCTCACCGCACTTTCATACTGCTCTCGGACCAACAGACCAAGCGCCCACTCAAGCGCCAACTGCCCGGAAGGTTTGGCCTTCATCCGTGCCCGGAAAAACTTCTCGGCCGCGTCGAAACGCCGAGCCTCCAAGGCCAGCGTGGAGATTGCCTGAAGCCCCGCGTCATCCAGACCGGGCGATCCCTCTTGACGTTTTCGGGCCAACTCGATGAGCGCCGTTACAGCCGCCTCGTCCCCGACGAGCGCTTCGCCCTCATCGCCCAACCGCGCCAAGGAGTGCAGGCGTGAATGGGCCTCGACAAGCGTGTCAAAAAGCTTCGGCATGTCGTGCTTGCGGCGGTAGACCTCGACAAGCGTTCGGAAGCCGGATGTGGTGGGCTTGTCGGCCATAAGCCGTGTCAAAAGGGCTTCGGCCTTGTCAAGCTGCGCGGCGCGACCGTACCGCTCGGCAAGCTCGTAGCCAAGCGCCATGTTCTCCGGCTGTGCCTCATGGACCGCTTCAAGACGGGGAATCAACCGCGCCGCGTTTTTTTGCTTGTCCAGCAGTTTGGCCAATAGCTGATAAGGCTGGCGTCCCCATCGCGTGTCCGCCGAGTCGAGATACGCGTTGAGGGTCTCGATCGCGTCGGCGTTTTTTTCGCGCAGGGCAAGCAGACGCGCCTCGTCAAACCTTCGCCCGGGAGCGTCGGGGGCCACGTTCCACAACTTTTCAAACGCGGCTTGGGCCTGCGGGAGCTTTCCGGATTCCAAGGCCACTTCGGCAAACAGGCGGTCCGCGTTGGCCTCGGGCGTTTGCCCCTTGCCGATCTCGTCGTTGACCAACAAGCCGAGCGCATTCGCGGCATCGGAGATGAGCAGATCACGGACTCGGTCGCCAAGCACTTGCCCCGGCGAATCGAGGGCCTTCCATACCGTGTCGAAATGCTCGGCGGCCAATTCGGAACGGTTCAGGACAAAGGCCAGCTTTCCGGCCTGAAAGGCGACAATGACATCGTCGGCGGTTAATGTCGCCTCGGCCTTGCGAAGACCCATGGATTTTTCGTATAGCTTCAGCGCGATCTCAAAATCACCCTCGGAGGTCATGTGTCCGGCGAGACGTCGCAGCATGATCGCATCGCCGGGATCGAGCCGCGGGGCGGCAAGCGCGTATCGAGCGGCCTCTTGGATGCGTCCTAGACTGATCGACAAAGTCAACACATCACGCAGAAGCGGTCGGCCACGGGGATCGTAGCGAAACGCCCGTTCGTAGGAGCGGAGCGCGACGGCAAAGTGCTCGCGATGTTCTTCGAGCCGGCCAACGCCGAAGAAGGCCAGTGCCTTGAGGTAATCCTGCTCCGCCTCGCTGCGCTTTCTTTTGGGATCAAGCGGTAAAGGAGGCTCTTTCAAGATCAAGGAAGCCGCCGCATCGAAACCAGACGACGTGGCTTCCAACGCCAGGTCGCCCGCGCGATCCGTAAACGTGGCCGCCAAGGCTCCGTGGCCAGCCGTCATGGGCAATAGCCAACCGACCGCCGCGATGAGTATCACCAATCCATGCCGTAAATGCACTGACATGCCAATCTTCCTGTTAAGAATTCGCCACTCACGCATGAAAGCAATCGTAGCGCTGAATCGCCGCCAGGGCCGACGCGAAGCCCGGATCGGTCGCGGCTCCCCCTCAATGGCCAGTCTAGCAGCCGGAAATGAGGGCCTCCAAGCAGACGGCTTGCAGACGGGCTTGTGCGATGGCCCCCCAAAGCCGATCGTTGCCCGGATGGTGGACGGTAAAGCGCTCTCTCGAACGTGGGCTAGTCGGCAGGTGGGCTATCGCGGCTTACGTTTGGAAAGTTTCGACGTGTGCGACTTTTTCTTGGCCGCTGCCTTGGTCTTCTTCTTAGCGGCGCTCTTCTTGACCACCGTTTTCTTAGCGGCGGCTTTCTTTGTGGCGGCTTTCTTTGTGGCGGCTTTCTTTGTGGCGGCTTTCTTGGAAGTCACGCCGCTGGCAGCCGTGGCCTTGGTCTTTTTTTTGCTTCCACGCGCCGCTTTTTTTCCCTTGCCTTCGGCTGGCTTGGATTTTTCGACTGTAGCCGCCTTGCTCTTGGCGGGGCGTTTGCGGGTACGACGTGGCAGCCGGTCTTTGGCGTCGGGCTGAATCTCCAACAGGATTTTGTGGATCGCCGGCGAATAAGGGTTGGCCGAGAAATCCGCCGCGAGCTGGTGCAAGAGCGAGGCAAAGTCGAGCCCCTTGTTCTTGGCGACCGCGCGCTCGATGCCCGGTACATGGCCGGCTTTCGCTTCGAGCGCGCGGTCGCCAAGAACAAGG
>Ga0114931_10005389_pt1 | contig 15799 bp, 13 predicted proteins | sample 2SBtaG_FD_89579 | JGI IMG/M metagenome (GOLD analysis project Ga0114931, IMG submission 89579) | Deep subsurface microbial communities from Kolumbo volcano to uncover new lineages of life (NeLLi) - 2SBTROV14_V59a metaG | ecosystem: Environmental > Aquatic > Marine > Volcanic | place: Kolumbo...
CGCCTGCATTGACCACTCACGCCCGCGTCGTCATCGTCGGCGGCGGCATCCTCGGATGTTCGCTCGCCTATCACCTCGCGCGCGAGGGCTGGAGCGACTGCGTGCTGCTGGAGAAGGCCGAACTCACCTCCGGTTCGACCTGGCACGCGGCCGGCCAGATCACCCACTCGACCTCGAGCTACACGCTTGGGCGCTTCACGGGCTACGCGATCGACTTGTACCGCCGCCTCGAGGCCGAGACCGGCCAATCGGTGAGCTTCCACGGTTGCGGCTCGCTGCGCCTCGCCTACAGCGACGACGAACTCGACTGGCTGCGCTACACCACCAGCGTCGGCGCCGCCCTCGGGCATCCGATGGAGATCGTGGGCGTGGAGCGGATCCGCGAACTGCATCCGTTTTATAAGCTCGATGGCGTCAAGGCGGCGTTGTGGACGCCCGCGGACGGGCACGTCGATCCGGCCGGCGCGGCCCTCGCGCTCGCCGCCGGGGCACGCCAGGGCGGGGTCCGGGTGGTGCGCCACAACCGGGTCACCGGGATCGGCCGCGAGGCCGCCGGCGAGTGGCGGGTGAGCACCGAGCGGGGCGACTACCGGTGCGAGCACGTGGTCAACGCCGGCGGCACCTACGCGCGCCAGATCGGCCGCTGGAGCGGACTCAATCTGCCGATCACCTGCATGACCCACCACTACCTGGTGACCGAAACGGTGCCGGAGTTCCGCGACCTGGAGCGCGAACTGCCGGTGGTGCGCGGCGACCGCGAGGTCTCGGGCTACATCCGCATGGAGCAGCAATCCGGACTGATCGGCATCTACGAAAAGGCCAACCCCAACAGCGTGTGGCTGGACGGCACCCCGTGGGAGGCCGAGAGCGAGCTGTTCGCGCCCGACTACGACCGCATCATGCCGTGGCTGGAGCGCGCCCTGGAGCGCATGCCGGTGCTCGCGGAGCGCGGCATCAAGCGCGAGGTGCACGGGGCGATCACCCACCCGCCGGACGGAAACATGCTGCTTGGCCCGGCGCCGGGGCTCGACAACTACTGGTGCTGCTGCGGCTGCCAGATCGGGATCGGCTGGGGGCCGGGGGCCGGCAAATACCTCGCGCAGTGGATGGCGCACGGCGCCGCCGAGGTCTCGATGCGCGAATTCGACCCGCGCCGCTACGGCGATTTTGCCGATCACGACTACGCGCTGACCAAGGCGCGCGAGGACTACCTGTTGCGCCACGAGATGCCCTATCCGCACTTCAATCGTCTCGCCGGGCGCCCGGTCAAGACCAGCCCGCTCTACCGGCGGCTCGCCGCCGCGGGCGCGGTGCACGAGGAGGTGTTCGGCTGGGAGCGGCCGCGCTGGTTCGCGGGCGGCGGCCTGGCGGCGCGCGATGTCTACGGCTTCCGCCGTCCGGAGTGGCATCGCGCGGTGGCGCGCGAGGTCGCCGCAGTGCGCGAGCGGGTCGGGATCATGGACATTTCGGCCTTCGCCAAGATCGACGTCAGCGGCGCCGACGCCGAAGGCTTCGTCAACCGCATGATTGCCAATCGGGCGCCGCGCCGCGACGGTGGGATCGTACTCAGCCACCTGCTCAACGAGCGCGGCACCATCGAGGCCGAGACCACCGTGGCGCGGCTCGACGCGCGCCGCTTCTATTTCGTGTGCGCGGCCTTTTACGAGTTGCGGGTGCGCGACTGGCTCACGCAGTACGTTGCACCGGGCGAGGATGTGCGCATCGAGAACCGCTCCCGCGAGTTTGCGGCGATCGCCCTGCAGGGGCCGCGCGCGCGCGAGGTGCTGGGCGCGGTCACCGCCGCGCGACTCGACCAGGACGCGTTCCGCTGGCTGAGCGCGCAGCGCATCACCGTGGCGGACGCGGAGGTGCGCGCCTTGCGCCTGTCCTACGCAGGCGAACTCGGTTGGGAATTGCATGTTCCGGCGGCGCACGCAGCGGCGGTATTCGACGCCCTGTGGGCGGCGGGCGAGGCGCACGGCATCGCCCACTACGGCTCTTTCGCGATGAACGCGATGCGCATGGAAAAGAGGTTCAAGGGAGCCTCCGAGCTGACCAACGAGGTGACGCTCGCGGAGGCCGACGTGATGCGCTTTGTGCGTCTCGACAAGCCCGGTGGCTTCGTCGGAATCGAGGCCACCCGGCGCAGCGCCGAGGCCGCGTCGCGGCCCTGGCAGTGCGTGTACCTGGAGGTCGACGCGGCCGACGCCGACTGCCTGGGCGGCGAGGCGATCCTGGCCGGCGGGCGGCGGGTCGGCGCGGTGTCCTCGGGCGCCTGGGGACCGAGCGTTCAGGCCTCGCTCGCCTTCGGCTACGTGACGCCGGAGCACGCCGCGCCCGGTAGCGAACTCGAGGTCTCGATCCTCGGCGAACCGCGCCCGGCGCGGGTCCGCGACCAAGCGCTCTACGACCCCTCCGGCGAGCGCCCGCGAGGATGAAGCTTGTGGCCGGTCGCGGCGACCGGTGGGCGCCGGCACGGCCCGTCACGACGCGCCGGACCCCGTAGGGTGCATTCCATGCACCATCACTTTTGAATCGGGCGTAGATGACGCGCCCGGAGAGGAGGAAACGGCGATGGCGATGACGCAGAGCGCCCCGCGCGCGGTCCAGGAGCAACTCTACGAGCGCGCCGAGCGCGCGTTGCCGGGCGCCGGACTCGGCGGCTATGCGCTGCCCGAGCACCTGCGTTTCGTGATCGCGGAGGCGCGCGGCGCGCGGCTGATCGCCGCCGACGGGCGCGAATACATCGACTACGTCGGCGGCGCCGGCGCCAACATCCTCGGCGCCAACCATCCGCGGGTGGTCGAGGCGGTGCAACGCCAGGCCGCCAGAGGTCTCCACTACTTCGGGACCTTGAACGAGACCGCGATCGAATTGGCCGATCGCCTGCTCGGGTTGATCCCGTGCGCCGAGAAGCTGATCTTCACCACCACCGGCTCCGAGGCCACCGCCTACGCGCTGCGCATCGCGCGCGCCTTCACCGGCCGCGACAAGGTGCTCAAGTTCGAGGGCGCCTACCACGGCAACCACGACTACGCCGCGTTCAGCCAGTTCCCGACCGGGCCCGCCAATTACCCGCTGGCCTCGGCCGATACGGGCGGTGTACCGGGACCGCTCCAGGACACCATGCTGGTCGCGCCCTACAACGACCTCGCGGTGGTCGAATCGATCGTGCGCGCCCAGCGGGGCGAACTCGCCGCGATCATCGTCGAGCCGGTACAGCGGGTAATCTTCCCCGGCGACGGTTTTCTGGCCGGCCTGCGCCGGATCGCCGATGAAAACGACGTGTTGCTGATCTTCGACGAGGTGGTGACCGGGTTCCGCCTCGCGCTCGGCGGCGCCCAGCAGTACTTCGGGGTGCGGCCCGACCTCGCCTCCTACGGCAAGATCGTCGGCGGCGGCGGTCCGCTCGGCTGCGTCGCCGGGCGCGAGGAAGTCGTCGATCGCACCAACCCGCGGCGCAAGGGCCAGGCCGACTTCGCCTACGTCAACGGCACCCTGCACGGCAACCCGGTGGCCGCCGCCGCCTCGCTCGCGACCCTCGACGTGATTTCCGAGCCGGGATTTCACGACGCGCTGAACGCACGCGCCGAGGCCTTCTACCGCGAGATGCAGGCGGTCCTCGATCGCCACCGACTCCCGGCGCGCGTCACCGGGCGCGCGTCATTCTGGCAACTGCTGTTCGCCGGCGCCGACCCGCGCAACCAGATCGACGTGCTGGCGAGCGATCTTGAACGCGCCAAGGCGCTCGACCTCGCGCTGCTCGAACGCGGGGTCTACGTGCTGCCCAACGTACGTCGCTTTGTCTCGGCAGTCCACGGCGACGAGGATTTCGCCGTAACCCTGGAGGCCCTCGACGCAGCGTGCGCGAGCGTCGTCTGAGCAGCGGGAGCGATCCATGAATCACGTCACCACCATCCATCGCCGTTATCGAGCCTACGCGGGCTTCGTCACCACGCCGCAATATTTCGATGACAGTCCACAACAATTCTTGCAGGTCGCCCCCAAGGGCACCGGGATTCTGCAGCGGGTTCTGCATATCCCCGTGTACACCTACCAGCTTGGCCAGCGGGCCGACAATTTCGGCCTGCTCGAAGAGGCCGCGATCTGTCTCGGCCGCTCGCATTGCCAAGTTATCGGCCAGGTCGGCAGCAACTGGGTCCACTGCAACGGCACTTCGCCCGAGGATATCGCGCGTCTCTGCGACCGGATCTCCGAGCAGTCCGGCGCGCGCTTCCTGATGGCCGGGCAATGTATCGTCGACGGCCTGCGCGCGATCGGCGCGCGGCGGATCACGGTGATGAACGGATATTTCCGCGACGACTGGTCGCGCGGCATCAACGCGTATCTGGAAGCCGCCGGCTTCGAGATCCTGTGGGCGGGCGACCTCATCGACCAGGGCATCGTGCCGAGCCACGACGAGAAACTCCGAATCGAGGCGGAAACCCTTTGGGACTATCCAAACCACATCATGATCGCGGCCGCGCTGGATGCGCAGCGACGCGCCCCGACGGCCGATGCGATCGTGCAGACCGGGGCCGGCTTTCGCATGGTGCAGGTCGTCGACACCATCGAGGGGCGCACCGGGATGGCGGTGGTGGCCTCCGATTTCGCGCTGTACTGGGCGATGCTCCGACACCTCGGACTCGCGGCCGCGCCCGGATACGGGCATCTGCTCGCGACGCTTGGGTGACGGCGCCGATGCACCGGCTGCTGGTGCTGTGGGCGACGCCACGCTCGACCTCGACCGCGTTCGAATGGATGATGCGGATGCGCGGCGACCTGCAGTGTTTTCACGAACCCTTCGGCGAGGCGTGGTATCAGGGTGAGGCGCCGCTGTGGCCACGATGGACGCCCGACAGCCTGCGCACGCCGGGACTTACCTTCGACAGCGTCCGGGAAAAACTCAAGACGGCCGCGCAATCGGGTCCGGTCTTCCTGAAGGATTTTCCGCACTATGTCGAGCACCTCTGGAGCGACGAGTTTCTATCCCGTTTCGAACACAGCTTCCTGATCCGGGATCCGGCCAAGGTTCTGAGTTCGTTGTTCAAGCACTGGCCCGACTTCGTGATCGAGGAAACCGGATTCGCGCAACAACGGCGCTTGTTCGACCGTTTGCGCGCGCAACGCGGCGCGGCGCCGCCGGTGATCGACAGCGATGACCTGCTCGAAGACCCGCGGGCGATGGTCGCAAGTTACTGCAATGCGGTGGGGATCCCGTTTATCGCCGAAGCGCTCAGTTGGGCGCCCGGTGCGCGTGATGAGGTGAGTTGGTGGGACGGCGGCTCGTTTCATGAGAATCTGCGCAACTCCAACGGGCTCAAGCCGCAGCCGCGCGGGTCGATCGACATCGCCGCGGCGCCGGATCGCGTGCGCGAGATCTACGCTACCGTGCTGCCCCATTACCGGCACCTCTACCGGTACCGCCTGAAGCCGGCGCGACCGTGCGGCGCCGAATAGGGCCCGTCGAGATGCGCCACCCGGGTAGTCTGCGCGAGATCGTCGAGCACGGGCTGTGCATCGGCTGTGGTCTCTGCCAATCGGTCGCCGGGCCGGAACGCGTGCAAATGCGCTGGTGGGATCCGCCCGGCAGGCTGCGCCCGCGGCTCCTTGGCGAACTCGACGCCGCCACCGAGCGGCGGATCCTCGCAACCTGTCCCGGAGTGCGCCTCGACGGGGCGGTTGATCCGGTGCGTAATGCCGGGGCCCGGATCGACCCCTGTTTCGGTCCCTGGATCCGGGTCTGGAAAGGTCACGCGAGCGACCCCGAGATCCACCACATGGCCTCGTCCGGCGGGGGCCTGAGCGCGCTCGGCGTGTACCTCGTCGAATCGGGCGAGGTGGATTTCATCCTTCACCTGCGCGCGTCGCCCGAGCGCCCGATGCGGAGCGAGCGCCAGTCCTCGTCTACCCGCGCCGAGGTGCTCGCGGGCGCGGGTTCGCGCTACGGGCCGAGCGCGCCGCTGGTCGATTTCATGGAGCAACTCGACCGCGGCCGCCCGTTCGCGCTGATCGCCAAGCCCTGCGACGTCTCGGCGGTGCACAATCTGCGGGGTCTCGATCCGCGGGTCGACGAGCTGGTGCGCTACACGCTGACCTTCTCGTGCGGAACCTTCGCCGACCTGCAGTGCTCGCGCTGGATGCTCGACCGCCAGGGCGTGCCGGGCGGTGAGGACAACCTGAGCCTGTTCCGCTACCGCGGTTACGGTTGCCCCGGGCCGACGCGCGCGGTGACCAAGGACGGCACGGTTTACGACGAGCCCTATCTCGACTTCTGGTACGGTCCGCATGGCTGGACCCACCAGTTTCGGTGCAAGATCTGCGCGGATCCGACCGGCGAAACGGCCGACGTGACGGTCGCCGATGCCTGGCCGGGCGGTAGCCCCGGTGAGGAAGAGTGGGGTGGGTCCTGCCTGCTCGCCAGTCGCACGCCGGCCGGTGACGGGTTGATCGAGCGCGCGATCGAGGCCGGGGCCCTGACCCTCGAGACGCGTGACATTCGCGCCTTTCATGAATGCCAGCCCCATCAGGTCGTCAAGAAGCAGGGGTTGAAGGCACGGCTGCGAGCGATCGAGGACAGCGACTCGCTCGCCCCGCGGTTCACCGATCTGCGCCTCGATGACGCGGCCGCGCAGCGCGACGCCGAATTCCATCGGCGCAACCGCCAGGGCACCCGCGAGCGCATCGCGCGCGGCGTGAATCGCGAGCCGCGGCCGTGATCGCCCGTCGGCCGACCTCGGACGATCAGACAGATCGCACCGCTCATCCAAAATCTTGAACCCGGAACCCGGAACCCGGAACCTAACCATGAAGCCATGAAGATTGAGAAGATCGCGCTCTTTGCTCTGACCCTGCCGCTGCATCGGCCCTACAAACTCTCGGGAGGCAGGCTCCGTTTCACCGAACTGAACTCGACCTTCGTGCGCATCGAGACCGACACCGGCCTGGTCGGTTGGGGCGAGGGTTGTCCCTGGGGCCACAGCTACCTGCCCGCCCACGGCGCCGGGATCCGCGCCGCCGCCGAGATCCTCGCCCCCGCGCTGCTCGGCACCGATCCGCGGCGGCTAGAGCACGTCAACCGCGCGATGGATCTCGCGCTCCCCGGCCATCTCTACGCCAAGGCGCCGTTCGACATCGCCTGCTGGGATCTGCTCGGCCAGGCGACCGACCTGCCGGTGGTGGAACTGCTCGGCGGGCGCTACCCCGAGCCCACCCCGATCGCGTCGAGCATCTCGACCGACACGCCGAAACGGATGCTGGCCGAGATCGAGGAATACCGTGAGCGTGAATACCGCGTGCATTCGGTCAAGATCGGCGCCGACGCGGCACTCGACGTCAAACGCATCCGCGCCCTCGCGGCGAAGACCCTCCCCGGCGAACTCCTGATCTACGATGTCAACCGCGCCTGGACGCCGATGGAAGCGATCCAGGTCATGAACGCAGTGCGCGATCTGCCCGCGATCTTCGAGCAGCCGTGCGAAACGCTCGACCAGTGCGCCGCGGTACGCGCCCGCACCCTGCACCCGATCTCGATCGATGAGCGCCTCGAAACGCTCGACGATCTGCGCCACATCATCGATCGGGGGATCGCCGAGATCGTCAACATCAAGATCAATCGCGTCGGCGGCCTGACCCGCGCAAGACGCCTGCGCGACCTGTGTCTCGCGAGCGGGATCCGGATGCTGATCATGGAGACCGGCGGCTCGGTGATCGCCGACACCGCGGCCCAACATCTTGCCCAGTCGATCCCGCCCGAGATGCGGATCGGAACCTGGCTGTGCCAGGAACTCGTGGACCCGGACACCGCCTTAGGACGCGGCGCACGCAACGTCGACGGTTGTACGGTCGCGCCTTCTGGTTCCGGAATGGGCGTGGCGCCCGATCTGGATGTTCTGGGTAAACCAATGGCCGTGTATCCAAGCGATTGACGAGGGTCCATAGGCCGGCAGCCGCGCCGCTCACGGAACGGCGTGGTACCGTGCAGGTCTGGAATTCAGGCGAGCCATGCCCGGAGACTTCGACTACAGTTGGCGGCGCTGGATACCGCGCAGAGCGTCGAAGATATGGATATACCCGGCTATCGGCTCCACTCTCTCAAGGGCCGATCGAAGGGGCGCCGGTCAATTTGGGTCAGCGGGAACTGGCGTCTTACTTTCGAGTTCAAGGACGGCAACGTACACGTTCTAGACTACGAGGATTATCACTGATGGCGATGCACAATCCCCCACATCCGGGGGAGGTTATTCGAGCCACCTACATCGAGCCATTCGATATTAGCATTCGTTCGCTGGCTGATAGTCTGGGCGTGTCCCCTTCGACTCTCGCGCGGATCATTGGCAAGCGCAGCGGCGTTAGCCCAGAGATGGCGTTGCGTTTGTCTAAGGTACTGGGCCGCTCGCCGGAGAGCTGGCTTGCGATGCAGCACAACTATGACCTGTATCAAACGAAATTGGTGGTAGACCTGTCGGGTGTCCAAGAAATTCATTTCGATGCTGCCTAACCGGGCGCCCTGAGGTATCCCCACGAATTCAGATTCGGATCCTTGCTCATGGATACCCTGAACGAGATCCTGAAGCACCCCGCCGTGCTCGCGGCAGTGGCGGCGCTGCTTGGGATCGTGTCGTACTCATATCAGGCTCACCGGACGCGCTTGGCCGCGGAGCACGAGCGGCGCAGGCAACTCTACGAGGCCCTTATCGAGAACGTATTCCGTTTGCTCGACGCACATCCGGGCCGGGAAGCCTCGTCCGTCATGACCAGTATCGAGCATAGCTGGCTGTTCGCGTCCGACGACGTGCTGAGGGCCTGCTACCGCATCATCCGCATCTATGGCGGGACAGCGGATCCGAGCGATCCGGGAAGCGGGAATGTCAACAATCCGAAGGCGAAAACCGAATTCGCCAAGGCGGTGGCCAGCCTTTTCGTCGCCATGAGGAAGGACCTGATGCCGACTAGGAGGACCGCGATCGAAGAGGCCTGGGCGAGGAAAGTCATCGAGATCTACGAGTGGGGCGCTCCGCATCGCCAGGATACGGACCCAGCCGTAAATCGCGACTGACTCCGTTGTGGGTCACACGGAGGGGGGGCAAAGGCGACGCTACCCTTTACAGCGGCGTAGGTCCGGTAAAGGGTAGCGTCCCCTTTACCTCTCGAAGGTCCGGGTGGCGCCGTCGGGGAAGGTGAGCGCGGTGAGGTTGCCTGTGGCGTCGTGGATTCTGGAAAATAAATACGTCCCCTCTTCCCGCTGAGAATGTGTCATTGCAAGACCTGGTACCATCCCGCAGACTGACATCCCCTCGCGGGTTTGCCCTTGCCGTCGGCTAGTAGTTATATTCGTCCACATCGTGGACTCCACAGGTACTCCTACAGGGGACTTCCCCCCCATCAGTTCATGCCCATGCCGGGCGTACACAAGCGGATCGAGCGCACGCCCAATCGGATGAACAAGTTCATCCGACCGGGCGACGCTCATCCGCAGCGCCGTTAGGACGACAGAAGAGCAGCGCTGATGCGAAATCTAGGCATTGACACGGCGACGTTGGCGCCATGGTTCGCTAGCGAGCATGAGTCGCCATACGTCTTGGTTCGCGTGTCCGACGAGCACGCAGCTGCCTGGGCGGACGTCCTGGGTGTGCCAGTTCGCCGGTGCTACATCGACGATGCGCTGCTCGACCAACGGGCGCAGGCCACCGGTCGCCCGAAATCAGATCTCGTCGCCGCCAAGCTGCCGGATCGTGGCTCCACCATGGCAGGCGACTTCGGGGAGATCCTGGTATTCCTGTACCACGCAGCCGCCGAGCCGGGCGTTGAGCTCATTGGTCCAAAGAAGTGGCGCTTGAAGCAGGACCGGACGAAGCCGGCGCCATACTCGGATGTAATTCACTTCGTACTGCCGCACTGGCCCGAAGCCTCGACCGATGATCGTATCCTCTGTTCCGAGGTGAAGACCAAGTCCACCAATGGAGATTTCACGCCCATTAGGTCGGCAATTGCTGACTGCGAGAAGGATCGGACAAGTCGCTTGGCCAAGACGCTGGTGTGGCTGAAGGAGCGTGCGCTTTACGAAGACCTCGGAACCACGACGGTTGCTCACCTCGAGCGGTTCACCAAGGGCACCGACCACCCCGAAGCCCAGAAGCAGTTCCGAGCCGTTGCGGTTGTATGTGCGAGTCTCGTGGATGACGAGCTCGCAGACGCGCCCGGGGAGGAGCCCACGGATCACACAGTGGTCGTGATCGCCGTTCCAGATCTGAAGCAGCGCTACGAGGATGTCTTCGACGCCGTTCACGCCACCGTCGCGGAACCCGGGGGCGGCACATGAGGGAGACGCTGGCCAAGTGGGTGAGCGACGCTGATGCCCTTCATCACGTGGAGCGATTTGGCTTTTCACAGCCGCCATTGCAGCTGAGCTACCTCCGCTCTCGAGGCGACGACTACTACATCTCGCTCGTTGGCGAACTCTTCGACCGACTCCACGAGCCGTACAACGATTCTGTCGACTGGTCGCGGCTGGGCAACGCGATCACTCAGGCAGGCGGCGTCGGGGTCGATCAGGCACCGGCTTATCGCGGGATTCTGGAACCGGAAGCAGCTGTCCTCGCGGCGGCAGCGTTCTACTTCGGGGGCTACTCGGCCTCTGCATATCTCACGCTCAAGGCGGCGGACCCGGATGCCCTCGGTGAGATTCAGCGAGCGTGCTACGAGTTGCTCTCAAGGCCATCGACGATCAAGTCGGCACGTGTACGTGCCCTCGTCGGCGCCGTGCGAAGGGGCAACCTGGAAACGATTCGTGCGCAGAGCGAGCAGGCTGCAGAGATGGAGGCATCCGCGCTGCAGCTCGACCCCGATGAATGGGTCGGATGGCGCCTGTTCCGACGAATACTCTCCAGGTTCGAAGAGACAAATGTCCGCGCCGTCCTTCCGGATGGCGAGTCGGAATTCTGGGACCCCCTGGTTCGGTCGCTCCTCAACCGAGACCCGCCGGCATGGGACTTCTTCCCTTCGCAGATCGACGCGATCAGGAGCGAGCTACTGGGAGGCGCGACCTCATTCTCCATCCAGATGCCGACCGGCGCGGGCAAGACGGCGCTTTCGGAGACGCTGCTCTTCTATCACCTGAACCGGCACCCGGAGGATGTGGCAATCCTGCTCGTTCCCTACCGGTCCCTCGCGGCGGAACTGCGCGGCAGCCTCGTCAAGCGCCTGGGCCGCATGGGTCTCCCCGCCCGATGCGCGTACGGGGGGACTGTGCCCACCGGCGACGAAGTTCGAGACCTGGATGACACGCGGGCGATCGTCGCGACGCCAGAGGCGTTGTCGGGCTTGCTCAGTGCGGAGCCGGGCTTCTTCGCCCGCGTCTCCCTCGTCATCTGCGATGAGGGGCACCTCCTCGACGGCGAAGCCCGTGGGGTAGGACTGGAGCTGTTGCTCGCTCGAATGCGAGCTCGCGAGATCGGCTCGCCGAAGTTCGTCTTCGTTTCTGCGATTGTCCCGAACATCGAGGAGATCAATGCGTGGCTCGGCGGCACGGACGAAACCGTCGTCCGCAGCGACTACCGCCCGACACTCGCTGAATTTGCAGTACTCCGGGTTGCTGGCAAGAACGCCGGCGCGACGGTGGCGCTGCAGCTTCATCCGCATCACCCCGCATCCACGTTCTCCATTGAGCGCTTTCTGAGCCGCGATGACTTTCGCTACCGCAATGCCTCTACAGGTCGGCTAAATACGTACTCGTTCAACTCCGTGAAGACCCAGGCCATCGCCGCGGCACGAAAGGCGCTGTCTATGGGGGCGGTTGCTGTGTTTGCGGCCAACAAACGGGGCAACCAGGGAGCCGTAGGTCTCGCGGACGAGCTTCTGGCCCAGTTGGCAAACCCGCTGCCAATGCCAACTCCGATGCAGTTCGTTGAAGACGCCGCGAAGCTCCAGGCTGCGGTCGAGTACTTCACCCTCGAGTACGGCGCTTCATGGGTCGGAACGCGAACACCGGCGGCGGGAGCCGTTCTGCATCACGGAGATATTCCGCAGGAAAGCAGGGAGGTCGTCGAAGCCTTGGTTCGCAAGGAGGACGTTCGACTGGCGATCTGCACGAGCACGCTGGCCGAGGGCGTCAACTTGCCGATCAGGACGTTGGTCTTGTACTCCGTGCAACGTCGCGGCCCAGACGGGGCCGCGGAGAATCTGCTCGCGCGCGACATCAAGAACCTCGTCGGACGAGCGGGACGAGCAGGAGCAACCACCAAGGGCCTCGTCATCTGCGCCAACCCCGGACAATGGCCGCTCGTAGCCCCCGTAGCTCAGCAGCAACCGGGCGAGCGCGTTTCCGGGGCACTTCTCGAGCTGATGGGCCTTTTGCAGACAGCGCTCAGCCAGCAAAGCATCACCCTTACGAACGACATCCTGGAGGGGGAGACCGACCTTCACACGCTGATCGACGGCATCGACGCGACGCTCATCGACCTCGCCGCCGAAGAACTTGGAGAGGACGAGCTGGTTCGGATCGCCGGGGAGCTGTCGAGCCAGACCTTTGCGGCTCGCCAGGCTGAGCCCGCGACCACCGCCCTGATGAAGCAGGTCTTCGAGCTGCGTGCTCAACGGGTGGCCGCGATCAAGGGGGCTGGGCGACTCGGCTGGATCCGAGAGACAGGTACGCGGGCGCGCATGCTCGAGTCCGTGGAAGCGAAGCTGCTGCCCATGCGGGAGCGATGGGATGACGTCGAGGCCGCAACGGACCCGGAGCTAGCGGAGGCGCTGCTGACGTGGGCATGGGACCTCCCGGAGGTGGCTAAAGCGGTCAAGGAGGCGTACCGGGATGCGCCGCCGTCGCGCTCGGACTTCACGCGGGTATTGGAGGCATGGATCGACGGCCAGCCGTTGGTGGAGCTGGCTCGACGAGCGGGCATCGACATCGACACGATGCTTGGTGTTCACGCCAGGGTGATCAGCTACGTCCTACAGGTCGCCATCGAACAGGGCGTCGGTCTGCTCAAGAAGCTGCTCGAGGCGAGCGACCGCGAACTGGCGCAAGCCGTCGCCGACTTCCCGGAGCACCTGCGTTTCGGTGTCCCCACGCCAGCGGCAAAGGTGCTCGCGGCCGGTGGTGTGCGGCACCGCCGAGCTGCGGTCGCGCTCGGCCGAAGCCCCGAGCTTGTGACGCTGGTTGACCGCGCAGCGGTGTTTTCCACGGCGCGACATCTGCTCGATGATCGGGAGCGGTGGCTGCCTGCGATGGGGCGACTGGTGCTGGAGAACACGCTGGAGGATCTGCGAGATCCGAGTGAATTCGATAATTAAGAATTGACTCCCACGCGAAGAGCGTCCTAACGAATAAGGATAGTGCGCCAAGCGAAGCTTGGCGCTTCTTGCCGGGTGCGAGTCCCGGTCGGGCGAGGGGTCGAACGACCTCTCTCAAGGGCTAACCACCCACCCGTATCGAGTGTTGCGCCTCTGACGGACAGCGTCGCCGATGGTAGGGATACTGTGGTGCACGTGAACAACAGAGGTGAAGCGTACACAGAGAATCTTGTAGGCCAGAGGGGTGATGCACCACCCTGAAGCGATTACAGCCTCGTCAATTCGAAAAGCAGGCGGCGACAGGGTTATCCACCTGGAAGCCAACACAGAGGGATCGTTAGTCGGGACTATGGACGAGATATTGTGGCACTGCCGGGAAACCAGGCAGCCAACGGAGAACACGAACATCGTCCCAAGGTCACGGCAAGGTGAGATTCCCGAGGGTCTGTCGGGGTCCGAGCGCCTGGCATGCAAGAAGAGAAGCGTCGAGAACTTGGGAGGCCCCATCGGCTCCCACCCTTGCGGGTAAAGGGGACGCTACCCTTTATTGCCCGCCCAAGCAGCACACGGGCCCCCTACATGATGCCGTTTCGACCGGTTAGTGCCGGTGGCAGAGACCTGGTTCCGGGTCGGTTCGGCGCTGAGCTCTGGGGGAATCACCGCGCCCAATGGATGTGCACGTCGTAAGCCGCGAACTGCCGGTCGGAGGTGAGGATCGGTAGTTTTTCGACTTGAGCCTGGGCGATCAGCAGACGGTCGAAGGGGTCGCGATGATGGCGCGGCAAGGTCGCGACATGCAGCGCGTGCGAGTGTTGAATCGGCAACGGCACCACCGCGCTGCTGCGGATGCGCTCCGGGACGTACTCTGACGGCGGTGCCGGCAGTGGCAGGCGGCCCAGTGCGTACTTGATGGCGATCTCCCAGGAGCTGGCCGCGGAGAGCAGCAGTGTGTTGCCCGAATCCAGGACGAGCTTGCGGGCCGACTCCGTGAAGCGCTCGGGAGCGACCTGCATCCACAACCAACTCTGGGTATCGAGTAGCATTTTCATTGCTCGAAGGTGTCCAGGACCTCCTCCGGCAGGGGGGCGTCGAAATCTTCCGGTAGTTCGAAAAGGCCCCGGTCTCGCCCCAGCTTCCGGGGGCCGTGGGGCTCGATCGGGACCAGGCGCGCGATCGGTGTCGTACCCCTGGTTATGACGATTTCCTCGCCCGATGCGACCCGTCGCAGTAGGCGCGATAGTTGAGTTTTTGCTTCATGGACGCCAACTTGTGTCATACTCGGAATCTAGACTAGACCAAGGACTTAGTCAACACGACAAGGGCTTACGATGAGAGCTCACGCAATTCACAAATGAGCGCCCCTCGGCGTTCACGCCTAACCGTCCAACATCGTCGGAACCTGTTTATGATTGTGAGACATCGGCAGCGGAGAGTAAGTGAGCGGTTCCTTCGGTTTTCGATGTTGCGAGTGCGTTGAATCAGTCTGGACCGATGATGTGGATCGTTGGGGTTGAGATTGACTATGTGGATTGCGGACGTACAATTGTACGTATGAAAATGGTGGCAGACACCAACGCATTCCTCGCGGCCGCGCTCGATGAACCGGAGAAGGACTGGCTCATCGAGATGACCGATGGCCATGATCTGGTCGCGCCGGCCGTCTTGCCGTACGAAATCGGTAATGCGCTTTCATCCCTCGTGCGACGGAAAGTCGTGACGGAGTCGCAACTTACTGCCGTATGGGATGCGGCCGTTGCCATTCCCGTGGAGCTGGCAACCGTCGACGTGCGGGCGTCATTGCTCCTTGCGGGGCACTTTCGGATCTACGCGTACGACGCGTACTTCCTGCAGTGCTCGCTGGAAAGCAAGTGCCCCCTCCTGACGCTGGACGGGGATATGAGGCGAGTGGCCAAGCAACTCGACATCACGCTCGTGGAGTAAACATGAAAGTCTATACCTATTCCCAAGCAAGACAGAACTTGGCGGAAGTCCTGAATCAATCCAAGGATGAAGAGGTGATCATTCGCCGCCGTGGCGGCGACTCCTTTGCCGTGGTCCCGAAGGCCCGCGAAGGGTCCCCCTTTGACGTGCCCGGCGTGAAAACCCGGGCGAAGACGGCGGACGTGCTCTCTGCGGTCAAAGAGAGCCGGGCGAAGACATCCCAACAACGGCATCCACGGCGACTTGGGTAAGGAGCGCGCACGCGCCTCACCCACGCGCGCGAGCGGAGTTGTTCGGCGGCGACGATGCTCATTATATATAGGCACGCGCCTCACCCACGCGCGCGAGCGGAGTTCGCCGGGTAGAATGCGGCTTTCTCCGAATCGTGAGCGAAAGCGATGAAGAATCAGGGCGGTTGTCTGTGCGGAAGCGTGCGCTGGGAGCTTTGACGCTCATGCTATTTGACCCGGGTCTGCTCACGATATCTGACCCACCGCCACGACAGGAACCGGGGCGCTTCTCCTAGGATCCACCAAGCCCGGTTCTCGGGTCTGCGGGTATCGTC
>Ga0114931_10005390_pt1 | contig 15799 bp, 13 predicted proteins | sample 2SBtaG_FD_89579 | JGI IMG/M metagenome (GOLD analysis project Ga0114931, IMG submission 89579) | Deep subsurface microbial communities from Kolumbo volcano to uncover new lineages of life (NeLLi) - 2SBTROV14_V59a metaG | ecosystem: Environmental > Aquatic > Marine > Volcanic | place: Kolumbo...
GCCCTGCTTTTCCGCCATGACTTTCGTCAAGGCTGCCGTTAATGTAGTCTTGCCATGATCAACGTGACCTATCGTGCCAACGTTTACATGGGGTTTTGTACGTTCAAATTTTTCTTTGGCCATGATTAAATACCTTATCTGTTATTTTTGCTATGATGTTTTTTTAATGACTGCTTCAGCAATATTTGCAGGTGCTTCATTATATTTTTCAAACTGCATAGTATAAGTAGCACGCCCCTGGGTGGCTGATCGTAAATCGGTTGCATATCCAAACATTTCAGCCAACGGCACTTCACAACTAATTGTTTTACCAGAAGCTGTATCATCCATACCCTGGATCATCCCCCGACGGCGATTAATATCTCCCACAACATCCCCCATATATTCTTCCGGTGTGACCACTTCTACCTTCATAATAGGTTCAAGCAGAACCGGATTAGCAGATTTCGCTCCCTCTTTAAAACACATGGAACCAGCAATTTTAAATGCCATTTCACTAGAATCCACATCATGATAGGAACCGTCATACAACGAAACCTTAACATCCACCACAGGAAAACCCGCTATAACTCCGTTTTCCATTTGCTCCTGAACGCCTTTATTCACCGCTGGAATATATTCTCTGGGAACCACTCCACCAACAATCTCGTTGACGAATTCATAGCCGCTTCCCGGCTCTTGAGGCTCAATACGCAACCAAACATGTCCATACTGCCCACGCCCACCTGACTGCCTGACAAATTTCCCTTCCTGCTCCACCGTTTTTCTGATGGTCTCTCTATAAGCGACTTGTGGCGCACCAACATTTGCCTCAACATTAAACTCACGCTTCATTCTATCGACAATGATTTCCAGGTGCAGCTCACCCATCCCTGAAATGATAGTCTGGCCAGACTCTTCATCAGTATGCACTCTAAACGATGGATCTTCCTGCGCCAACTTACTCAGAGCAATACCCATTTTTTCTTGATCGGGCTTGGTCTTAGGCTCTACTGCAACAGATATCACCGGCTCGGGAAACTCCATTCGCTCCAGTACAATGATACTTTTTAAATCACAAAGCGTATCACCTGTCGTCACATCCTTTAAGCCTATCGCCGCCGCAATATCACCGGCGCGCACTTCTTTAATCTCTTCACGGCTGTTTGCATGCATTTGCACAATCCGGCCAATTCTTTCTTTTTTTGTCTTGACGGCGTTATAAATGCTGTCGCCTGAATTCAAAACGCCCGAATAAACACGAAAGAACGTCAGTGCGCCGACAAAAGGATCCGTAGCGATCTTAAAGGCCAATGCAGAAAACGGCGCATCATCTTTGGCTGGCCGCTCCTCTTCTTTATCTTCGTCAACAATACCTTTAATGGCTGCAACATCCGTTGGCGCCGGCATATATTCGATGACCGCATCCAGCATCGATTGCACACCTTTATTTTTAAAGGCACTGCCGCAGAATGCAGGGACAATTTCATTATTTATTGTTCTGGAGCGAATTCCCTGCTTTAATTCTTCATTCGTTAATACCCCTTCATCAAGGTATTTTTCCATTAATTCGTCTGAAGATTCGGCAGCCGCCTCAAGCAAATGCTCGCGCCATTCTTCACAAAGCGAAAGCATATTCTCCGGTATTTCCCGCTCTTCATAAGCCACACCCATATTGGCTTCTTCCCAATAGATGGCCTTCATCTTAATCAGATCAACCACACCCTTGAAATTCTCCTCAGCACCTATTGGTAACTGCATAGGCACGGGATTACTTCCCAGGCGCTCTTTGATCTGATCAATGACACGCAGAAAATTTGCACCTGCACGATCCATCTTATTGACAAACACCATCCGTGGGACATCATATTTATCCGCTTGACGCCATACCGTCTCCGATTGCGGCTCAACACCACCTACCGCACAAAATACGGCACACGCGCCATCCAGGACCCGCAATGAACGCTCAACCTCAATCGTAAAGTCCACATGCCCCGGCGTATCAATTATATTGATCCGATACTCTGGAAATTGCTTCTCCATGCCTTTCCAGAAACATGTCGTAGCTGCAGATGTTATTGTTATACCGCGCTCCTGCTCCTGCTCCATCCAGTCCATGGTTGCCGCGCCATCATGCACCTCACCAATTTTATGAGACACACCGGTATAGTAAAGAATACGCTCTGTCGTCGTTGTCTTTCCCGCATCTATATGCGCCATAATACCGATATTACGATATCGTTCAATAGGTGTTTTCCGCGCCACTGCTTTAACCTTTAATATTAAGTATTAAATTACCAACGATAATGCGCAAAGGCCTTGTTAGCCTCAGCCATTCTATGCGTATCTTCACGCTTTTTAGCTGCAGCACCACGCCCTTCATGCGCATCTAACAGCTCCCCCGCCAATTTTGCGGGCATACTTTTCTCATTTCTTTTACGCGCCGCATCAATCACCCAACGCATCGCTAAAGCAGCACGTCGCGCCGGCCTGACTTCCACTGGTACCTGGTAAGTCGCGCCACCAACCCGCCGCGATTTAACTTCCACCCGAGGCTTTATATTTTCCATGGCCTTTGTTAGAACTTCCATCGGCTCTGCGTGCCCTTTACTTTCAATGACATCCAAAGCACCATAGACAATTTTTTCAGCCACGGATTTCTTACCGCTAACCATAACCATATTCATAAATTTAGCCAATGTTTCACTATGGTATTTTGGATCCGGGTTAATAGATCTTTTTACTGCCGCTCTTCTTCTTGACATTTATCTCACCACAACCTTAATTAGCTTTTAGGCCTTTTTGTGCCGTATTTAGAACGACCACATTTTCTACCGTCAACCCCGGAGGTATCCAGACTGCCACGTATAACGTGATAACGCACACCCGGTAAATCTTTCACACGCCCACCACGAATAAGCACGACTGAGTGTTCTTGCAAATTATGCCCTTCACCACCGATATAACTGGATACTTCCGACCCACTGGTCAATCTGACACGCGCCACTTTGCGTAATGCTGAATTAGGCTTTTTCGGTGTTGTCGTATATACACGTGTACACACGCCCCTTCTCTGAGGACAGGCATTCAATGCAGGCACATTACTTTTTTCAATTTTTTTCGCACGCGGCTTACGAACCAATTGGTTAATCGTGGCCATCTCTTTATTACTCCGGTTTTATTTACTTTTTCACCCATAAAAAAATCCGCCAACCCCAAAAGGCATGACGGTATTTTTTTACAGGCCGAATCAGCACATTAACTGATGTGAGCAGAACATTCTATTCCACAAACAGAAACAAGTCAAGCACACACAATTAAATAAATCGAAACTATTCAGCCTATTTTTTTAGATAGCAAACAAGCGATTGATTTTCAATCTTATACTACGGGGATGTTGTCGAACAACTTACACGGACATATTCACCCGGCACCTAAATTTGAAAAAAATTAAAGACCGCCCGTGTATGAATTATATTTTCAAACAGTCGTTTTCTATGTGGAAATTTAGGTGCCGGGTAAACACATCCTGACCGGCCCAGACAATGAATCGTTGCCTACTGAGTAACTTTGACCTGAAGCTGCTAAATCCATCCTGGTTTTAAGTTTATATGGCCCTATTCATGCCGTATTTCGAGCCCGTGTAAAACATGCTGATATTTCTTCATCGCTATGATAATTATGCCAAGCACCGGGAGACTGCTATTATTCAGTATTTAATGCCTGCTTTAAAGCCTCTTCAACTTCGTCTGTATCCACGACATTAATATCCTCAACTGGCTGTTCTGCTTGCGTAATCTGTTTTTTCTTGCGCCGCTCGTGATAAGCCAAACCTGTACCAGCCGGAATTAACCTTCCAACAATAACGTTTTCTTTCAGGCCATGCAGTCCATCTTTCAGCCCCCTAACGGCTGCATTAGTCAAAACGCGTGTTGTTTCCTGAAAGGATGCGGCCGAAATAAACGATTCCGTTGCCAATGACGCTTTAGTGATACCTAGGAGTATGGATTCATAGCTGGCCGGAACTTTACCATCGGCCTCTAATTTGTCATTAACCTCTTTTACAAAACTGCGTTCGAGCTGATCGCCTTTTAGAAACCCAGAATCACCCGCCGAAACCACTTCCTCTTTGCGCAACATTTGCCGGATAATGGCCTCAATATGCTTATCATTGATTTTTACACCTTGCAAACGATAAACATCTTGTATTTCTTTCACTAGATACGATGCAAGCTCTTCAACACCACGTAAACGTAAAATATCATGTGGTGTCAATTCACCTTCCACGATTGTTTCGCCCTTATCAACGAACTCACCTTCGAAAACCGTAATATGCCGCCATTTAGGTATTAAGGTTTCATACTGTTCTCCCTCTGAATCAGTGATGATTATGCGCTGCTTGCCTTTTGTTTCTTTGCCAAACGAAACGGTTCCTGTTGCCTCCGCCAAAATGGCCGGGTCTTTCGTCTTTCTGGCTTCAAACAAATCGGCAACCCTCGGCAACCCGCCTGTAATATCGCGGGTTTTACTCGATTCCTGTGGAATTCTGGCCAGAACATCGCCGACCCGGACCTGTTCACTATCCCGGATGCCGACAATGGCGCCGGCTGGAAGAAAATATTGTGCCGGAATCTCTGTACCTGGCAGGTAAAGCTCTTCGCCCTGCTCATTGACCAGCTTGACCATGGGCCGCAGCTCCTTGCCACTGGCGCCTCTCTGTTTGGGGTCGGTGACCACGAGTGAACTGAGGCCCGTTACTTCATCCGACTGTTCCTGCACCGTCACACCATCGACAAAATCGATCAGTTGCACGACCCCTTCGACTTCAGTAATTACCGGATGCGTATGGGGGTCCCAGGTAACAATAATATCACCCCCCGCAACAACGCTGCTTTCATCTGCCGTTAAAACCGCTCCATAAGGGATCTTATATCTTTCCCGTTCGCGGCCATAGTCATCTACGAGACTCACCTCGCCGGACCTCGATACCGCAACAAGATTACCTTCTTTGTTTTGTACGGTTTTAAGATTATTTAATTTAACCGAACCCGCAGACTTGACCTGAACATTACTGATCGCCGCCGACCTTGAAGCCGCTCCACCAATATGAAAAGTCCGCATTGTCAACTGGGTTCCCGGCTCACCGATTGATTGCGCTGCGATAACACCCACCGACTCACCCTGGTTTACTAAATGCCCCCGGCCTAAATCCCGCCCATAACAGGCCGAACAAACACCAAAACGGCTTTCACAGGTAATAATTGAACGTACCTTTACCTGATCAATGCTATTTTCATCGAGTACCGCCACCCAATTCTCATCCAACAAGGTGCCGGCCTGAACAATTAGATTTTCACCACTCATATCCATAACATCATCCACGACCACCCTTCCCAGAACCCTCTCAGATAACGGCTCAACCACATCGCCTCCTTCGATTAGCGGGGTCAGGGTCAAACCATCTGTAGTGCCACAGTCTTCCCCAGTAATGACCAAGTCCTGAGCTACATCAACCAGACGCCGCGTCAAATAGCCTAAGTTGGCCGTTTTCAACGCGGTATCCGCCAAGCCTTTTCTAGCGCCGTGCGTCGATATAAAGTATTGCAAAACATCCAGGCCTTCCCGGAAATTAGCCGTAATCGGCGTTTCAATAATCGATCCATCCGGTTTAGCCATCAGGCCCCGCATACCCGCTAATTGTCTAATCTGTGCCGCCGAGCCCCGCGCGCCGGATTCTGCCATCATAAAAATTGAATTAAAGGATTTTTGTCTGATTTCATTACCGTCAGCATCCATCGAGACATCCTGACCCAAGCCTTCCATCATTACCTTGGCGACCTGATCATTGGCATGTGACCAGATATCCACCACCTTATTATAGCGTTCTCCATCGGTAACCAGGCCAGATGCATATTGACTTTGGATCTCTTCGACCTCCGACTCAGCCGTCTCAAGGATGCCTTGTTTTAGTTCCGGAATTTCCATATCTTCAATGCCAAACGAAACGCCGGAACGTGTTGCGTATTTAAAACCCAGATACATCAACTGATCCGCCAACACAACTGTATCTTTAATTCCCAAATGCCGGTAACTGTAATTAATCACATGGGAGATATTCTTTTTTGTCATATCGACATTAATGACGTCAAACGGCATGCCGTCCGGAATAATATCCCAGATTAATGCGCGCCCCGCGATAGTTTCTACACGATACGTCTTTTCGCTAATTTCACCCTGTTCGTTTTTAATTTTTTCCTTAATTCTTAATTGTACTTTCGTCTGCAGTTCAATTGCCCTGCTGTCCAATGCTTTGTTTAATTCCGCTACATTTCCAAATACACTTCCTTAACCTTGCGCATTAACTTTTTCACGACTGATGTAATAAAGGCCCAATACCACATCCTGCGAAGGATTAATCACTGGCTCACCATTGGCCGGTGACAATATGTTATTGGTCGCCATCATCAAAGTACGCGCCTCCAACTGCGCCTCTGTCGACAAAGGCACATGTACAGCCATCTGATCGCCATCAAAGTCAGCATTAAATGCGCTGCAGACCAGTGGATGCAATTGTATGGCTTTACCTTCAATCAAGATTGGCTCAAATGCTTGAATTCCCAGACGGTGCAGCGTTGGCGCCCGATTTAGCATGACGGGATGTTCCCGAATGACTTCCTCCAGTATGTCCCAGACTTCAGCGCCTTCGCGCTCCACCATTTTCTTCGCTGCTTTGATGGTTGTCGACAACCCACGCAGTTGCAATTTACTGAAAATAAACGGCTTAAACAATTCCAAAGCCATTTTTTTAGGTAACCCGCATTGATGCAGACGCAACACCGGCCCGACCACGATAACCGAACGTCCGGAATAATCCACCCGTTTACCGAGTAAATTCTGTCTAAACCGGCCCTGTTTACCTTTAATCATGTCCGCCAGAGATTTTAAGGGCCTGCGATTGGAGCCGGTAATGGCCCTTCCGCGTCTGCCGTTATCCAGCAGGGCATCGGCAGATTCCTGCAGCATCCGCTTCTCATTCCGGACAATAATATCAGGAGCATTCAGGTCCAATAAACGATTCAGACGGTTATTGCGATTAATAACACGCCGGTATAGATCATTTAAATCGGAGGTTGCAAACCTGCCACCGTCCAGCGGCACTAAGGGCCTGAGTTCTGGCGGCAGAACCGGCAACACTTTCATAATCATCCATTCAGGATGATTCTTTGAATTCAGCAAAGCCTCAATGACTTTTAGCCGCTTTGAAAATTTTTTAATTTTTGTTTCTGAATGGGTCGAAAGTATCTCCTCGCGCAAGATTTTTACCTCTTCTTGCAAATCGATAGACTTTAACAGGTCATATACGGCTTCCGCACCCATCTTTGCAACAAAATCATCGCCGTATTCCTCTACGGCATCCAGATAGGCTTCATCGGTCAATAACTGGCCTTTTTCCAGCGGCGTCATGCCCGGATCAAGAACGAAATAGGATTCAAAATACAGCACCCGCTCTATTTCCCGTAAAGTCATGTCCAGCAATAAGGCAATTCTGGATGGCAACGATTTTAAAAACCAGATATGTGCAACCGGACTGGCCAATTCGATATGCCCCATCCTTTCCCTGCGAACTTTTGACAGCGTAACTTCGACGCCGCATTTTTCACAGATTACACCGCGGTGCTTGAGCCTTTTATATTTACCGCATAAACATTCATAGTCGCTAACCGGTCCAAAAATTTTCGCACAAAACAAGCCGTCCCTTTCTGGTTTAAAGGTTCGATAATTAATCGTCTCCGGTTTTTTGACTTCTCCATAAGACCAGGACCGGATCATATCAGGCGATGCTAAACCTATCCGGATTTCATCAAAATCATCAGTTCGGCCCTGGCGCTTTAAAAAGTGTAATAAATCTTTCAAGAGTTTGTCCTCTGCGTTATTTTTCCGGTTACTCCGGTAATGGCAATCCTGGTCTTAATTTAGTTTTTACCGTTTTTAATATCAGCTTAATTCAATATTAATACCTAATGACCGGATTTCCTTGATCAGAACATTAAAGGATTCCGGCATTCCCGCCTCCATACGATGATCGCCATCAACGATATTTTTATACATCCGGGTCCTCCCTGTTACATCATCCGATTTCACCGTCAACATTTCCTGTAAGGTATACGCCGCACCATAGGCTTCTAATGCCCAGACCTCCATTTCACCAAAACGTTGACCACCAAACTGGGCCTTCCCACCCAGAGGCTGTTGCGTAACCAAACTATAAGGACCCGTAGAACGCGCATGCATTTTGTCATCAACCAGATGATTCAATTTCAACATATACATGTAGCCAACCGTAACTTCACGCTTAAAAGCCTCACCCGTCAACCCGTCATAGAGCTGTATCTGCCCATGTTCCGGCAAATTGGCCAATTTCAACATGCTACGGATGTCCTCTTCTGTCGCCCCGTCAAATACCGGCGTTGCCATAGGCACCCCATCTACCAGATTGCCGGCTAATTCCATAATTTCTATGTCCGAGAAGGTGTCCAAATTCTCTTCCTGGCCACTGTTGTTGTAAATTTGACTCAAAAATTCTCTTAGTTCGGTAATCTTTGCTTGTGCTTCAAGCATTTTGCCAATTTTTATACCCAGCCCTTTTGCCGCCCAACCCAAATGCGTCTCCAAAACCTGTCCAACATTCATACGTGAAGGCACACCCAAAGGGTTCAATACGATATCAACGGGCGTACCATCGGCGGTATAAGGCATATCTTCAACCGGCACAATCTGAGAGATGACCCCTTTATTACCATGCCGGCCCGCCATTTTGTCGCCCGGCTGAATGCGCCGTTTTACAGCGAGATAAACTTTCACCATTTTTAGCACACCCGGCACCAGATCATCACCCATGGTGATTTTTCTGCATTTATCTTCAAATTTTTTCTCAAAATCCTTGCGTTGTTTTTCCACATGCTCCGCAACAGCTTCCAGCTGCACATTCGTCTCTTCATCCGTCGTTTTTACAACTAACCAGTCGGACTGCTTTATCCCATCCAACATTTCCCGGGTAATTTCCTCGCCTTTCTTGAGTTCGAATACCTTGGCTTCCAGTTTTTTTCCTAACAACATTTTAGCAACACGGTTAAAAATATCTTTTTCTACGATCTTTAACTGATCATCCAGATCTTTTCTATAGCGCTTAATTTCATCTTTTTCAATTTCCAGCGCCCGTTTATCTTTTTTAACCCCGTCACGTGTAAACACCTGGACATCAATTACTGTACCCGTGACACCCGCCGGGACACGCAGTGAAGTATCTTTTACATCCGCGGCCTTTTCACCAAAAATGGCACGCAGTAATTTTTCCTCGGGTGTTAATTGCGTCTCACCCTTAGGCGTGACCTTTCCGACCAGAATATCGCCGCCTTTGACCTTTGCTCCAACATAAACGATTCCAGACTCATCTAGTTTTGATAAGGCATCTTCACTGACATTTGGAATATCAGCCGTAATTTCCTCAGGACTGTGTTTGGTGTCCCGCGCAACACAAGCTTTTTCCTAGATATGGATCGTTGTGAAACGGTCTTCTTTTACAACCCGTTCGGATACCAGTATTGAATCCTCAAAGTTATAGCCATTACACGGCATGAATGCGACCAGCATATTTTGCCCGAGCGCCAGTTCACCGATGTCCGTTGATGGACCATCAGCCAGGATATCGCCGCTTGCCACTTTATCGCCGGTACTGACCAGGGGTTTCTGGTTAATACAGGTATTCTGGTTTGAACGTGTATATTTAATTAAATTGTAAATATCGACACCCGCTTCTCCAGCCAGGGTTTCTTCATCATTCACCCGCACGACAATTCTGCCGGCATCCACATCCTCAATCATACCGCCGCGTTTTGCCACCACGGTAACACCGGAGTCTTTAGCTACAGTGCGCTCCATACCGGTTCCCACCAGGGGTTTTTCAGCGCGCAGTGTTGGAACCGCCTGGCGTTGCATATTTGAACCCATCAGCGCCCGGTTAGCATCATCATGCTCCAAAAAGGGTATAATTGAAGCGGCAACAGAGACAATTTGCTTTGAAGAAACATCCATATATTGCACAGTATCAGCTGTCGCCAAGGTAAATTCGTCTTTGTAGCGGCAAGATACCAGTCCTTCCTTCAATTTTCCCTGTTCATCCACAGGAACACTGGCCTGGGCGATGACAAATTCACCTTCTTCAATGGCTGACAAATAATCCACCTGCCCGGTTATATAGCCATCAACGACCCGCCGGTAGGGCGTTTCAAGAAAACCGTAATTATTTGTCCGGGCATAAACAGCCAGTGAATTAATTAAACCAATATTGGGTCCTTCAGGTGTTTCAATCGGACACACCCTGCCATAGTGCGTGGTATGAACATCCCGCACTTCAAATCCAGCCCGCTCCCGGGCCAGACCACCGGGCCCCAAAGCAGAAACACGGCGTTTATGGGTCACTTGTGATAAAGGATTGTTCTGGTCCATGAACTGAGATAACTGGCTGGATCCAAAAAATTCCTTAACGGCGGCTGAAACCGGTTTAGCATTAATGATTTCCTGTGGCATCAACCCTTCTGAGTCAGCCAGTGTCAACCGCTCTCTGACCGCCCGTTCGACCCGCACCAACCCGACTCGAAACTGATTTTCAATCATCTCACCGACTGAACGAACACGCCGGTTGCCTAGATGATCAATATCATCAACCACGCCGTTGCCATTGCGAATTTCAATTAATTCTTTTAAAACTTCAACGATATCTTCTTTGCTTAAAGTTCCGCTGCCTTCCGTTTCTTCACGGCCTAAACGCCGGTTAAATTTCATCCTGCCAACAGCCGACAAATCATATCTTTCTGGAGTAAAAAACAGGTTGGTAAACAGGTTTTCCGCCGCTTCTTTGGTCGGAGGCTCACCGGGGCGCATCATCCGGTAAATTTCAACCAGCGCCTCTAACGGTGTGGACGTTGAATCTAACCGCATCGCATTGGAAATATATGCACCGCGGTCCAGATCATTAACATATAAGGTACTAATGTCAGCTATACCTGCTTCAATGATCCGATCCAACAGCTCTTCAGTCAGCTCATCATTGGCATTTGCGACTATTTCACCGGTCGATTCATCAATTAAATTCGTTGCCAGAATTTTTTCATATAAATAATTCCGGGGAACTTCAATCTCGGTCAGTCCCGCCTTTTTCATCTGCCTGATGTGTTTCGCGGTTATACGCCGGCCTTCTTCTACCAGCACATTACCGTCATGCTTGATATCAAATGCGGCAATTTCGCCACGCAATCTTTCCGGCAGCAGATGAAACAGGCATTTGTCCGGGCTTAAGGTAAATTTATTGGTTTCGAAGAACATCCGGATCATATCTTCGTTGGTATATTCCAGCGCCCTAAGTAAAATTGTCGCTGGAATTTTACGCCTGCGGTCAATTCTGACAAACACGCAGTCTTTATGATCAAATTCAAAATCCAGCCATGAACCGCGATAAGGAATGACCCGGGCATTAAATAACAATTTGCCGGAAGAATGCGTTTTACCTTTATCATGATCAAAAAACACACCCGGGCTGCGGTGCAGCTGGGAAACAATGACCCGCTCGGTGCCATTGATAATAAAAGTCCCGTTCTCAGTCATTAATGGCAACTCACCCATATAGACTTCCTGCTCACGAATATCTTTTACTACCTTCGCATTGCCCGGCGCATCTTTATCGTAAATGACTAATCTTACCAACACACGTAGTGGTGCCGCATAGGCCGCGCCGCGTTGCTGGCATTCCCTGACATCAAAAGCAGGCTCCCCCAAACGGTAATTAACATATTCAATGACCGCATATCCAGAATGGCTTTCGATAGGAAAAACGCTGGTGAATGCAGCTTGCAAGCCTTTATCTTCCCGTTTATTGGGATCTATGCCGGATTGCAGGAAATTGGAATATGAATTAATTTGGGTCGCCAGAAGATACGGTACATCAAGGACTTCCTTTGCTTTTCCAAAATTATTCCGTATGCGCTTTTTTTCGGTAAAAGAGTAGGTCATATTGCTTACTTACCTGTCGTCAAGAAGAGGGCTTAACAATTTGCTTTTGCAAACAGTTAAAGGCCGACGGCATTTCTGCCGCCAGCCCGTTTTATTGGCTGGTTCCCGAAAGGGATATATCAACAATTATTACTTGATTTCGACGCTAGCACCGGCTTCTTCAAGTTGCTTTTTAAGGTCTTCTGCTTCGTCTTTGCTGACCGCTTCTTTTATTGTTGAAGGTGAACCTTCAACCGCTGCTTTCGCTTCTTTCAAGCCAAGCCCGGTTATGCTGCGCACCGCCTTAATGACGGACACTTTGTTGGCGCCAAATGATGTCATTACCACATCAAACTCGGTTTGTTCCTCTGCGCCACCGGCATCTGCCGCAGCGGCAGCCGGTGCGGCAGCAACGGCTGCGGCAGCTGAAACACCAAATTTTTCTTCCATCGCTGATATTAAATCAACGACCTCCATTACACTCATGGTTGAAATAGCTTCCAAGATATCTTCTTGTGAAAGTGCCATATTAATTTTCCTCGAATATTTAGGTTGTTAACTGGTATGTTAAGCAAAAAAGCTATGCTGCTTCCTTCTGGGTCTTCACTGCCGCAACAGTGCGCACCAACTTAGCGTGTGGTTCTGCCAATGTCCGGACAAATTTCTCAACAGGCGCCTTCATCACCGCCATCAGCATACTGATGGCGTGATCACGAGTCGGCAGGCTGGCAAGCCTCTTTAATTCTGAAGAATCATATAGCTGGCCGCCAACGGCTACCAATTTGGCTACTAATTTGTCATTTTCTTTTGCATAATCACTGATTATTCGCGCGGCCGATCCTGGATCCTGCATTGAAAATGCAAGTAATAACGGCCCTGTTAAACCCTCTTGCATGCATTCAAAATCAGTATCTTTTACCGCTCTCTTTGCCAGTGTATTTTTTACCACACGCAGATAAACCCCCGCTTCTCTGGCAGACCGTCGCAATTCAGTCATTTGCGCAACGGTTAAACCAGTATATTCCGCAGCAACTGCAGAATGAGCTTCAGCGGCGATTGCAGCGACTTCTTCGACAACAATTTTCTTGTCATCCAATCTTAATGCCACAGCTTTATCTCCGGTTAATTTCTGAATAACTATTCAGACGTTTAAAATGTATCCCGATAATATCAAGACACCCTTTTACGGTCCCTTTCACCAGCTTCCGGCTCCAGCTTCCGTCTACGCGGGATTAAAAATTAAGCCAAGGCTCCCGCGGTCTTTGACGATTACCGGACACGCCGGCAACCCAAAGTTTGTTATATTGCCAACGAATTCTGATCAAGACACAACCCAGGCCCCATGGTTGTAGACAAGGTCACTTTCTTCATATAGATACCCTTTGCGGCACTGGGCTTGGCTTTTTTTAAATCGGTCAGCAATGTCTCTAAATTCTGTTTAATGGCCTGTTCTTCAAAACTGATTTTTCCAATGGTGCAATGGATAATCCCGGCTTTGTCAGTCCGGTATCTTACCTGACCCGATTTCGCATTAGTTACTGCCGTGGCTACATCCGGCGTTACGGTCCCCACCTTCGGATTGGGCATTAAACCTCTCGGCCCTAAAATCTGGCCCAACTGCCCAACTACACGCATCGCATCAGGCGATGCGATGACCACATCAAAATTCATTTCACCTTGCTTTATTTGGTCTGCCAAATCATCCATACCAACAATATCCGCGCCGGCCTGTTTAGCAGCATCTGCATTAGCGCCTTGGGTAAACACCGCCACTCTAATGGTCTTACCGGTTCCATTTGGCAATACTGTTGCACCGCGTACATTTTGATCTGATTTTCTTGAATCGACGCCGAGATTTACACTGACGTCAATCGCTTCATTAAATTTTGCAGTCGCCAACTCCTTCAACAAGGCCACGGCTTCAGCAAGAGTATATTGTTTGGTCTTGTCAACTTTTTCTTTAATCAGCTTTGCTTTTTTTGATAATCCGGCCATTACATACCCTCCACATTCAAACCCATACTGCGTGCACTGCCCGCAATGGATTTGACAGCAGCATCAAGATCCGCTGCATTCAGGTCCGGCATTTTGGTATTGGCTATTTCTTCCAATTGTGCACGCGTTACCGTACCAACCTTTACTGTATTTGGCGTACTGCTGCCCTTTTTCAAACCGACGGCTTTTTTCAACAAAACTGAGGCCGGAGGTGTTTTGGTAACAAAGGTAAAGCTGCGATCACTATATACGGTAATGACCACCGGTATTGGCAGGCCTTTTTCAACATCCTGCGTCTTGGCGTTGAACGCTTTGCAAAACTCCATAATATTAACGCCATGTTGACCTAAAGCCGGACCAACAGGCGGACTGGGATTAGCTTCCCCCGCTTTTACCTGCAGCTTGATATAAGCTTCTATTTTTTTTGCCATTATATTTCTCCACGCGGGTGCAAACGCTTTTTAAGCTCCCCTTAGATAACAAAATCCCTGCTTTCGGCAGAGATTTCAAGAATTCGTTGCTAACAAACTTTAATTTTTCTCTACTTGTGAAAAGCTCAATTCAACGGGCGTAGAACGGCCAAAAATCAATACGGAAATTCTGAGTTTGTTTTTCTCATAATTGACTTCTTCAATAACGCCATTAAAATCTTTAAAAGGTCCTTCTATCACTCTTAGCACTTCGCCAACTTCAAATAACACTTTTGGACGCGGCTTGTTCACCCCTTCTTCGACACGATTTAATATTGCATTGGCCTCTTTGTCTGAAATAGGCGCGGGACGGTCCGAGGTGCCACCAATAAATCCCAACACTCTCGGCACATCTTTAACCAAATGCCAGGTTTCATCGGTTAACTCCATTTGCACCAGGACATAACCGGGAAAAAACTTCCTTTCACTTTTCCGCTGCTGCCCCATACGCATTTCCACAACTTCCTCGGTGGGTACGAGGATTTTGCCAAAGTAATTCTCAAGTCCTTCTCTTTTTATCCGCTCTTCCAAAGCTTCCTTTACTTTGTTTTCAAAATTTGAATAGGCATGCACCACATACCATCGCAATGCCATATTCTAGCCCCCCTGGCCTGTCAACAAGCGGATTGCCCAAAATAGAAACATGTCCAGGATCCATAAAATCAAGCCGACAATAAACACCATCGCCAGAACCATTACTGTCGTCTGCATGGTTTCAGTGCGGGAAGGCCAGACCACCTTTCTGACCTCCTGTTTAGATTCAAGCATAAAGCCCCAGACATTCTGCCCCGCATCCGTTGTCAGCATCATCAACATTGCCAGAATAACAACCACAACCAACGCCAGCACCCGATACAATAATGGATATTCAGAAAAGTAATAGAAAGCACCTACACCAGCAATCACCAGTATAAGAGATAGGACCTGCTTGATTACATCCATAACCGATGTTGTTGCTGTTTCTGCCTGACTATTCATGATTTAATAAGCGTAGGAAATAAATGATTTGTAACCGAATACTGTTAATTTTCTGAGTCTGATGGCAGGCCAGGAGGGACTCGAACCCCCAACCTGCGGTTTTGGAGACCGCTGCTCTACCAATTGAGCCACTGACCTATCAGACTTTAAACAACAGGGTATCATAACCTAATTTTTAATATTATTCAATAATTGAAGCTACAACACCCGCGCCGACCGTGCGGCCACCTTCTCGTACCGCAAAACGCAGCCCCTCTTCCATCGCGATGGGCGCGATTAGCTTTACCTGCACTGTAACATTGTCACCCGGCATCACCATTTCCACGCCTTCC
>Ga0114931_10005391_pt1 | contig 15799 bp, 16 predicted proteins | sample 2SBtaG_FD_89579 | JGI IMG/M metagenome (GOLD analysis project Ga0114931, IMG submission 89579) | Deep subsurface microbial communities from Kolumbo volcano to uncover new lineages of life (NeLLi) - 2SBTROV14_V59a metaG | ecosystem: Environmental > Aquatic > Marine > Volcanic | place: Kolumbo...
CCATTTAAACCAGATTTTCTTTTCTATTCTGACACGGGTCGGCGTGTATTGGGGTAATAATTTTACTGATTGGTCAGCGGGTGTATCCAGATACATGGTGCCGCAGCCGCTCACCAGCAAAGCAATAATTACCACGCTTATATAGGTTTTTAATTGAATCATAATTTATTATAAGTGGAATTTCAATTTAACACATGCCATTGCTAAGCGCTTACTGAATCATCACAGAAATCAGGCTACGTTGTCATTTAGACAAGGTTGCCAACTTGGCTCTCAGATCATTGGCCTGAGCATTACTATATGACCCTTTCACTAAGATATCAAGCGGACTCGCGCTGTTGCCATAATACGCACCATTTAAATTTTCACGGGGGTTAAGCACTGACCCTTCCAGAGTGAGTCCACCAAAAATTCCTTTGCTGCGTGAAAATTGCAATACATCCGCCGTAGCCGCTTGTGTCCCTGCGCCAACTGGACCTGCCGCCACACTGGCGTCCGCACCCAGCTGAAATTTTGTGGATAACATTGCATCCATGCCTTTATCGGTCATAATCAATAACACCACTTCCGCTTTTTCGGCGCCGATTTGCAAACCCCAGGTCACTGACCCCATGGTATAAAAGGCCGGCGCACTCCATTGTTTAACGGGTTCATTGCTCCAAGCACTGGTGACTGCATTATTTCTCAACATCACCCCGGTACCCCCTGAACCACCAAAGATAAAACCGGCTTTCAACAAGCTGGGCACAATCAAAATACCCTTCGCTGTTTTAATATGATCACGAAACCATTTCATATCCGGATCATTGGCAAAATTCGTCAGCGTTTCAGCGCTATCCAATACAAATTTTTCCGCATCTGTTTTATCGCTTGCAGAAGTTGCTAAACTGGTCAACATGAAAGCAATGGCAAGTAACAGCGAGCTTATGATTTTTTTCATTTTTTTTCCTATTGGAGATTAATTTTACAGCTAAATTTTAGATTCAACGCATCTAATCTGTATCTTAACCGCAATAACACTGAATAGTTACGATTCCACAAGGCTTTACCAGATCGCCGGTCGAATGACTGATAAACTTTTGTTTTAGTCGATTGAAACAGCGGATGTTAATTTATCGCGAGTACGATGACAATTTTCGTTTGATGAATAGATTTTTTGTAGAGCGGACTTCCGTCGCTCTACATTATTTATCAAAGCAAAGTTGTACTGTATTGTATACAGCGCCATCGTACACCTTGTGTCATCATAAACACATTCAATACGGTGAATTAACAATCACATAGGTCACGTTGACACCCTGATATTGGGGTTGGTAATACACGCCGCCACAATAATTATAGGTAATGCCATGGACAAAAATATTCGGGCAGCCGGGCGGCAAAGCAGTGACTATGCTACCAATCACAATTCCGGTAGCCAGCGCCGCTCCGACAGCGGGCCGGTAATGATAATAGCTATGTCTCCGGACGGTGCGCCGGGCCGTGCGCCGACCCGTGCGCCGACCCACTCCGGCGACGCTTCCAGGCGTTAAAGGCCGCCCTACTCGGGCTTCAGCACTGTGAATATAGACTACCTGGGAGCAAAAACCCAATATCAAAACCGTAAAAACAGTCACTAAAGTTGAGCAACTTACAACGGGCAAAATAAATCGTTTATGCATGATTTTACTCCTCTGCCTGATCAGTATCTGTAACCGGCATAAATTCGATCCTGCTAGCGCCCTCAGGCACTACAAAAACAAATGGATCACCGGCAAATTCAGCCTTCAAATTCCAATCCGAATAGTAAGCCGTCACCTGCGGCGCACCGGTCACCCATTTACTGGTAATGATAAATTTAATTACCACCGGTGTGGCACTGTTTTCTATCCATATCTGCCAGTCCGTTTCCCGACCCCGAAAGGCCAGATGGTGGCATTCAATGCCATTGATTATACTCAAACCAACATAAAAGCCGGTTACTACATCGGAGGTCAGGACATCATAGCTATACTTGTCAACCAGGTCGGCTGCAGGTGCAACGATCCCAGCGGAATCAATCAACAGCTGCAGGGTTTCTCCAATCGTTGAAGGTGCGGCCATGGTTGCATAGTAATGGACCCGCTTACCGTATAGCGTAACCGATTGACCGTCATAGAATATTTCCTGGTTTCTATTTTGATCACGAATTTCTATGTGAAATTTATTAGGGCGTTTGACGGCGGCATTGATTGAGCGGCTGAACTGTAACTTCTGACCGGATGCTAACATTTCATCCGTTGCTATTTCACTATGAAAACTGAATTGTTTTAGACCAGCCATAAAGTTATTCATTTGCTTTAAAAGTCTAACCGCTTCAGGTTGAATATCAGCAGTTTCATTGACAAGCGCACTTACCCTACCGGTAGTTTGGGACAACCCTTTATTGCTTGCTTCCTGCTGCTGAAGGGCATAACTGTTACAGGCCGCCAATAGTATGATTATCCCCATCAGGCCGGTCTTGCAGATCTGGGAAATAGATCGCGCCGTTTGATTAAATAGCATTGTTCACTCCGTTTTCATTTCAGTAAAAGGTAAATCGCGGCACAACCTGAACCGGATAAAACAATTCAAACGACCTTTTCCATCAGGCTTAACAGCACAGCTTGCTGCTATGCTTTGGACGGCCACGGTATTGCACTGCATGCCTCAACTTACTCTAGCAGTGACTTTCATGGTTAAGTAACCTGGCAAGATCATGTTGGCGGAATACCAAGCTGAATACGCTTTAACTTTTCGGGAATAACTTAAACATTTTAGTAACCGCATAATCCAGACGTTTACGGACAACTTCATCCGTTGGATTTTCCTGTAAATTACCTTCCGCTGCTCCCATCCAAACAACATAACCGGTATCTACGTCAATTAACACCACAACCAAACCCGCTTTAGGGATATTTTTCAGAACTTTATTCTTGGATTCAGGATCTTCTTTCAGCTCCATCGCCTCCATATCGACACCCAGAAAAAAGGCAACGGCCAGATCCGGTTTGCCGGTGGTACTATAAATTCCACGTTTTCGCAATTCCCGGTTAACCAGATATTTGATATCGCCGGCAATATCAACTTTAGGGGGTTGCCAGACCTTGTTTGGGTCATTTAACAATTTTGCCGCGCCTAACCAGTCATAGGTTTTATAATCAGCCAGCTTTGCTTTCGAGTCAGCATTAGCATCAACTTTAATGTCGCTTGTCACACTGGCGCAGGCGGTTAACAGTAAAAAAGCCGCCATAAAAACACTATTAAAATATCTCATATAATTTCCTTTAAAATTAAACAAACGGGTAACCTATTTTACCGAGTAACCTTTACCTTCCAGGCAAGCCGCATAGGCCCGGTCATAACTGCTGCTTGCGGCTTGATATTGCTGCTCTGCCTGGGCATTCGCCTGACCTTGTTGTCTTTGTGCATCCCGGCGCCGCATACCGCCAATCATTGCACCGGTTGCCGCACCAATGGCGGCACCCTTGCCGGCATCACCCCCGATGGCGCCGCCAACGGCGCCTAAAGCGGCGCCACGGGCTCCACCGCGTAATAACCCTCCCTGTTGAGGAACTGGCTGTGCAGAAGCTGAGGGGGATGACGCCTGCATCGGATCAAAACCGGTATTATTTTTGGCCCATCCATAACACTGATATTTATCCTGCTCCATTTGCTGAGGACTTTGACCTTTGGCAGGATAAACCATTACCTCAGCCTTGACGGGTATAGCCATAACCATCAAGAGTCCTAACCAGGCCGTTAGCATCTTTTTATTGTTCATCATTTTTTGTTTATCCTATTGTTTCTTGCTAAAAAATTATTATCACTTAATTAAACTGAAATTTCCCGGTTTTAGTAAGCGTAGCCAGGCTTATAGAGGTATTTTTTAATCGGTTTGCTGCATTATTGCAAACCTAATCGAAAAAACCTATAGCCAAGTATTCCGGTAATTAATTCTATCAATTATTGGGTAACTTCGGTAAATTAAAGCACTGCAAAGCATTGCTATTCTAACGCTTCTCTCAGTTGCTCTAAAGCCAGCTTATTTGCAGAAGCCATAGCAGGTGAGTTATTTGTCCTATTAATGAGTATTTTGTTAAAACAAACTGATGCGATCGAATAACCAGAAAGATGCCAGGCTGCCAATCGCATAAGTTGCGATAGTTTCTGCTCTTGCAAGTAATACCGGCTGTTTGAAGCGGTGCAGTCCCCAGGCGAGCAATAGTACCGTTGTCACAAACAGTAGCTGACCGATCTCAACACCGATATTGAAGAAAATGAGCGCTAGGGGAATAGCTTGCTGCGGCAAGCCAACTTCCGCCAATGCACCGGCAAAACCAAAGCCATGCAGCAAACCGAATATAAAAGCAACCAGCCAGGGCCATCTCGCTGCATAGCCTGGCCGTCCCTGTTGTCCATGCACAATTTCCACGGTTAAAAACAGTATGCTTAAAGCAATAACGGCTTCCACGGGTTGTTGCGGCACTTGTACAAAACCCAGGGTAGCAGCGGCTAAAGTAACACTGTGCGCCAGGGTAAATGAGGTAATGGTGGCTATGAGTCGCCGGGTATTGTTAACAATCAGCAGCAATGCAAACACGAACAACAAATGATCTATCCCCAGCAGAATATGCTCTGTCCCCAGCCGGAGATAGGTCATGGCAATATCAATCGTTGTACTCTTTGCCGGGACAATATAGAATGGTTTTGCGGGTTTAAGCAACTCAGTTGCAACGGCGCCATCAAGCCATTTCAACCTTAACAGTACATCCGTATTGTTGTTGCCTATGTGCTCAATCGCGATGCGCTGACCGACTATGTTATCAGTGCAGTGAAGATACCAGCGCTGCAGCACCGCGCCGTTTATAAGCCGTGAAGTGACAGCGGTTTTCTTACTGCAACTGACAGGAAACAGGGGTTCCAATAATTGTTTTTGGCCACGTTTTTTTGGAGCCTTCCATAAGACAGCGAAGGTATTGGGGCCCGCTTGGTTTATTTCCAGATAACCCGGTCTGATTTCGTCAGCAAGGGAATTATTCGAGAGCAATAGCAAGACAAACAGAATAATGATTCGTGGCATCATTATTTGGTGCTCAGCCTAACGTTTTTAGCAACATCGTCATCCAGTATGATTTCATAACGCTGATACAGACTTTGATAAAAGACTTCATTGGCCTCATGTTGTTTTAAAGTACGCCACGCTTTGACGACGCGCCGATGTATTTCAGCTAGCGGGGGTAATCGGGCTGCTGTGCGTGAAGTAATGTAAATCAGATGAACACCATATGCAGAAGTAACCGGCCCTTGCCAGCTGTTAACGGGTAGCTCAAAAACCTTCTTGGCATAGCCGGTGCCAAACATGCTGGCTATCTCGCTTTGTCTTGCGTTGCTGAATTCATAAGGCAGTAAAGATCGGTCACCTATATCAATTGCATGTACGCCAGCGGGTGTTGCTTTTAACTGCTTAAGTAACTGTTCTGCATCTTGGTTTATATTTTGATCACGATACTTCGGGTCCAGAAAGATTTGCTTGAAAGTGATACTGGCAGGCTCGGTAAATTTTTCAGGATGCTCAGATAGAAACGATGCTAACTCGGTCTCAGTTGGGTCAGGAATTAAACTCAGGTCATTAAACAAGTATTGCATTTTTTTTGCCAGACGACGGCGCACAATGACGTCATCCCGGTCCAGTCCCATCGCCAACGCCTCACGATAAAGAACCTGTTCGTGAATGTAATGCTTAAGCTGTTGTTCCCTTTCCTGTGCTGTAGGTGGCCGGCCCATGCCCTTTAACCAAGTGCTGGCAAGACGATTCAGATCGGCTTGCGTAATAATGATACGATGGTCAGTCCCGGCTTTCGGTTCATTGATTTGATTAAACAGAAAAAAAAGCCCGGCGCCAAGCACAAGAAAATGCAGCAGGGGTTCACGCAAAAGCGTATAGAATTTGGATTGTTTCATCATGTAAAAAGTTAAACACAGTCTCCCAGTGCCGCACTCGCTTTTCCTTGCCGCCATAAGGAGGTGCTGCAATCGCCCATAATGCACTTCGTTCCTCAGCACAACCCAGAGCAGTGATTTTTACAAAAATACTATTTTCTGTGTAACCACCGCTGCAGGGCAGATGCTGAGCTTGCGAAGTCCAATAGGCTTAAGTAAAACTCAACCTTGCTCGGGCGTATACCAAATAGGTGAAGTATAAGCGCGCTCCGTAGTTGTCATAGGGACTTCCTTAGGCATGTTTATCTTATAGTACTTTGCCTCATAGGCTGTCCAGCGCGGTGTTGGAATTTCAATCACCCGTGCATAGTAGAAAGCACTCTGCCTGGCATCAAAATCGGGGTCTTGCCAGACGCTGATAAGTTCAGGATCGCCGATCGTATTGGTCCAGGTGGCGTTGGCGACATCTACGGTGTTTCCAACGGACGGCAACTTGCCTTCTGCATCCGGTTTACGGTTATCAGACCAGGCGACATCATAAACTTTTTCGTGTAACTTGCCTTTTTTGTCCATCCAGCCCTTAATAATTTGAATACGGTCAAGATTTCCGCTCATTGGATCTTTAAGTGCACCAACAAGGAATGTAGGCGCTTGTTTTCCTTTCGGTGCTACCGGCAGGTCGCCACCCATCGGAACGCCCCTGGCATATCCCGTCTTGGCAGGCAAACGGGTGTTTGCGTCATTTTTATCAAAATCCCAGCCACCGAAAAAACGCACCGTCATCCGGCTGCCGGTCGTTGCATAAGTTTCCTTGCGCAGCATGGCATCAAAAATAGAGGCCCGGGTATTTTCATTAGCCCATACGGCGGCATAACCCGATGCAACCGGTGCATAACCTTTGTACTCCCGGTCACCCATCTTCGCCATGGGATGTTTGTAGCGGTCTTTGTTGGGCTCGTTACCCGAGTGCTTACCAAAAAAGTTGTCTTCCCCTGCCGTTGCCAGTCCCGTATGACTATCTGTAGAACCAATCATCCCAAACTTATAGGGATTGGTACCCAGTTTTTTCTCCAGCCGCAAGCCAATTTTTAATGCAGAACGTGCATACTCGTGTTGCAACATATCATTTTTCTTCAACTCACTAAGATCGAGATTGCCCTGGTCCCAGGTTTCATAATCAGAAAATTCATCATTTTTAGACAGGAATGGATGTGCTTCGCCATCCCCCTTGATTTGCGTAACTTCATAAAGCGGTTCCCTGCGTGCGCGAATTGCAACATATTTTTTGTCAAGCTTTTTACCAAAGGCTTTGGTTTCCGGAAACATAAGGCCATTGCTCAGATTGCCATTATGTGCAATAGCTAAAACCTGCCCGGCGGTTTTCTGTTCGTATTTATCCATCCAATTCCATAAATCAACGGGATTGGTGCTTCCCAGTGGCGGAGTCGCTGTAAACGGCTCCATCAACCTGGCCCGGTCCGCACCATCACGGTAAATCACATTGCGGTGCAGGTTATTTCCCTTAACCAGGGAGGTCCATTCATAGCCTATAAAGGCGGTAAAATGCCCTGGGTCATTCGCCTCTTCGGCCGCATTAATGATGTCATCCCAAGTGCTGCGATAAACGTTTGTACCCGGCAGTGACATTAATTCTTCCGGAAATTTGCCTTGCGAAAATGCACCAATCAACTCAGCAGCCGCCTTCACACCTTCCTGGCCACCCGCATTGACCATTTTGTTCCATCTGCGACCCTTCTCGCTGGCCATTACATAGGGGGCGCCCGCCTGTAATTTGGGAAAAAAACCCATATTGTCCGAATGATCAGCCACCACCAGAAAATCCAGCGGGCGGGATAATCTGACCGGTTGGCCGGTAGATGAAACCACTTCTTCACCCTTGGCAAATCGGTAGGCATCTGGGGGCAGCAAAGTAGCACCGAACGCGCCGGCATCAAATGAAATGGCCGTATGCAGATGGGTATCCCCCCAGAGTGGGTGATCAGGGAAATTACGATGTGCATAGGGTGAATAAGGCTCCGTTTTGGCGGCACTGGTCAGAGATGATTCATCATCGGTGACCAGACCGCCGCCCGCGGAAAATGCACTCTGGTTAAATGCCAGGGTCAGGAACAATACAACTACGGTGCCAGTTTGTTTGGCAATTCGATGCTGCGCTGGGTTTATTTTATTATTCATGGTCATAATCCTCATCTATGATTAAATTTTTGATTACCATAAAGGTAACTTATTAATAGGATGCGCTTGGTTCCTCGGTCCATGCTATCTCTTATTATTTTAATAAGGTTAATGGTTGATCTTCATGTGCGTGCTTTTATATCGCTTTGAGTTACTGGCGCAGCAACACCTATCAACTATAACTGCCCACCCTCCGGCTTAAACAACTTAATGTGACCGCTGGTTATGAAGCTTCTGCGTTAAAGGACCCTATTCTACTAACTCAAATTCACCAGGCCGCCATTTGTTATCAAACCAGTCGTCGAGCGGTCCATATAAGCGTAATGCCACAAACCAACCTTTGCCAGGAACTGTTTCAATCCAGTTGCCTGCTTTGCCTTTCGGTGGTTTCGGTCCAAAATAAAGATCAACCGAACCATCCTTGTTTGCAACCAATCAGGCTTTTTTATTGTTTTTACTAGGGAATTTTTGATGGTTTGCAATTGCGTATGTAATAGTCTTTTCATTATCGGGTATCATCCTGTCATATATTTAGATTATGTAATTCAATTGCAGCCTGTATGACCATTACTTTGGAAACAAAAATGTCAGTTGCATGCGAAAACCCCAATCTTCTGCAGCGCCATCAGGGGCATCTGCCCAATAGCGGACACCGCCACCGACTTGTACTATTTGGCCACCCAGATTGAGCAGTTGCATGACGGTAAAGTTAATGGGCACCGACCATTTACTGCTTTGCCAGTCGTAGGTGGATTCTGTATTTAAACTGATTGTGGTTTTTGTACGGGTTATGTAAGACACAAAAGGTTGCAGAAAAGTGGCGCTGACATCGGCACGATTATTGTTGCCAGCGAACGATTCAATATGGTTTGCCAGCATTCCAACTGTCCACGCACCCTCTTGTTTAAGCACGACAGCGGTTGGGCCCATTCCCCATTTTTCCGCACCCAATTCATTTTTAGATGCACTATCAAAAAGTATCACCGGCCCTACGCCCCAAATCAGGCCATTTGAAGTTGGTTTTTTGGGCGAAAAGAAAAAACTCTGGGTAATATCGCCGATACCTGATGCATTTTGGCCCGTAACAGGCACATTGGTCTGGTCAATAACCGGTAAAATGGTTCTGGAAATCATATTCCAGTTCTTGCTAATGGATACCGGAATTACCGGCTGGATATTGATGCGCCAAACCGAACCCGCATCATTGCTGCCGAAGTTTTCATCATAGTTTGCCTGGATAGGCACACTGATCAACGACGAAATCGGATTGGCGAGTTTTTTTGCTAAATCCTCTTCATCCTGTGCATGGATAAGGAAAGACCAGCAGATCAGCGATATAAAAGCAACAATTCGGGCGCTTTGTTTCATTGACTGGTTGCTTAATATTATTGATATTGTGGCTGATATTGCATATTTTGTTGTTTGGAACGCTCATCCATCTGGCCTCTTTGATAAGCATTTTGTTCAGCTTCTTTATGCTTGCCAAATAAAAACCCACCAACTGTTCCAGCCGCAGCCCCTATGGCTGCACCCATTGCAGCATTACCCGCAATCGCACCGATAACGGCACCCGCCCCGGCGCCTCCTAATCCGCCCGTTACAGTACGCTGTTCCGTTTGCGTCATATTGGCGCAACCACTTAGCGCCAGCGTGATCACTAAAAAAACAAACATGTTAAATTTATTCATTGTTCTTTCCTCTATACGTATTCGAATTATTTTTTACAGGGCCATAAATCAGTTAGCGCTCTAAATTCGGTCTCTACCGGAATTTCATGCATATATTCAGGATGCTGTTGAAACCACGAAACTACCTTTTTTATTGTTTCATTACGCGTAGGCTCGGGTTTTGGAGGGCAGACGAGTTGTTGATCTCCCGGTCCGTTATTTTCCGCCTCATAATAATGATAAGCGCCCACCAGATAGCCATAGCAAAAATGAATAGCCTGTTGATATTGCGGATCCTCTGCTGAAGCGGTACAGAGATTGAGAAGATTTTTTGTTGTTTTTACCTCAAAGTCTGCTTCAGTCACGGCATTGGCAATACCCGGTATGAGTAAACAAAGCAGCAGCAGTTGTTTAATTAGATTTCTTGGATTCATAACAATTCTCCTTATTTTCTATATTAATTGTTAAAACAATGTGTAACCATTCCCTGTTCCCAAGGGGCAAGTTTTGCTATTAATTTATCAGGCTTACTACAACAGGAATGTGACGCAGAGCGACAGGTATCTTTAACATCTTGATAAATTAATGACACACCATAACTTATATCACAACCGGCTGAACAGAGACTCCGATGTTATTTATTGCACCCAGTATGAAGTTGGCAACCGCTCTGTAACGATTGATAACTACTACAATTAACATCCTCTAAACCTGGTTCTTTTTTTAAAATTGTAATATTCAAACAGCATTCTAAATTCCAGAAGGATGGGAACATCCCTTTAAAAAAAGTCATTACAGAAAATGATTCTGTCTCAATATTTTATATTATCGCGGATCAAGTGGGCCCCGTGGATCAGCAATACCGCGTGGGTCAAGCACCCCTCTTGGATCAGCAACACCGCGTGGGTCAAGCACCCCTCTTGGATCAGCAACACCGCGTGGGTCGAGTACCCCTCTTGGATCAGCAACGCCGCGTGGGTCGAGTACCCCTCTTGGATCAGCAACACCGCGTGGGTCGAGTACCCCTCTTGGATCAGCAACGCCTCGTGGGTCGAGTACCCCTCTTGGATCAGCAACGCCTCGTGGGTCAAGTACTCCTCGAGGATTGGCCGGGTGAGCTGGACTTCGAATTAAAGGGCCGGCAAAACTCTCTGGTATATAGCATGAAATGAATACTACGGTATACGCGAGAAATGGTAACAATTTAACAGTGATTTTTATCATAATTCAGGTACCCAATTTTACTAACTTTGCAATGATTCAAAATTTTCCTAGACGCTATATTCTTCACCAGACAAATGAATCTACTTGGTCTGAACTGCTGTAAATCTGGAATGTTAAGTCAATATGCGTTAGATAATACCATTAAAAAAAATATACAACTTATCTTTTTAAGCCAATTTATCTACCTCCAAAATTAATATCAACCCTGATTAACCAAAAACTTTCGCTCATGTGATTTAACCAATGATTAAAGTTCTACAGTATGAGATAGTATGTATTATGACGCCATATAACACATTTTTTACTCTTTTTATTCTGCTTTTGACAATCAGCAGCAATAATCTTTTTGCTCAGGATGAATCACCGGCAGATGAATCCAAAGCCAAAATAACAGCAGAGGCGTTGCTGTTGGAAAGTAAGACTTTACTGGCAGAAATTGACAAACTTTCAAAAAAAACAACGGCTCTAAGAGCGCATATAAAAAAATCTCCGGCGGTTGACCGGTTTTTGTTTTTCAGCCTGATTACCACTCTTGAAGAAAGCTTACGCAGCAAGTTAGATAGGTTAGTAGAAATTAAAATGCAATTGGGTAAGGATAATGCTTATCCTGATTTGTATCGACGACCCCTTCAAACCATCATCCTCAAACAATCGGCTATTCTTCAGCAGGAAATCAAAACAGTTTCAGGTATCGTTACCAAAATGCGAACCCGTGAAAGTAAACAGGATGCCTTGCAGTACACCCTCCATAGAGCTGAAATAAAGATTGACAGTCTCTTTACCGAATGGCAAAAAAATATTCAGCGTGGTAATGCAGTTAAACTGGATATGCAGGAAGATACTGACAAACTTAATCAGTTAATCCAGTTTAGAGCTATTGGTCTAACAGGAAGAATACGTTTAATGCTGGATGCAATAACTGTATTAAATGATCGTTTGGACAATGCGACTGAAGAACAACAGAAACAAATTAAGCAGAAACTTTATGAACTTGAAATAAGTAAAACTGAAACGGCATTAAACCTTGAAAATATGGTTGGTTTGATGAAAAAGCAAGGGATGGAAACCACTGAATTCGGCAAAGTACTGGTCGTCGCCACAGGTGAAATTCTTAATGAAAACGTAAATACTCAGGCTGTCGTTGGCATATTTCAGACTACTGTCAATAATGCCATGGCCTGGTTGAATGAAAATTTTCCGCTCATCATTTTCAAGCTTATAGTTTTTATTTTGATTTTGTTAGCGTTTAAAATTCTTGCTGATATTACGGGCCGCTTTGTCAACCGAGTAACCAAGACTTCGGGCCACCACACATCCCAATTGCTGAACAATTTTTTTCGTTCTATCGCTTCAAAAAGCGTTATGCTAATCGGTTTCGTTATCGCGTTATCACAACTGGGCATTGAAATTGGACCTTTGCTTGCGGGTATGGGCGTCATGGGATTTGTGGTGGGTTTTGCCATGCAGGATACCTTGTCGAACTTTGCATCTGGAATGATGATACTCGTTTACCGGCCCTACGATGTAGGCGACTTTGTGCAAGTGTCCGGTATTTCCGGACAAGTTAAAGAAATGAATCTGGTATCAACTACCATTTTGACCATTGATCATCAACGGATGGCCATTCCCAATAGCAAGATATGGGGGGATATCATAACCAATGTAACCGCTGAACGTATACGGCGAATAGATTTTGTTTTTCGAATTGGTTATGCTGATAGCCTCGAAAAAGCAGAAAACATACTGGATAAAATATTGAATAATCATGAGCTTGTACTGGATGACCCCGAACCGTTGATTAAAGTGCATAAATTGGGGGAGTCTTCAGTCGAGATAATTGTCCGCCCCTGGGTGAATTCAAAAGATTACTGGAATGTCTATTGGGACATTACCCGGCAGGTCAAAGAAGATTTTGATAAAGCGGGAATTTCCATTCCCTTCCCACAACAGGATGTGCATGTCTATTCAGCACAAATGAACACATGAGATGGCAGGACAGGCATTCTAATGAAAACACTTCCTACTATCAGAGCTTCCTTCATGGAGCCTTTTTGTCTGATTGCTCAAGACCTTGGAACACCTGTAGAGAGCCTGTTACAAGCGCTGCATTTACCGGCGCAACTGCCCGCTGAAAAAGATTTACTATTAATCGAGATTCCTTGCTGGAAATTTATTCATAAGGTTGCAGTACGGGAAGCTTGTGCTGTTTTTGGCTTAATGGCCAGTGATAAAAAATCATGGACAGAATTGTCTACCCTGCAACCTCTGTTCAAAGATTGCCAAAACCTCTATGAATTATTAAAACGCTTAGTTTTCTTTGCACCGCTGCAAAGTAAAACCAGTCGCTTTGCCATTTTAGAAGAGGATGATTTTATATGGTTCGTTGATCATCGTACACGTTTGTTAGCTGAGGAAAAATGCATACAAACGGAACTGTATACATTATTGGGAATGATCCAACTGGTCCAGACTGCTGCGGGAAAAAACTGGCGGCCCTCAGAAATTCATCTAACTATCCGTCATAGCATTGAAATTGCATATGCCAGACAGTTGAATCCAAGCCGGCTGCTGTTCTCACAGCCCTTTATGAAAATTGCCATTCCCCGCTCTTTACTTCCTCTGCCACTCTCTAAGTCTGTAACAAATAATCAGCAAGCAACAGTTGACATTGATGCTTACAAACCCATGCCTGATTCATTTACCGGTCTACTCACGGCAGCGATTATTCCATATCTGGGAATGGATTGCCTCAATAAAAAATTAATTGCCAACCTGGTGGATATGAGTCCTCGCACACTACAACGCCGACTGGATCAGACTTCATCCAGTTATTTAAGTATCCTCAATCAAGCACGCTTCATACAGGCGCAAACGTTGCTGAAAGCTTCGAATTTACCTTTACTGGATATCAGCCTGATGCTGGGGTATCAAAATGCATCCAGCTTTACCCGTGCATTTCGTCGCTGGTCCGGCGTTACACCCAAAGCCTTTCGCGGTTTATTTCAAGAGCCGCATTACGGTGGGGAATATTCCGCAAACAAAAATTGTCAGGCTACTTGATTTAAATCTTAAAATTTTATTTCAGTCCGTAGACCAAAAATCCAGGCAGAATCACCTTCGGGTACTTTCCCTGCTACTGCGGCAACAATCCCTGGCGGTAGCCTGCTAAATTTTGGCTTGCCAAATGCGCTGTCTATGTATTGAAAATCTGCCGTGACATGGAACCAGGGTGTGAGTTCTGCGTTGTACCAGACTTCCAAACCATTTTCGTCATTGAGATCAAGCGCCGTGAACAAGGGAGTATTGATGAGTCCCAGGTGGTAATAGCCAATACCAAAAGCATCATTTGGACGCGCACTCATTAAGCCATTTCCGGAAATACCCGCGGCAAATGACCAGTCAATTGGATTGGTTTTTTTATCCGCAAACCCGAAACGAGTAAAAACCCCCCAGCCTTTGCCATCTTCCCATTGCAGATATTGATGAGCATTGTGGTAAAAAGCCCATGAGTCATTCGCTGTTACAGGGGTTCTCCCAATAATTATGCCCTGTGGGAATGAACCCCGGGGATCCTGGTCTGATGTTCTGAATTCATTATCAAAAGCGTAGAGAAAACCGAAAGTTTGTGCACCTGGCAGTCCACCCAGATCGTATTTAGCTTTCCATTCTGTAGAAACTGTCGTCCCTTTATTGGTATCGAATGGATTTTTTGTAGCGGATTCCTGTGTATCAAGAAAAGCAACAGTCCCTGTCAGCCAATCAGCTGGAATAAAAATAACGCCTCCACCCAACGAGACACTGGGCACTGTTCTGATTTCACCCAGAGAAAAAAGAAATGAACTGTTCATAAAATGTGCCGTGGAACTCAGGCTGCCAGCTAATTCATTGGCATCACCTTCTGTGGTATTTATCAGTCCACCAAAAACACCAAATTGGGGAAGCAGAAATTGCGTGTAGACTAACTCAGTGAGGCCGATGCTGTCTTCGTTGACATGATTAACATCGTTAGGAAACAGCGCATTAGCATATACAGGAGAAAAGGCGCCGGTGCGTTCAATGGTCTCACCCAACCGGGATTCCACCCGTAATTTCAACAGCCCTCCCGGCCAGAGATCGGCTTTACCGGTATCGAACTGCAGTAGCAGACTCTGCGTAGAAACAGCATTATCGTTTTTTTTGATTCCGCCACTAAACATATTCAGATAGGTGGTCACGACTTTAAGGTCAACCTGAAGTCCCTTTTCGGCCAGATTTTGCCTGACGCCCTTCCAATCGCCGGTCAGTGTTGATCGTTCCAGAAGGTTACCACTGTAATCGGGTACAGGTAGAATTCCTTCGCCCGCAACAGCAAAACCTGTATGAATTGCAAACAAAATAGCAATTAATTTTTTACTATTATTCTTCATGAAGGGTTCCTATAATTTATTATGGTTTGCTGATGATTAATTATGAACGCGAAATAGCAAAGGCTTCTAAAAAGATCCTTAAGTATCTCAACTATTTAAAATAGAATCAAAAATTATAGTGTGACCTTAATGGAATGTCTTATCTTTATGAGCCAAACAAAGCCCTCCCAAACTAAGCTATAGTTGTCACTATGAGCAGATTTAAACCTGAATCCCAGTATAATCTGAGGATTATAGGCCTAACGGGCAATTTTCCAAGTACTTGATATAAAGCAATTCCAGCGCGCCGATAGGGGCTAAAGAGCATAAACATTAATGGGTATGCCAATTAAGATATAAAAAATAGGCGCTCCCCATTACATGCAA
>Ga0114931_10005392_pt1 | contig 15797 bp, 15 predicted proteins | sample 2SBtaG_FD_89579 | JGI IMG/M metagenome (GOLD analysis project Ga0114931, IMG submission 89579) | Deep subsurface microbial communities from Kolumbo volcano to uncover new lineages of life (NeLLi) - 2SBTROV14_V59a metaG | ecosystem: Environmental > Aquatic > Marine > Volcanic | place: Kolumbo...
GAGCAATTCGGCCGAATCGTAGAGTCGGCCTGCTTTCATCACCAGGTGTACGTTGTGGGTGGTGCGGATATCCTGTAACGGATTGCCTCTTACCACCAGCAGGTCCGCGAATTTGCCCGTTTCGATGCTGCCGAGTTTGTCACCGACGTTGAGGGCACGCGCCCCGTTAAGGGTCGCGATTTTCAAAGCGGCGGCGGGAGGCAAGCCCGAGAGAACCATGACTTCAATTTCCCGGTGCGCGGAAAAACCGGCGATGTACTGCCCGGTGCTGGGATGGTCGGTGCCCAAGGTGATGAGCGACCCGCCACCGGCATCATAAAACGCTTTGATGGTTTTGCGTTTGACCCAATAGATCTTGTCGAACATGTCGATGGTGCGGATTCCCGGACCTTTTGCGACCTCTTGCCTGACAAACGAGGTGAAATAGCGGCTTTCGTCGGTCCAGTGCTCGTACCCTTCCGTCCGCTGGCCGAAATAGCCAAAGGCGGTGATGGTAGCATCAAAATAGACGTGACGCTTGATAAACAGGGCGGCGATGGATTCGAACTCCGGCGTTCCAGGTTTGAAATCCACCAGGGAGGCATACGCCGATTTATCCGCCGGCAGGGCGTCTCCGCCCAGAAAGTGCTCGATGCGGTCGATGCCCATGAGAATGGCATCGCGGGGATTGACGGAGTTCCTGAAACCGGAGCCAAGGTGGCCGGTGACGGTCAGCCCGTGCTGATGCGCCCGTTCGATCAACACGCGTAAGTGTTCGGGCGTGATGCGCTTGGCTTTGAAGCCGCGGACGCCGCGTTCCGCCAAAAGATCGACCTATGCATTAATGTCCGAGGTCGTGTAGTCCGGGTTCCACCCGATGCGCGCGCCACCGAAATAAGGACCGGAATTGAAGAGTCGGGGTTCGATTTTCTCGCCACGGTCGATCGCTTTGCGAAGTGCCCACATATCTTCCGGGTCGTATTCCCCTGCGGGAAAAGTGGAGGTCACACCGTTGGCGAGGAAGATGACTGGGATGACCTCGACATCGTCCCGCCGCCTTCGGCCAAACAAGTTGACGTTGTAGTGCGCGTGCAGATCGAAGATGCCGGGCAGAATCGTTTCTTCGTCCGACAATTCGATGATCTTGGTGTCGCCGAAATCACGATCGCCCAGGTCAGCCTGAACCTCCATGAATATACCGCCTCTCACCACAATCCCGGTATTTTTCACGCGCTCATTTCTGACACCATCAAACAACCAGCCGCCTTTGATGACGGTCTGCTGGGCAGTTGCCTGCACGGCTGGCAGCGTGAGAAGGAGAGCAAAGAAGAATCGAACGGGCGGAAAGCGCATCTTATTTTTCATGGGACATTTCCTTTGGTCCGCGGCAAGCGGTGAACGCCGCGATGGGTTGAGACGGTGGCCCTAAGTACATGAATTCATAAGTACGATGACATGCGACTTTAGACAGGATGAACAGGAAAAGACAGGATAATGAAAATCTCAATCCGCGGTTATTCAAGTCAGTTGCCAGAATCGCGACTAGTGTCAGGATTGAGATGATGGCACAAGAAGGCTTTTCATTGATGAATAGGATGTCTTTAATCTCGTTCATCCTGTTATCCCGTCTAAGAATTTCTCACAAACCAAAATGATGATACGCAACCGTATTTCGGGAACGGTGTACTAAGGTTTGAGAACCACTTTCGTGCATCCGTCTTGTTTCTTATCAAAAATGCCGTAGGCTTCCACCCCTTGTAACAACGGCAGGCGGTGCGAGATGACCGTGACCAGGTTGTATTTTTGGGCGACGACCAGCGGCAAAAGCTGCTCCATGTAGGTGCGTGCCGGGCAGCGGCCGATGCGGTAGGTAATATTTTTGTCGTATGCTTCAACCGGGGAGAACGCAAGCTGAGCTTCCGTGTGCACCCCGGCCGTGGAGATCGTACCACCCTCCCGAATCAAATCAAAGGCCAGGCGTCCGGCAGCCGGACTGCCAACGGCCTCCAGGACGGCGTCGGCCCCTCGTCCGTCCGTGTTTTCGCGCAGAAGTGCGACCGGGTCCTGTTCCTTGTAATTGACGGCGGTTGCCCCAAATTGCTGCGCTAAACGCAGCCGCTCCGGGATGGCATCGATGGCGTAAATGGCGTCCGCGCCAAGTTCCCTGGCCCCGATGATAGCCATCAGACCCACCGGACCACAACCGACGACGGCAGCCGTTCCACCTGGTTCTATGTCGGCCCGGTCAGCACAAAAATAGCCGGTTGAAAGCACATCCCCAAGCAGCAAAGCCTCTTCAGGTAAGACTGTCTCAGGCACGGGCAGCAACGTGGATTCAGAGAGAGGCACGCGCACGTATTCCGCCTGACTGCCGTGCAGGCCTTTGCCGTTTTGCACCCAGCCAAACAACTCGCCCTTTACACAACGACTCGTCAGTCCCTGGCGACAAAAGAAACAGGTGCCGCAATTGCTGGTAAAGGGACTGAGCACATGGGTCCCTGGCAGCAGGCGACTCACATTCTGACCAACCTCGACGATTTCACCCGTGAATTCATGGCCCATCACGGTGCCGTGGTCGAGGCCTTTTTCCCGTTCATGATAGGGATGCAGGTCGGAGCCGCAAATCGCCGCAAGATTTACTTTCACAATGGCGTCAGTCGGTTGCTCAATGCCGGGGTCCGCAACGGTTTCATGCCGGATGATTTCTTTGCCATGAAAGGTGAGCGCTTTCATCAACAGGTTCCTAGATTTTCGGGTTAGCGTCGAGGGAGAAAAGCTGTCTCGAATGTAGCTAACACCTCTGGCAATGTCAAGATGTGGTCGGAGAAGCGTGGCCGCACCACACTTGTAAGAAAACATTTGCTATTGAGCGAGATTTTTAGGAAATTTTTTAGGGTTAATGTCGGGGGCGCATTTTTCGCAATTGGGTAACTCCCCTTGCAAATTCAGGGAAAAAAGTTGATTGGCATATTGCCAGGAACAAAACGACCGTGCCAGAAATATCGCGCTTCTTTGGGATTATTATTCGAATGTACATGGAACCACATTCAAAACATCATCGTCCTCATTTTCACGCTTATTATCAGGAACAGATCGCCATTTTTGGAATTGATGAAATCGAAATGATTTCTGGTTACCTTTCCAAACGTCAGAAAAGATTGGTTGAGGCATGGGTAGAATTGCATCAGGATGAACTTTTGGAAGATTGGAAACTGTTGCAGGCCGGAAAATCGCCGGTACCAGTTAAGCCGTTGCGATAAAAGAACAACCGTGAGTATAAATCTTATGACACACCAAATCCATCGGGTCACATCATTTGAAATCGTCGCCCCTTACACCTTAAGAATCGAATTTGGTGACAAGACATCTCAGACGATCAATTTCCAACAAATTCTAAAGGGAGAACTTTACGGCCCGTTGCAAGATTTGAATGTCTTTAATAAGGTAACGATAGACCCCGAAGTGCATACGTTGGTTTGGCCTACCGGTGCGGATTTTGATCCAGAAACGTTACATGATTGGCCTCAACATAGCAATGCTTTAAGCGCCAGAGCCGAAAAATGGACGTCGTGATAAGGATTGAAGGGTGGACCATCGCTGACAAAAAAAGCTCCGAACCGGAGGAGACACGCCCTGAGCCTTTACGCCAACTGAATCTGCATTGCCGGTAGACAAAAGTGGTATGCGAGACGGCTCATCTTTTTAACCTATTTGCAGTCGACGCCTTCCTTTGCATTAGAAAGAGGGAATTATCATGGGTGAAGCAAAGCGATATAGTCTTGGCATTGAGGAAGAGTTTCAATTGGTTGATCCCGACACGCGTGAGCTCAAGGCACGTATTCAAGAAATGGTCGCGACCAAGGATCGCCGCGCGGCACTCAAGGATGTGCTAAAACCGGAGATGCATCAATCCGTAGTGGAAACCGGCACACGGGTTTGTGCTGACATCAACGAAGCGAGGGAAGAAATCATAACGCTGAGGTCGCAATTGGCGAGCCTGGCGCAAGAAAACGGCTCGCGCATCGTGGCGGCCGGGACACACCCTTTTTCGCATTGGATCGATCAACCCATAACCGATGACCCACGTTACCACACCTTGCTGCAAGATATGCAACTCATCGCCCGTGCCAATCTCATTTTTGGTTTGCACGTGCATGTCGGAATCGCAAACCGCGAACGCGGCATTCACATCCTCAATGCGGCACGCTATTTTTTGCCGCACGTCCTGGCGTTGTCGACCAATTCACCTTTCTGGGTCGGTCGAAATACCGGATTCAATTCTTACCGCATCAAGGTGTTCGATCGTTTTCCGCGGACCGGCATTCCTGACTATTTCAACAGTCTGGCGGAATACGACAATTTCATCAAACTCCTGGTCAAGACTCATTGCATCGATAATGGCAAAAAAATCTGGTGGGACATCCGCTTGCATCCTTATTTCCAAACGCTCGAATTTCGGATTTGTGATGTGCCGTTACGCTTCGAGGAAACCATTGCCATTGCCGCCCTGTTTCAGGCCATCGTAGCCAAGCTCGACAAATTGATCGAAAAGAACCTCGGCTTCCGCCTTTACCGCCGCGCGCTGATCATGGAAAATCGCTGGCGCGCCAGCCGCTATGGCTTAAACGGAAAATTGATCGACTTCGGCAAGCAGGAAGAGGTGGATATCCGGCACCTCATCGATGAATTGCTTGAATTTATCGACGATGTTGTTGATGATCTCGGTTCGCGCGCCGCAATCAGCTATGTTCACGAAATCATAAAACATGGGACGGGTGCTGACCGGCAGCTTCAGGTTTGGAACAAAAAGAAAGATTTTAAGAAACTGGTAGATTTTATGATTGAGGAAACACATTTTGGCATGTCTATATAGTGTCCATCCGGAAGTGTTTATAAATGTCATCCCCGAATGTTCCACGCTTACAAGAACTGGATTCCCGATAAAAGACCTCGGGAATGACAGCCTAAGGCCGCGTTTCAGGATGGACACCAACTAACGTCATGGATTTGGACAAAATAAAATACGACCCGCGTTTTCAAATCGGCGCCAGCAATGCGATTCGGGTTTGCCTGCGGCTACAACCAGAGGAAACGATTACTATTATTACGGATCGCGCCGCCGCTGAAATCGCGGCGTCTCTCAAGCGGGAGGTGCAGCAGGTCGGGAGTCAATTGCACGTGTTTGTGCTTGAAGAATTCGCCAGTCGTCCGCTGCGGGATATGCCAACACAAATTCTGGAGGTGCTTTCCAAATCGCAAGCGAGTATTTACGCGGCCTCGGCGGAGCCGGGTGAGCTACGCATTCGAATGCAAATGGTAGAGGTTATCAATCGTCAGAAAATTCGTCACGGTCACATGGTCAATATTACCAAGGATATTATGCTCCAGGGGATGCAGGCGGATTTCTCACGGGTTGATGCTTTGAGCAGCTACCTGATAGAAAAAGCACGCAAGGCCCGTTATCTGAAAGCCAGTACGGCCGCCGGGACTGATATTCATGTCGAGTTTTCACCGGAGTTGAAATGGGTTAAGACCAGTGGCTTCATCAGTCCGGAAAAGTGGGGTAATCTTCCCGGTGGCGAGATCTTTACTTCACCCAGCAATATCAACGGAGTGTTCGTAGTCGATGGGGTGGTAGGAAATTATCTCTGTCCTAAATACGGCGACTTGCAGCAAACGCCTTTGCGGATAGAAATTGAGAACACCCGCATAAAACGGATGGACTGCGAAAATGATGAATTGTTGCGCGAGTTCGGAGAATATGTCATGACGGATGAAAACAGCAATCGCGTTGGCGAGTTCGCCATCGGCACCAATCTCGCCGCGACCCACATCATTGGAAACATACTCCAGGATGAGAAAATGCCCGGCATTCATCTTGCCTTCGGACATCCTTACAGCGAACATACCGGACAAAGTTGGAATTCTAGCACGCACATAGATTGCGTTGGACGGCAATTCAATATCTGGTTTGAGGAAGATCTCATCATGGAAGACGGTAAGTTTGTTGATGCGGAGAGGTTCTTTCCGCCGTCCACTTAGCTCCCAAGGTTTTCATTCCGTGTATACTGACCTTCCAGGTCTAAAATTTACTGGAATGCGACCAATTTACCCAACAACTCAACTGAATTTCACCGTTCATCAACAGGCGGTGAGACCTGGAAGGTCTTTCTCCGTCGCCTTCTTATTTGCAACAGCCACCTCAACACCTCTTTTGAATTCGATTGACATAGAATGGGGAGTTGTCTATATTTTCAAGGCAATATCAATCAAGCCGCGGTCATTTATATGGACGCTCACCCGAATATTACATATACTCAGCTTATTGCGTTGTATGAAGTCAGCCGGAAAATAAATTCCGAGTTGAACTTCGACAAACTCCTCGATGAAATCATGGATCTGGCCATCGAACTGCTCGATGCCGAGAGAGGTGTCTTGTTGCTGCGCCAGACTGACACGCTGGAACTGAAAGTCGAAGTTGCGCGGCGCATTGATAAGCAGCACATCGACGAGGCGGTCGCCCTAAGCCGGAGTGTCATCGGAAAAGTAGAGTCAGAAGGCAAACCGGTCCTTCTCCAAAATGTTCCAGACGTGGTTGGGAAGAGTCCCACCAGCAGCTTGATCCGCCAAAAGATAAAATCCGTCATTTGCGTTCCTCTTCTTAGCAAGGCTCATTTGCTGGGGGCCATTTACCTGGATACGACCGATACCAGCCATTTTTTCAAGAATGAAGATTTGGCATTTCTGGAGGGTTTTGCTAATTTGGCTGCTGTTGCCATTGAAAATGCGCGCAGCTACCAGGAGATTCACGATCTAAACGAGACTCTCGAAACGCGCGTACGCCAGCGCACCGAGGAGGTGCAGCTAAAGCACGAAGAATTGAAACAGGCCTATGGGCGGTTGCAGGAGACGCAGACTCAGTTGTTGCGTTCAGAAAAAATGGCATCACTTGGCCTGTTAGTCGCCGGCGTGGCGCACGAAATCAACACCCCTCTCGCTTCAATTACCAGCAATATGGACACCTTTATTCGAACGTTCGGCAAGCTCAGGGGGTGTGAACGGGAACTGAGTGAGCAGTCTTCCAACACGATTGCAACGTTGGCCAAACTCGCAAAAGTGAACGAAAATGCATGTTGCAGAATCAATGCGATCGTGAAATCACTACGCACATTCGCCCGTCTCGATGAAGAGGTGGTCAAGCCAGTGGACATCCATGAGGGGCTTAACGACACGCTTGACCTGACGGCCCATCTCAGCCGCGACCGTATCACGGTCATCAAAGAATACGGGGTTCTCCCCAAACTCCGTTGCCGTGCTAACCAACTGAACCAGGTTTTCATGAATATTCTTGTAAATGCTTGTCAGGCGATTGAAGGTCTGGGTGAGATCAAAATCAGAACCAGCCAAAAGAACGAGAATATTCAGATCGAAATCTCGGATTCCGGCAAGGGCATCCCGGCGGAAAGTCTTAGCAAGATATTCGATCCGGGATTTACGACAAAAGGAGTAGGTGTGGGAACCGGATTAGGTTTATCGATTAGTTACAAAATAGTTGAAGAACACCACGGCACGGTTAACGTGGCCAGCGAGATCGGTAAAGGAACGACTTTTACACTTATTTTGCCCGCGGCAGGTCTTCCCTCCAAAGGCACCAATGCTTGACCTTGGTTTTGAAGAGTCGACCACGTCACTTTATTTTCACCACAACAATCGTCTGGTCGTCATGCGGTAATGCGTCCCGGGTAAAGGTTTTGACGTCGGAAATAATGCTGTCTCGAATGGTGTCGGCGGGGTTGGCGCAATTCGCACTTAGCAATTCATACAACCTGTCCTCTCCGAATTCGGAACCCATCTCAGTTTGCGCTTCAGTAATGCCATCCGTCACAAAAAGTAGAATGTCCCCCTGGTCGTAAAGGATTATTTGTTCCTCAATTTCGGCGACGAAAACATCTGTGTTGTCCAACCCCAAACCAAGTCCGCGGGGCGTGATTGCCTGGACCATGTCAGTCTTAGCGGCATAGTGAAACAGAGGCAAATGGCCCGCACGCGCCAAAACCAGCCGGCGTTCGACCGTGTCGATAAAAGCGCCTAAAGCCGTTACGAATGATTTTCTCTCCAGGTCCCGATAAAGCAGGTCGTTGACTCTTACAAACAGTTCCCTGGGCGACAGGTTGAACGGATGTAACGACCGGATCATGCCTTGAACCTTAGACATGTAAAGCGCCGCGGATGTACCTTTGCCACTCACATCGCCGACGATGACGGTTAAACCGGGAGTTGCGCCGTTGCCATTGAGGTAATCAAAGTAATCGCCGCCGACTTCCAGTGCTGGGATTGAAATGCCTGAGATATCGAGCCCGCCAATTTGCGGTGTCTTTTGTGGCAAAGAAGCGAGTTGGATACGTCTGGCGATAGCGAGCTCGTGCTTAAGGCGTTCCTGCTCCGTTAACTCCTCGTGCAGGAAGGCATTTTCTATCGCGATGGCGACCTGTTTCGCTACGGCCGCGAGGAAGGTCAAATCCTCCAGGTGCAGGGGAGATTCCGACAATTTTTCGCCTATCAGGAAAGTACCGACAAGCTTATCCTTAAATCGAATGGGAATGACGTGCTGGAAGCCATTTTTTTGGAAGTCCTCCTTTAACTCAAGGGGTAAGTAGTCTATGCTAAACCGCGATTCGCTACTGAAGCGACCCATTTCAACGATCAGTTTCTGGGAATTTCGCACGCAAAGTCGTTCCCACGTCGCGACATCCACCCCTGTAGCTTCGTAGCCACAACAGATGCGTTGATTACTGAAAAGCAATATCCCAACGCTTTTGAGTTCCATAAGTCTGGTGAGTTTTTGAATAATCCCACGAGCAAGTTCGGTCATGCCTGGCTTCGTTGCCATGATCTCCGCAAGTTCTCCCGATGCCCCGCTTAGATCATACTGTAAACGGTTGAACTTCCGGTCAATGATCCGTTGCCCCATTTTCGCGATTTTCCAGAAGAGCAGTGCGAGCAAAAGCGCCATGAAAATAACCACCAGGCGTTGCCAGAATTCGTGTACCTCCGGAGTCTGCGGTGATTCCATGATCATGAAAGACGTCCCGCTGAAGCGAATGTTGGGGATAGTGATGTCGAGACCGGGCAAGAGAATAATGAGCTTCAGCATCACGAAGACCAACCCGATAACCCAGGCGGAAGTCACGAAAATGTATTGAATATTTCTCCTGAGGTGCAGGTCGATTTCAATGATTTGATAACGTTCAATCGTATAGAGGTATGATAGTGGGATCAACGCAAGAGGGATAAAAGAGAACCCAATTTGCTGGGGAGTGCGCGTACCGAACAGATACCCGAGAAGGATGGATGAGGCAAATGCCCCAATGGAAATAGCCGCCAATATTTTGCAAAGTTTGAAGTACTCCTTAAAGTCTTCGGACTTCCTGCCAAAATGGAGGTAGAGACTCATCCCCGACATGGAGATAATCAACCCCCAGCCGGAAATCGTGGCCGCAGTGCCATTGGGGTTTGTTTGAAATAGAATGGCGCTTAAAATTATCGAGAAGAACGCGGCCAGCAGGTAAGGGGCTCGTCGCAACCAGGGACGGCTTGTGAGATCCGTTCGTTCCCGCGGAAAGTAAAATTTTTTTGCGACCCAGAAGGCTAACCCAAAACATAATGCGAACACCATTACAATAAATCGTATTTGCGCGAATAACGCTTTGGAATCATCTTGCTGAAGCAAGACGACCATGAGAAAAAAGCCGAGCGAGATGAAAGAGAGTGCGAGGAGCCGCGCCGCCGCATTGTCAGGTCGCTTGAGGATCAGAAAAGCACCGATGAGCCAGACCAGCAAACCCGTCAAAAAGCCAGCGGCGACCGACAAACGGAATCCAATTTTGGCCAATGTGACACCCAGCTTGATTCGTTTGTTTTTTCGAATAATATCATATAACAGAGTCCGTCCACTTTCTCCCCGTTTCAAAATCACGTCGGCTTCGCGCGCATTACTAAAGGAATCGCCGTTAATCTTGTAAATGAGGTCGCCGACCCGCATGCCAGCCATTTCCGAGGCGCCGCCATGATCAATTTGAACGACATAAACGGCATTGGGCAACTGTGTCACAAAACTATCCGGCAGGCTCGTTTTGTTTACCATGCCGGCGCGGAAGCGATCCTCTCCGGTTTTGAAGACTCGGAGATGCAACCGGCCTGATTGGGAGGCCTTAAATTGACGCTCAACGTCTTCGAGAGTCCTGACGTTCTGGCCGTCAATTTCGGTGAGTAGGTCACCGACGAGGATCGAGTCCGCCTCGGGTTTGCCATCTTCACCGGTATTCGCTTGTGACTCGACCGGGAAAGCACGCACGACATAGAGGGTAGATGGTGGATTACGGAAGAGATTTTCATCCGTGGTGAGGCTTGCGTTACGCGAAAAATTGATCACGGCAAGAAAAAAGAGCGAGAGGGCTAGCAGGCCGATTCGCAAACGATGCGTCCTGGCTTCGGGACTTAGATGAACCATTCGCAAAACGTCCCAATTTCTTTGTTACTTGTGGGAAAAAGGACGCAAGCACCCGCGTTTTCGTGTAACAGCCAGTCCATGCCGGCTTCTTTGTTAATCGATACAGGCATTTAATAATTCAAGACTTAAGTTAATCAGAGGGCTAATGTAATTTTTTGCGGTACATAAAGCAAGCCTATTTCTTGCTAGTGCTCGAAGGCTCAGTACCGTTGCGGTCGTTCTGTACGGAAAAGGATACTTTGGAAAGGGTCGACGATCTTCTCGCCCGGGTGCGCCGGACAGCATTGACTTGAAATGCAGAGTCGGTTTGTCCAGTCTGTAAAAAGAGGATGTCATTGGCTGTGCTGGTGCTGTATGAAAGATCTTTGATTCGGGCTTTAAAATCAAAGGCCTGGAAGGAATGCACCGAATTGAGTCTGCCCATCCGCTACTAAATCATTCAAGAGACAAAGGTGAAATCAGGGTGGAAAGCCGCCCGGGGGAAGGAACAAAATTCACCATCGGGATTCCCGCGACTTTTGGCAAGATGCCGGACGGTACTAAAATCGCGTCAGAAAAACTACTGGATACTTGAATTCCATCGATTCCATAGTCATCTTAGATTCCGCCAAAGCGGTTTCGGCGTCGGTGTCGTATTCATATGATTCAAGCATCCAGCGGTTCCTCTTTTGCGAGGACTAGGCAAGAACATCAATCAGGTATGCTTCAGATGCAGGATTTGTGCGCTGCCCCTGGCTGTCGTACCCCTGTGTCTCCTGTTTCTTCTGTTGCGCCAATTCCTGCCGCGCCTTGGCTTCGATCTGTCGTGCCTGAGCGGCGACCTTCAGATCTTGTGAAGAAGGTTCTTTAGGAGCCAGTGCGGCCCGGCGAACCGTTTGCGCCTTCTTTAAAGTCGCCTCCGGATCACCGGATACTTCAGTCGTGTCGATCTTGACTTCGCCCTCGACCGCGTAGCGTTTCCCGTCCGGGCCGGTTTCGTATTTGAAAGTTGGGCCGCCCTTGGCAAACTTTCCGGCCGCCGCTTTATGAGCCTGTTCATGACGCCGGACTTCGGCATCTGTTTTCTTAAGCTCCTCAACCCGCTTCTGCTCTTCAGGAGTCAAGTCTCCCTTTTGCCTTGAAGTCTGACTTGATTCCTGTTGCCGCCCGGCCGTTTGACCGGGCAGGCTGTATCGGTATGAATGTGTTCCTGAAATATGCATGAAGGTCAATCCATTGACTCTCAGAGCCTGACTGTCCTATGCAAAAACATCGACTGCCCGCGGTTCAGGTTTTTGTGCCGCTATCTGACCAGCGCTATTGAAGAATTTTGCTTGTTCCTGCTGTTCCTGCAAACGGCTTTCCTGAGCTTCTCCGGCGGCATCGTGGTCATGGTCGGGGTCAGATGCTACTTTGTTTGAAGAAAATGGATCCGTGCTTGAAACTCCTCCTGATTGGCGGTTATTTTCGCCGCCTCCCAGGCTGCCCAAAGCATCTTTATGGTCATGCTGTTTCGTTGCTAAACGGGTTTGTTTGCTTTGTTCCGCTTGTTGTTGAACAGCCGCGACGTTTTCCGTCTCTTGCTGTCTTGCCAGCTTGTCATCTTTGGCGCCATCCACATTAAATTGAAATTGAATCGCCGCGTAATGAGAATCAGCTCCTGATATTTGCATAATGCCACGCTCCAATCGGTTATGAGGGTTGTTGAATATTTGTAATATGTATCGGGAAAGTGTTGGCGATCTTTAATCTTGAAAAGCGGAACCTATGTCTCCGCTCAACTCAACGGAATGCGTACAGGGTTCAATTAGGAATAGTTTTCTCAACCCGACCATCGAGGAGGTGAATCGTTCTTTGTGCATATGCGGCGTTTTTGTCTGAATGGGTCACCTGAATGATTGTTGTTCCTTCATCATTGAGCCGTTTAAACATATTCATGATTTCCTCTCCTTGGGAAGAATTAAGGTTGCCGGTCGGCTCGTCAGCCAGAATGACTTTTGGCTCGATAACGACAGCGCGCGCGATGCCCACAAGTTGCTGTTGACCACCAGACAGTTGGTTTGGAAAAAGGTCTTTTTTCCCGACGATGTTGAAGCGATCCAGCGTATCAGCCACGAGGCCTTTCCTTTCCGAGCCTTTGATTTTCCTATAGAGAAGAGGCATTTCTATGTTTTCGTAAACGGTTAATTCGTCTATTAAATGGTAGCTTTGGAAGACAAAGCCGATATTTCGCGAATGCAGTTCGGTGCGCTTTCTCTCGTTGAGCCGGTTGACATCGGTCCCGTCGAAATAATATTCGCCACTGGAAACGGAGTCTAGCATCCCGACAATGTGCAAGAGCGTCGATTTCCCAGAGCCGGATGGTCCCATAATCGTGATGAATTCTCCCTCTTCAACTTCGAGATTGACATCCCGCAGAACGAAAGTATTGCCTGCTCCGGTTTTGTAGTACTTCACGATATTTTTCATCGATATCATTCGTTCGCTCCATAATTAATTTGTGCTTTCGATTCAATTTTTGGTATCCGAACCGCGCTATGCGCTCCCTAACTAATGACAACAAATGTGCCAGAAAGTTGGAACAGCGGCAACGGATCATCGGGCACACAATAAAGTCTACGTTAAGTTCAGCACCAGTCTCTTAAATTCGGGTTGTTATTACTATCCGTTTGCATAACAAACGGTGTACGAATACGAACATCACGGCGTTCGACAGTTGCTTTCCTGTTACACGAAAAAGGGGAATTTTTGCCTTGCGGGGTGTTACGCGCGATTTGCCAGAATGTTTGCGATACGGGAGGCCGCTGTTCGCAAGATGGCGTTGAGAGATGTTACTGCAGCACTTCGTGGACCTTTTGGCCAAGAGTGTCCTGCGTATATGGCTTTTGCAGCACAGGGACCGATTCTCCCATGAAAGTATCGATCTCTTCATTGACATCGTACCCGGTTACGAAAAGCACGGGGACTTCCGGTCTTAATTGGTTGATCTGTTTATATGTGTCAGGACCACTCATCTTTGGCATGACGACATCCAGGATAACAAGGTCGACATTTTGTTCCTGGACGATCTTTACCGCCTCAATGCCATCGTGTGCCTTGAGGACATGGTAACCGAGGCCATCAAGAATATGAAATGATACATTGAGCACTCCATCGTCATCCTCAACGACCAAAATTGTTTCACCGGCACCCTGAATCGGTACGGATTCGGGTTCTTCATGTTCCGCCCGGACTGCTTCACTAACGGCAGGCAAGTAAATTTTAAACGTCGTTCCTTTCCCAATTTTGCTATTCACCTGAATCAGTCCGTTGTGTTGATTGACGATTCCATAGACCACCGACAGGCCAAGGCCCGTGCTTCGACCGACTTCTTTTGTAGTAAAAAAGGGCTCGAAAATATGGGCTTGTGTTTCTTCGTCCATGCCAACCCCGGTGTCCATTACGGCAATTTCCACCAATCCTTCTAGGTTGGCACGCCTGTCGGCACGTTGTAATAACTGGGTTTTCATTTCCCGTAACGCATCTTCTTCTTCAACGTTTTGGGTCGTAATAACAAGATCGCCGCCGTTTGGCATCGCATCCCTCGCGTTGACACACAGGTTCATCAGGATCTGCTGCAGTTCACTTGGATCAGCCACGAGATGCTTTAAGTCGGGTGCCAACCGCGTCTGCACGCGGATATCTTCTCCTATGACCCTTCTCAAGAGTTTCAGGTGGGCCTGAATAATTTCATTCATGTCGATCAGTTTGGGTTCAAAATCCTGGCGTCTGCTAAAAGTTAGAAGCTGTCGGACCAGGTCACGCGCTTGCAGGGCTGCATCCTCGATATTAAGCAGTTCCTGATACGTCTTGTCTTCCGGATTGGTGTCTTGCAAGCCGAATTCAGAGTTGCCTAAAATGACGGTCAGGAGGTTGTTGAAGTCGTGTGCGACACCGCCAGCCAGGCGTCCGACCGCCTCCATTTTTGAAGCCTGTACCAACTGGGCTTCCAGGTCCTTGCGAGATGACACATCGTGAACGTGCAACAAGATGGCGGGTTTGTCTGAATATAGAATGCGCTGCGCGCTTATTTCAACCGGGATTCTTCCTCCGTCCTTCGCCAGGCTGAGGCCGTCACCATATCCGTAGCCTTGTTCAAGGACTTGGTTGAGGTAATTATACGCTATCTTAATATTCTCTTCCGGCACCAGGTCACGGATATTTTTCCGCATGAGTTCATCGCGCGTCATGCCGTGCAGTCGACAAGCAGCCTGATTGACGTCCAGAAGATTGCCATCCGGGCTGTGCACAAAAATGGCTTCGGGTGAGCTCTCAAATAAATCGCGAAATTTTGTTTCGCTGTGCAAGACGGCCTGCTCCGACCGTCTGCGCTGGGTAACGTCACGCGCGACCAGAAAAATGAGTTTATCAGAACCTGAATCGTGTTGCATCGGCGCGGCATTGAATTGATAGTGACGTTCGTTGAATTCAAGCTCAAATTCTACTTCTTCGCCATCGAACGCCTCTTGTAGTCGCGGGGAAACGCTAGCGACAAACGCCTCCGGAAAGACGTCTGACATTTTTTTGCTGATCAAATCTTCCGGCTTAAGACCCATTTCCGTCAAGCCTTTCCCGGCTGCAAAGACATAATACAACTCTTGATTAAGAATGTTGATGTACCCGTTTGGAAAATTTCGAAGCAACTCTCGAAACCTTGCCTTGCTTTCATTCAGGACCGCTTGCACTCTGGCACGTTCGCGACTTTCTTCTTCCAATTGTTTTTCAACGATGGCCAGATGAGTTTTTTGCTCTGAACATGCCAACCGGAGCTCTCTATTCATTGATACTAAGTTGTGGTGCAAACCACGATGCAGGTGGAGGAGCAGTTCATCGGCGTGCGCTTCGCGTTTGAGATAAGCGAACGCATGTTTTTTTGCCTGCCCAAGAACGGATTCAGATAGAGTTTGTGTTGTATCGTATATGATAATTCTTAGTTGTGGGGCAACAGTCCGGAGTTGCTGCATCAGGGTGAGGCCATCCGTTTCCGACAAGCCGAGATTGAGAGTGGCCACGGAAAAACTTGTCTGACGCAGGGAGAGCAACGCTTCCGCGGCGGATTGGCAACAAATTGTTGACAGGCTTTCGGAAGCCACGAGACCAGCGATCTTCTTAAGGCGCAGAGGGTCGTCATCAATGACGAGTATGGTTGCTTCGGTGGTGTCTTTCTGTGCGTCAGTCATTCCTTTTGCAATTGCTCCGTTAGCACCTGGCTTCCGTGAGGCGCACCTATCTTCTTTATGAGAGGGGTACCCTTGTTGCGGTCCTCGACTGATTTATCCAAAATCCCTCC
>Ga0114931_10005393_pt1 | contig 15795 bp, 12 predicted proteins | sample 2SBtaG_FD_89579 | JGI IMG/M metagenome (GOLD analysis project Ga0114931, IMG submission 89579) | Deep subsurface microbial communities from Kolumbo volcano to uncover new lineages of life (NeLLi) - 2SBTROV14_V59a metaG | ecosystem: Environmental > Aquatic > Marine > Volcanic | place: Kolumbo...
AACATTTATTAACGCAGCATCCGGTTTGATAATTCCCTTTTTAAAAAGCAATGTTACTTCCGAAAGAAAAATTGGGATAAACTCGGCACGCCCTTCATTAATTGCTTTTCGAGTATTATGCCCTATAAAAAAAGCCTTATGTTTAAAATGTTTTTCCATCCCCGGTTTAACATAAGGCAAATCACCAACAACAAGAATATGATAAATTTCAACATTCTCAAGTTTATCTTTTTTCCTCACAAGTGCTCTGATAAGTTCAAGCGGGGCAGCACATCCGGGTTGTACAACAATTTTATTGTCCGAACTAATTACTTCCAAAGCTTCATCTGAAGTAACAAGTTTGGATTTATATTTTGAAAACCAAACGGAATTATTCGGCGTTCTTATTTTTGATTCTGTAATCATTTATGTTATTTCTATTTATATTTAATTTTTATTATTTGTAATTTAATTCTTTAATATTTGTTATTTAATTCGGTGAAAATACATGAAGCCGTTTATATTCCAAATTAAAGATATTTGCCAGTGCCTCATTTGTACATGCTCCTTGATGAAAGCACACTCCACGGCACAAACCTTCATTACCGAGCAAAGCGTTTATCAATCCGTTCTCTGCAATTTCCATTAAATATTCTATTGACGAATTTGTCAAACCGTAGCTAGCAGTTCTCGAAACAAGAGCAGGAATATTCGGGACACAATAGTGGATTACGTTATGTTTAACAAAAGTAGGATTTGAAATTGTTGTAGGATAACTCGTTTCAATGCATCCTCCCTGATCAATTGAAATATCAATAATAACCGCACCTTTTTTCATTGTTTTTACCATTTCTTCGGTAACAACATGCGGAGATTTAATTCCGCTAACCTGTATGGCGCCGATTAAAATATCGGCAAATTTTACACCGCGTGCAATTGTATATGGGTTTGCCGCAACCGTTGTTATATGCTTTCCCAATGCATTTTGAATACGTCGTAATTTGTAAACATCCTTATCCAATACAATTACTTGTGCACCTCTTCCGATTGCTGCCCTAGCTGCGTTAAAACCTACAACACCGGCACCAAGAATTACAACTGCAGCAGGTGCAACACCCGCAATACCTCCGACTAATATTCCGCGACTGTTTGGAATATCGCTCTTCAAATATTTTTCTCCGATATGCATCGCTATTTGTCCGGCAATTTCACTCATTGATTGCAATACCGGCATATTTCCGTTATTTTCAATAAGCTCATAACTAATAGCTGTAATATTTTTATCAATCAATGTTTTTATTGTATTTTTTTTACCGAGAGCCAAATGTAAAAATGAAAATAAAATTTGATTATTTTCTAACAATTTAGCTTCCTCATCTGTAAGTGGTGTTATTTTTGCCAATATTTCAGAACGCTGAATAACTTCTTCCAAAGAATAAACAATTTCAGCACCAACATTTCGATATTCTTCATCGTTGAAATGGCTCTCGCTTCCTGCACCGCTTTGAATATAAACATTGTGCCCGACCCTTACAAGTGAATCGACACCTGCAGGAGCTAATGCAACTCTTCTTTCTTCAAATAATGTTTCTCTTGGTATTCCTATTCTCATAATCGTATCTTTTTAATGATTTATGAAAGAAAAATAATTAGAAATTAAATGTTTTCCAAAATGGAAATCTTTAATAAAAGAATTTATTTTATAAATTTAATGTTTTTTTTTAAGAAGTGAGCAGTGCACTAAAAGTTAGTTATATTTTTTCTTCTTAATTAAACTTCAAAAATATATCACCAACCGGCCAACGCGCTCTTAAATTAAGCGTATCGGGATAAAATACAAATTGTTCCGAATGTTCAAACGGGAATATTCGTCCAAAATTATAAGTTCTATTACTGTCTTCGTCAATAAAACCCCATAGTTTATATTTACCGGGCAATACCCTCTTAAAATCAAATTTATTTCTATTCCTTATTATCAATATATATTTTACGGCATTCTTGTTCTTGCCAACCGGTTTTAATTCCAACACGACAGGTCTTTTAATATTGGTATCAACAATTTTGCCCGAGACACCCGAAAAATATAGGTCGCTTATTGTTTTAAATTTATATGTGTAAAATGAATCAATTTTATTTCCTGCTGCATCAATTACCTTGTTCAAATCAACTTCAATTTTATAATTTGCTTTGGGTCTAAGATTTACTTTTGGACTTATCGAAAAAGAAGCGTCATCATTTTTTATCAAATTAAATGAAATGGAATTATTCCTGCTATCAAAAAAGGTTACGGCTTTTTTCATATTACTTATTCTAAATCCGTCTTCAAAATTAAATCTAATATTTGTATTGTTATAATCAGATTCATTTTTTTTGAAACCCGTTGTAACATTTAGTATTCTATTTGCAACGGTATCCGGTTTTGAACTGACAACCAAAAGATTTGCTATTTTCTTAGTTACATTCCCATAGTTATCCACAATACTATCGGATAAAAGATAATATTCATTTTCCGCATTTAACTTATCCCTAAACGAAGCAAAGTATTTTTTAATCCCCGCTTTGCCTTTATAAAAATATTCAATTGAATGATTTTTATTTGCAGTGGAATCGTAAATACTGAAATTTCCGGCAGATACTTTGGAACTATCAATAAATTCGGTAAATTCAATCATCAAATGATTTCTGTCTGTCATAGTAACATTACTTATATTCGGTTTTATCGTATCATCCATAGTCATTAAAAAATTAATATTAGATACAACTGAATCTTGTTTGGATAATGTAATTATTTTATTTGGAACACCATACTTATCTTCGCCGATATTGTAAAGCAAATTCTTAAATTCATCTTTAATTGCAAAAACAAGATATTTTCCAAATGCCAATCCGGCGACAGAATATTTTCCGTCTGAACCGATTTGTGAAACATAATCCGGTTTTTCAACACTAGGATTCACCGAATTTGAATCAAGTAAATATGCAAATATCATAACTCCCTGCGGAGTGTTTGTAAAAACTTTTCCGTTAATCTCACCAATATCAATTTTGCTGCCTGTTGAAAAAGTCAAATTATATGCCGACTTCATCTTATTTCTATTATTCAAGTCGGCAACTTTTGTCCCGACTGTGATAATGTAAGTCATATTACTTTGCAGAGAATCAATGAAATTCATTGTTAAAGTTTTTCCGCTCCAGTCGTATTCAACTCCGCCTTCAACAGCCGGTGAAATAAAGATTGCATCATTTATTGAATTTTTATCTATATATTCCGAAAAATTAAAATCAACGGATTGTCCGTGAAAATTTGTTGTACCGTTCACAGGACTTGTTTCAATAATTTCAGGAGGGATTCTGTCAACCTCACCTCCGCCCGGCGGTAATTGATTTGCACATTGCCAAAGCAGCAATGTTAATGCAAAAAGTACACTAATCTTTATGAATTTTATTTTTTTGATACTTGCCACCTTCTATATTTTTGAACATTTCTATTTTGCTCGGCACGAGTTTTGGCAAATAAATGTCCGCCATCGCCAGATGCGACAAAATAATAATATTCATTTTTTTCGGGATATAATGCTGCTTCTATTGCCGCATTACCGGGATTATTTATCGGGCCCGGAGGAAGTCCGTAGTGTAAGTAAGTGTTGTAAGGAGATTTAATTGCTAAATCTTTATAATAGATTTTGTTATGCCTCCTGCGTTCTCTAATTAAATATTGTACAGTAGGATCGGCTTGCAAACGCATTCCACGTTTCAAACGATTGTAGTAAACTCCGGCAATTCGCCTAAACTCATCCGTCTTATTCGATTCTCCGTCAATAATAGACGCAATTGTTAATATTTGGGTCCTGTTCATTCCTAATTTTGCCATTTGCAATTTTGCATCTTCATCAAAAAGTTTATCTTGTGCTTTCTTTAATTTTTGCAATACTTTCTTTGCAGAAGCAGGATAATAAAAATAATAAGTTTCCGGCAGTAAAAATCCTTCAACTGTCTTTTCATTTATATTCAAACTTTTTAAGAACTTTTTATCATAACTTAATCTAATTATTTTTGTAGAATCAATTCCAAGCTCTCGCTGCAAAAGTCCTGCAAGAACATTTTGCCAAATACCTTCCGGTATTGTAACTAATTTTTGATTTGCGTGCCTACCATCGGTAAGCAATTTAATTAAATCAAAATAATTCAGTCCGTTTTCTATTTTGTAAACTCCCGCTTTAAATTCACTGCCGGTCTGTGTTAAAAAGATAGACAATCTCATCATAAATTTACTTCCAATTACATCTTTATCATAAAGCTCATTTACAATTTTTGAAACCTCATCACCCTTGTTTATTTTTAAAATTACAGCAGACCTTTGGTGATAATAGTACGGGAAATACAATGAAAACATTAATCCGCCAAAAACAAAACCAAAAAGTACGGCAAAAATTATGATAGCTTTTCTATCAAGAATATCTTTTAAACTGAATTTATTTTTCTTTTTATTAATTACTTTAATCAATGGTTTTAAATTATTCATATTATCTTTGGATTATAAAAATTATCTTTTGATTATAAAAATTCATCATATTATCGTAAAAAATATAATATAAAATACATAAAATGTTTTTACTGTTTTTGAAATTTCTTTTTATTAATGATTCCTTTAATCAATCTGAAAACAAGTACGATTAAAATAAACAAAAATGCAAGCAGTGTCATCGGAGGTAATCCGCCGTTCCAACTTGAAAAATCAAACCAAGAAGTTATTCCCATAAACAGAAGATGAAAACTTGTAAAAACCAATGCAACTTTTATCAACTGCAAATATGAGTTTTTTATTGTGAACTTAACTTTACTAAATACTTTAATAAATGAAATAATCCCTGCAATAATCAACAAGATAAATGCAATATTTGCAAAAAGCAAACTAAGTTCGCCACTTATATTCAACTTATTTTTTTGATAAAAATTTGGGAAATATTCTTTACTGAAAAGAATTAGGGAAATGAAAAAATGCAACATTATTAAAGCCAATCCGCTTAAACCGAGCAATATATTTTGTTTTTTCGCAATTTTATTATAAACCTTTTTTTTCTTTTTTACTTGACTAATAAATATAGTAGCTCCAATAACAACAACACCCGAAATTGCAAATACTTTATTTAATAAATACAATGGTAATTGGTGAATTGAAACCGGACCAAGCCAAATATAGCGGGCAAAAGCATACACAAACATTAGAAGCAAGGTTATAAAAAGCAGAAAATAATTTTTTTTATCCATAAATCATAAAATTGTGAACAAACCGTTTTTTTTTTTTTTATGTCAAATATAAGGAATATTAAAGAAGAATATCTAAAACAAGAATAAATCGAACAGCGAAAATCCGTATTATCAGTGTTCTATGAGAGATCAGTTCAAACTATTCAATAGAAATAATTTTAAACAGTCTAAGTGAAATAACTTTTATTTTTTATGCTTGGGAAAGCGTTATAATTCAGCGAATATTTTTTACCGGCAAGAAATAATTTTTCAGCTCGATACGCAATCATTGCGCCGTTATCACCACAGTATTCAATTTTAGGAACAATAAATTTTAATTTATAACTATTTGCTATCTCTCTCATTCTGTCTTGAATCGCCTTGTTTGCCGCCACACCTCCAACAAGTGAAACAGACTTGAACTTTTGTTCATTCAGTACTTTAATAACATTCCTCGTTAAAGCCTCAACCACTGCTTTTTGAAATGACGCAGCAATATCAGGTAACACATTTTGAGGAATATTTCCGGGATTTCCGAATTCACTTTGAACATATCTCAAAACTGCAGTTTTAACACCGCTGAAGGAATAATCCAAATCATTTTTACATTTTGCAACCGGAAACTTCACAAAGTTTTCATTTCCTTTTAGAGCAAGTTTTTGAATATTAGGGCCACCCGGATATTCCATTCCAAGTAATTTTGCTACTTTGTCAAAAGCTTCACCGGCTGCATCGTCAATTGTACTGCCAATCTGCTCAATTTCCAAATCACTTTTTACATTTAACAGCAGAGTATGTCCGCCAGAAACGACCAAACATAAATATGGAAATCCCGGTTTATCATCCATTAAAAATCCGGAAAATATATGACCCTCAATATGATTTACAGGAATAAAAGGCTTACCGAGCGAAAACGAAAGTCCTTTTGCATAAGTAAGTCCGACAAGTAAAGCACCGATTAATCCCGGACCGGCGGTTGCACCGATAACATCAACTTCACTCAGCTCAATTTGAGATTCATTCAAAGCTGCCTTCACAAGCGGAACTATTGTTTTTAGATGTGCCCTGCTCGAAAGTTCGGGAATTACTCCGCCGTATTTTTTATGAAATTCCTGCGAAGCAATTTTATTTGACAATAATTTATTGCTGCAAATGATTCCAACTGCCGTTTCATCGCACGAACTTTCTATCCCGATAATATTCATCGGCGAGAAAATAAACTTTTTGTAATATACCAAGCCATAGTTGGATTTTCCTGCAGCCTGCGAATTGAATAAGGATACCAATGTTCACCGAATGGAACATACACCCTTATTTTGTGTCCTTTGTTTTTAATTTGATCTCGCAATTTTTCGGTAACACCATAAAGCATTTGAAATTCATATTGTTCCTTGGTTAATTTTCTTTCGGCAATAATTTCCCGGGCTTTATCCGTTAAATATTTATCGTGCGTTGCAATTCCTACATAGTTCCCGCCGTCAAAAATTTTATTTAATGCTTTCAGGTAATTCTCTCTTATTTCGTCTCTTTCTTTATAGGCAATCTCTTTCGGTTCAACATAAATTCCTTTGCACAAACGGTAATTGGCGTTTTCCTTATTTAGTTTTTCAATATCGGAAACAGTTCGATGTAAATATGCTTGCAAAACAATACCAACATTCCCGAAATCCTCTTTTGCCCTTCTATAAACCCGTAATGTTGCATCAGTTACCGACGAATCTTCCATATCAATACGAACAAAATTGTTCAGCTCTTTTGCACGCCCTACAATTTTTTTTACCTGTTCGTAACAAAAATTTTCTCCAAGTAAAAGTCCTAATTGCGTTAGTTTTACCGAAATATTTGCATCTAATTTGTTCTTATCAATTTCGTTCAAGACCTTAATTGCTTCTTCGGCTGCATTAATTGCATCCTGCTTCGATTCTATGGCTTCACCAAGCACGTCAACAGTAGCAAGAATTCCATTAGCGTTTAATTGTTTTACTACACGCATTGCATCCGATAATTTTACGCCTGCGATATACTGTTTCGCAAAAATAAAAACGATTGATTTCGGTAATATTTTTACAAACCGAACAATACTTTTGCTAATAATATTCATAATATTCTTTTTAATTTTTATGTGAAATTTAACTGAAACTGTTTAATTAAACAAGACAGGACATCGTAATCTTTTTATAAAACAAGAAAGTAAAAAATATTTTTTCATTAAAAACACTAAAATTAAAATTGAACATAATTAATCAGTAAATACTCGAAAAAATAATGTAGCAATTGAATTAAAAATGTAGTTTAATTATTTAATTAAACCCGGGGCATAAATTATTCACTCACAGTGTCCAGCGGACAGAATCCTCGATACGAGTCTGTCCCAGATTCTGTATGTTGCCATTGGGAAAAAATAAGATAATGAAACTTAAATTATTAAACACTATAATATTCAAAGAATAAACCTCGACTTCTCCGGCAGCTGCCGGAGTGGTTTAAACTAAAGTGGTTATTATAAGATTTGTCCGCCAAAGCGGACAAACCAATGAAAATATTAATCGATTACGCCTCAACGAATCCATTATCAATTAAGATTTACGCCATTTTTAAGTTGGCAAACTTTGCAAGTAACTGCTTAACACCGGCTTCCTCAAATGCAACAGAAATTTTCTGCATATCACCGCTTCCATTAATGGATAAAATTTTTCCATTCCCAAAAATTTCGTGAGTAACACGGCTGCCCACACGGAAAGACCTCTCTTCCTGGTTAAAGTCATCGTAGCTTTCTTGATAAAGTTCATCGTAGTAAGATTTTCTTTTCCTCCCCGATCTTCTACCGGTTTGGGCATTAATTTCGTGAACCGTTTCTTCATCCAATTCATCAATAAACCTCGACCTGTTTTGGTAAGCGACCTCACCAAATCTGTATCTTGAACGAGCGTGGGTAATAATCACCTTTTTCTGTGCCCTTGTTAAAGCGACATAAAAAAGTCTTCTCTCCTCTTGAAGATGAGAATCCGAATCAAATTTCGGATTAAGCGGGAAAATGTCTTCTTCACAGCCGGTTAAAAATATTACCGGAAATTCCAAACCTTTCGAACCGTGAACTGTCATCAAAGTAACTGAATTTTCGGCATCATCCAAGTTATCCACTCCGGCAATAAGAGAAACTTCTGCTAAATATTCGTCCAGAGTTGCATCCTTGTGTTCTTCGCAGTAATATCTTATACCGGATAGTAGTTCCTGAACATTTTCAAGTCTCTGCTGAGATTCAGGAGATTTATCTTCCTTGTACATATTAATGATACCAAGTTCTTCAATTAAAACCGAAGTCAATTCATACAAGGAAAGTTCTTTGGACAATGAAATATATTTATCCAACAAAGTCTTAAATTGCTTTACGTTTTTCTGAATTCTTTCCTTAACTTCTATTACTTCAAATACACGAACCATTGTTTGGAAAAGAGTCAAATTCCACTTGCGTGCAAAATCAATCATTTTATTAATTGAATTAATTCCAATACCCCTTTGCGGGAAATTCATAATTCTGAGTAAACTTTCTTCATCATCTTGATTCGCAAAAACACGTAGATAGCCAATTATGTCCTTTATTTCTTTACGGCGATAGAACTCAACACCACCGATAATTTTATATGGAATTTTTTCGCGGCGAAGAGCTTCTTCTAGTGCTCGTGATTGAGAATTTACCCTGTATAGAATAGCAATATCATTAAAACCTAATTTTTTGGAAATAATTTCTGCTTTTATTCTTTTTGCAACCTGAAATGCTTCGTCCTTTTCATCCGAGCATCTCATAATTCCAATTTTTTCCCCTTCTTCATTTTCAGTCCAAAGAGTCTTTTTTATTTGTTCACTGTTGTTCTTTATAAGCGAATCAGCAGCTCTTAAAATATTTTGAGTAGATCTGTAATTTTGTTCCAACCTAAAAATTTCAGCCTTTGGAAAGTCTTTTTGAAAATTTAACATATTAGATAAGTTAGCACCACGCCATCCGTAAATACTTTGTGCATCATCTCCAACAACACAAAGTTTTATTCTCGAAGTAGTAAGTAACCGCAAAATCTCGTACTGTGCTTTGTTTGTGTCCTGATATTCATCAACAAGGATATACTTAAAATGCCCGCGGTAATGCTGAAGTATTCTATGATTCTTATTAAACAACTCAATAGGTTTTAACAATAAATCATCAAAATCCATCGAATTATTGTCTTTCAATCTCTTATTATATTCACGGTAGATTCTAGCAATTTTCCGTTCTGCTAAAGTTTTGGCTATGTTTTCCTCGTAATCATCGGGAGTAATCATGTGATTTTTAAAATTACTTATTCTGTGATGAATTTTAGCCGGGGTATAGCCATCGATTGAAATATCAAGCTCATTCAATATGGTACCGACTAATGCGGATGAGTCCTGAGAATCATAAATTGAAAAGTTAGGGGAAAAGCCAAGTTTATCAGCTTCCATTCTGAGAATTCGTGCAAAAATAGAGTGGAATGTACCCATCCACAATTTATTTGCTTTACTTCCAATCAATTCTTGAATTCTTGTTTTCATTTCATTCGCTGCTTTATTTGTGAATGTCAATGCAAGAATTGCTGACGGATCTAATCCTTCTTTTATAAGATATGCGATTTTGTATGTTAAAACTCTTGTTTTTCCCGAGCCTGCTCCGGCTACTATAATGTGAGGTTTTGTGTTAAACTCTACTGCCTGTCTCTGTGCTTCGTTAAGCGATGATAATAACTTTTTCATAAACTCCTAATTTTTTGAAGTGCAAATTTATATAATTTTTACGTGGATTAAAAATTTTTGCTTAAAAAATGCTATGTTCAAGTTAATTTTTAATAAACCGTTATGAATCGCTTAAAATAGCAAAACTAACTGAACATTTTTTTAATTAGCATCATTTGACCAATATGGTAGGAATTGTGAGAAGCGAGCACAAGAATTTCCCTGAAAATCGTATAATTTTCCGAATGAGGTATTGGTGCGAACAAATCAACAGAATCATCTTTTATAAATTTTTCCATTTCATCAAGTTCACTGAAAAATTTTTCCTGCGATGTTTTCCATTTAGACTTATCTGCATTTTCATTCAGCTCAGTCCAATAATCATCCGGCCATTTGGGAGCAACATAGTCGGAATTTAAAATAAATTGAATAATATCGTGTTGTACAATTCTTAAATGTTCCAACAACTGCCAAGGTGTATATGAAATATTTTCAATTCTTTTGTTGATTAGTTCACCCGGAAATGTATTAATAGCTCTTTTAATCGGAGTATGTGCATTTCCTCCGCGTAGAAGAAATAACAATTGCTTTTTTATTATTGTTTTTTGTGCAGAACTCAAACTAATAGTTTCCCGTTTTTCATAATTAGTTTATTATCAAATTTAACGGTCGGTTTTTTCACTACTCCGTCCAAGTGTATTGGCACGTTTACTTTTCCGCCCATTGATTTGTTGTTGCCGAGTGCAATGTGTATCGTGCCCATAACCTTTTCATCTTCAAGAAGTAAACCGCTGAGTTTTGCTTTGTCATTTGTCCCGATTCCAAGTTCGGCAATATTGCGTCCTTTACTTCCGTAAGGTTCAAGCATTTTCACAAGTTTCCGTGCTTTTGAACCGCCGGTTATTCTTGTGGCTAAACCTTTTTCCACATAAATTTTAATCGGCTGTTTATCTGTAATACCAATTCCAGCCATTGAACCGTCAACTACAAAAACACCGTTTGATTTCCCTTCTATAGGAGCAATAAATGCTTCTCCGGTCGGCAAATTTCCGGCATCTCCTTTTTTGTGAAGTAGTCCTTTGCTTGCAATTGCATCTCTGCCGTTAATGTCAATATTTATATCCGTTCCGTTTGGTGCCGTTATGTTAACCATTTTAGCTTTCGACAAAAGGCGGCTTACTTTTATTGATAATGCTGCTACTTTTTTGTAATCCGCACTCAAACCGCGAATCATTGAATCAATAGTAATGCCTGGTAATGTCGCGATTCTTACACCTTTTTTAGAAGCATTAATTCGTGCGTTTGTATGCGTTAAAGATTTTGAAGTCGGACACAGTACAATATCAAATTTCTGCATTAATTGTGCAATTACTTTTGGAGGTTCTTCACCGTTTATTTCGCCGGCTTTCATTTCAACAAGAAGCGATTCAAAGTCTAGTTTCTTTGCATTTTCGTGTAATGATACACCTATTTCCCTTTTGTGTTCATCTGTGATTACAAGAATAGTTTCTCCTTTTTTTGCTCCCATACAATCACGTATTGCAATTATAGAAGCTTTATCTAATTTGGTAATAGCCATATTTTTCCTTTTATAATGGGAATCCGAGATTAAGCTGTACAGATACAGATAAACCGCCGCTTTCTATTAAATTTATATTATTATCGGGAATCAAGTTTGGTCCCGCTCCGCTATCTTTTTTTAGTGATGGAATATGAATAAAATTATAACTTGCCGTGCCCTCAATGCTGATATAATCCTTCACAAGATGAATTATAATTCCGGAAGCAGCATAATAACTAATAGTTGATTTCGGTTCGGAATATTTATTCTCAACTTTTTCACTTCCAGCGGGGGTATAACTATTTGTTAAACTGATATTATAAAATGTAACTCCGCCTTCCAAAAGTTTCCAATCTAAAAAATGAAAAACCGGAAATCCAAAATCTATACCAACCCCCCAATGATCTAACTTCATTTCAAATTGTTCATTCCCCGTATGAACAGATGTTACAACATCAACTGTTTTGGTCTCTTTCAAAAACTGGTAAAAACCTTTCATCGTAAGAAAATAACCTGAAAATTTTGCCCTGAAAATATTTGCTCCTACTCTAAAACCTTCGGCTCTTTTAAATGTTTGTTTATTCAGATTACCATTTGCAGCAATTGAATTAATGTAGGAATTCAGTCCGTCCGCTTTGTAATCTTGATAAGTATATCCACCGTAAACCCCGCTTAAACCCAAGCAGCCAAAACCAAAGCCCTGAGCATTAATTGTTAATGTAGATAAAAAAAGTAAAACTATAATGGTAAAAGAAATATGAATTGTAATTTTATTTTTCATTTTATTAACCAATAGTTTTTAAATTGAACTGTTTAATTTAAACAATCTTGATAAATAATTATACATCTTCTTTATACATCTTCTTTTTTAAATAAATTTATAAAACGGGCTTTGTTTAACTGTTTTATAAAAACAATTACCCTTTCTTGCGTATTTTCAAGTGATTCACCGAATTGTTCTTTAGTTAGTTCAATAATTTCTTTTAATTGTTTGCTGCCGGTACAATTATTCCAAATAAAAGAACCGATATTATCCAAATCAATTTTCTTCGGTTTGTTAATTTGTTTTTTAAACAATAGTTTTTCAAAAAAATTCGGTGGTTTTGGATTAATGAAAAGAACGGTAATTATTCCGTCTTTTTCTTCATATTCCATTGCCCGTACAGGATAAACATCCAAAATCTCGTCATTCATTTATGTATGGCTCCTTATACCTTCTTCAAGTCCATGCCCATTTGGTCCCGTTTCAGCTTTTCTCAAAAGATATGAAAAAATCAACCCCAAAATTCCAAGTATAGAAAATATCCACATTCCAAGATGATAACCGCCAGGATTTGAAGCGCTGGCTTGTGAATAATCGTTTGCCCAACCAACAATTAAAGGAAATAACATCATACCAACTTGCTGAATTACTGTCATTAATGCATATCCCGAACCCAACCTTTTTTCTTCAACAATGTAAGATACTGCAGGCCACATAACCGCAGGGATTAATGAAAAGGCAAGTCCCATCATAATCACCGGGACATAAAGTGTGATATTAGTATAACCCATCAAAAGATAAACGGGCAATAAAAAGATTGAACCAATTGTCATTAATAAGGCACGCTTTCCAATATAATCAACGAGAAGTCCAATAAGCGGAGTAGCAAACATTGCTGCCAACGGCAAATTCGATATCATCCATCCTGCAGTTTCGCGGGATACATGATGACTTTCCATAAAAAACTTAACAGCAAAATCTCTAAAGGGAAAAATTGCTGAGTAGAAAGTAACACACAAGAAAGTTATGTACCAAAATGATTTATTAAACTTAAATAGGTCCTTAAGGTTAAGTTTATCTATTTCGCCCTTTTTACCTAAAACAAATTTTTTCTCACCGGATGATTCAAGCATATAATAAATAGCTATTCCGCCTAATGAAAAAATACCAAATAAAGCCGCTACAAATAACGGTTCTGAAAAACCTCCACTATATAGTCCCGGAAAGATTGATGGCGAATTATCGACAGCAAATGTACCGCTTCTTGCAAGAAACAAATTAATACCCATAGCAAAACTTAAGACTTTACCATTAAACCATTTTGCAATAGCTACAGTAATTGCAACAATTAATGGTTCCGATCCTACACCAAGTAAAAATCTGCCAGCAAGCATTAAATAAATATTATCAGAAAAAGCAACTATAAAACCTGACATAGTACAGATTGAGGCAAAAAGCAATGCTGATTTTTTAGTTCCCCATCTATCGACAAGTATGCCGCCAAAGACTAATGCGAGCAGTGCGGCAAAGCTATAAACAGAATATAATTGTCCAATATTGGAATCAGTAAAGTGCAGTGAAGTTTTTAACTGATCGGCAACTAGTGAGATGGAGTCATATACATAGTAGTTTCCAAACATTGCGAGACTAAGGAATAACAATACTCCCCATCTGTATATTGCAGAAGGTCCAGGTTTACCCAAATTTGTTTTTATTGTGGTTTCTGTCATTTTAAGTATAAGTTATCTTAATTTATATTATTCTAATTTAATTTTTATAATTTTTAATAAATTAAATGAAAGCGAACCGGCTTTTTACAACCGGTTCATAAATATCTTAATTCATTTTGGTAGTAGATATTGTTTTCTTTTTATGAGCATTTAACTCTTTTAACGGATATTTTATCAATATATATCCGAGGACTACAAATACAACCACGCCCAAAGTCCAATATCCATCAAAATCGGCAGGCAATCCTACAACATTTTTCAAGCTAATTCCGGCAGCAACAAAACCGGCAAGTAAAATTCCCACGAGTGCTTCTCCGGCAACAAGTCCCGAAGCAAGAAGTAGTCCCGTATTATTAAGCACATCCTTATCCGAATCATTTTCAATTTTCTTTTCTGCAACTTTGTCAACTATCAATTTAATTAGTCCGCCTACAAAAATAGCAAATGTAGTATTAAACGGAAGGTACATTCCAACGGCAATCAGCATCGGTGACGGAGCTTTAACAAGAATAAGAGCAAGAGCAAAAAACATTCCGGCAATTACAAGAGGCCACGCCATTTGTCCGCCGATAATTCCTTTGCTTACCATTGCCATTAAACCCGCTTGCGGTGCAGGTAAAGCATCACTGCCAATTCCGTTTGCTTGGTTAAGAAGTATAATCGGGTAAATCATTATTAATGCAGCAAAAACAACTCCAATTAATTCGCCTACTTCCATTTTCCAGGGAGTTCCGACAAGTAATTGCCCGACTTTCAAATCCTGCATCATATCACCGGCTACACCGGCTACAACACAAACTACGGAAGCAACTGCTAATGCTGCGGCTATTCCGTGATCTCCTTTTAAGCCTACAATAACCATTAAAACCGCTGCAATAAGCAAAGTTGATAATGTTAAACCCGAAATCGGATTTGATGAACTTCCTATTACACCAACAAGATAACCGGCAACCGCTGCAAACACTACGGCGGTAAACAGCATAACTGCAGCAGACAAAAGTGATATTGACCAACTTCCGGTAAACAAATTATACACTATAACCATACCGACAAAAATTACACCTACAGCCATTAATATTGTTGCAAACGGAATATCTTTGTCAGTTCTTTCAACGTGATTGCCGGTGTTTGTTTTTGCCAGTTTCACTTCTTTAATTCCTTTCAATACACCCTGCATTAAGCTGTCCCGCATTTGAAACAGAGTGTAAAAGGCACCGACAAGCATACCGCCTACGGCAATTGGTTTTACCGTTGCGTCATATGCCGATTTTGTAATTTGAATCCAATCACTTCCTCCGGCTGAAAAATCGACAATATTATTGTACATAAGAAAAAGTACAATTGGCATTAAAAACAGCCAACCGAAAACACCTCCCGAAAATGTTATTGCCGACAAACGAAAACCGATAATGTAACCGACACCAAGAAAAGCCGGAGATGCTACCGGACTTGGTAAAAGCAATCCTCCTTTTTGTTTTATTGATGTAATTACATTACCGTTAGTATTTAACAAATTTATTTTAGACATTCCAAATTGTAAATATCCTTTAACAGAATCCTTTATTAAAGTAATTCCATTCGGATTTTTAAATATTTCTATCAATGCACCAAGACCAAGAGTTGATGCAACATACTTCACTCCTGTTTCACCGCCCTGCCCTGCTTTTACAATTTCCGTACATGCCTGACTTTCAGGGAAGGGCAATAAATTATCGCTAATTAAAGTTTTTCTTAAAATTGTTATTAACAGTACTCCCAAAATGCCGCCGACTAAC
>Ga0114931_10005394_pt1 | contig 15793 bp, 12 predicted proteins | sample 2SBtaG_FD_89579 | JGI IMG/M metagenome (GOLD analysis project Ga0114931, IMG submission 89579) | Deep subsurface microbial communities from Kolumbo volcano to uncover new lineages of life (NeLLi) - 2SBTROV14_V59a metaG | ecosystem: Environmental > Aquatic > Marine > Volcanic | place: Kolumbo...
GCGACCTGGGCGCCGAAGGACCTGTCCTGGACTGCCGACGGCCACCCGATGACCATGGACGTCCTCACCCACGGCGTCGTGCACAACCTGTCGGACGAGTGCGCCTTCATCCGCGAGGCGCTCGCCCAGGGCAAGAGCTTCCAGAAGCGTGGCCAGGGCATCTTCGAGTACACCTGCGGCGGCGCGCACCTGTACCAGGGGGCCGCCTACGCGGTGGCGCGCGGCTTCGGCTCCAAGGTGGACAAGGAGTCGGTACAGGCGCAGATCCCCGGGCTGTTCGCGCGGCTCGACGTGGAGCTGAAGCAGGTCGACGACGCCTTGGAGCAGCACCCCGACTACGTGGTGATCCTGCTCGCGCAGCGCCTGAAGTTCCTCGGCCACTGGGTCGAGACCGTGAACAAGATGGCCGCCATGGGGCTGTTCACCCCCGACGACGGGCAGGAGGCGGCCATGGGGCGCGCCCTGTCCCAGCTGGTGAAGACGGTGCAGGTGATCGACAAGGCGGGGCTGTACGGCCGGATGCAGGAGATCCGCAAGGCGGACGAGCAGGTCTACCTCGACCTCGTGGGGGACTCGGCCCACGCCCTGCACGGCATCGACCTGGCGACCGGCAAGCAGTCCGTCCACTACTGACGTGCCGCGCGGCGGAGGTACCGTCCGCCTGTCATCCGCCTTTCGACGTGGACCTCGCCGGGTATCACGGTGCAGTACAGCCAGATCAGCGGGGCGGTGCACTCCGGAGACGGCCTGGAGGCCGACATCACCGCCCACGTCACCGAGGACGGCACCATCGTGGCCGACAGCCTGACGAACAACCAGGGTGTGTCGGTCGAGCGGGTCGAGGGCAAGATCCAGGACGGCGTGTTCGAGGGCACCTACAGCTTCGACGGCGAGCAGGGTTTCTTCGCCGGGAGTCGCGGCGGCGTCCTGCAGATCTCGTGACCATCCCACCGCACTCGGCCCCCGACCAGGCGGTCGAGGAGCTCGGCTACCTGGGCGACGTGTACGACGACGCGGTGGCCACCCCGGGCGACACCGACGCGGTCCTCTCACGACGGGTGATCACGACCCGGTCGAGATGCTCCTGGAGCTGCCCGCCGCCCGGTAGCGCGGCGGGTCGGCTACGCCGAGGCTCGGTCGAGGGCCTGGTTCACCGTGTAGGTGACCACGTCGACGATCTCGGAGACCGAGGCGTGGACCGGGATCACGTTCACCGGGGCGCCGAGGCCGACGAGCAGCGGCCCGACGACCTCGCAGTCCGCGAGGTGCATCAGCAGCTTGTAGGCGACGTTGCCCGAGGTGAGGTCGGGGAACACGAGCACGTTGGCCGGACCCTCGATGCGCGCAAAGGGGAAGTTCTTTTCGCGTTTGGCCGGGTCGACTGCTGTGTCGGCCTGCATCTCGCCATCGATCTGCAGGTCGGGGCGGCGCTCGCGGACGATCTCGATCGCGCGGACGATCTTGCGCACCTGGTCGTCCTGGTAGTGCTCGCCGAAGTCCGAGTGGGAGAGCATCGCCACCCGCGGTGTCTGCCCGAAGCTCTCGGCGACCTGCGCGGTGTTCAGAGCGATCTGCGCCAGGGTCTCGGCGTCCGGGTCGACGTTGACCGTGCAGTCGCCGAAGAAGATCTTCCGGTGCTTGAACAGCATCGCGTACACGCCCGAGACCCGGCCGATGCCCGGCGCAGTGCCGAGCACCTGGAGCGCAGGGCGCAGGGTGGCCTTGTAGGGGCGTCCGACGCCGCCGACGAGCCCGTCGGCCTTGCCCTTGCGGACCATCATCGCGGCGGCCCAGGTCTTGTCGCCGCGCAGCAGGGTGCGGGCCGAGCCGAGGGTGAGGCCCTTGCGTCGGCGGAGCTCCCACAGCGCCTCGGCCGTCTCGTCGAAGTGATCGGCCTCGATGTCGAGGATCTCGACCCCCGATAGGTCGGTGCGCCCGGCCTCGGCGCGCTCCAGCACCCGGCTGCGGCGGCCGAGGAGCACTGGGGTGCAGATCCGCTCGTCGACGAGGATCTGCGCGGCGCGGATCAGCTGCTCGTCGGCGCCGTCGGGGAACACGATGCGCTTGCGGTCGTGGGAGCGCACGCGCCGCACGAGCGGAGACATCAGGCTGCGGGAGCGCTCGACCAGGATGTGCAGGCGTTCTCGGTAGGCCTCGAGGTCGGTGATGGGCTCGCGGGCCACCCCGGAGTCGGCGGCGGCCTGGGCCACGGCGGGCGCGACCCACAGGAGCACCCGCGGGTCGAAGAGCTTGGGGATGATGTAGTCGCGGCCGAAGGCGATCTTGTCCGTCGTGTAGGCGCGCAGCACCTCGTCGGGCACGTCCTGCTTGGCGAGGTCGGCCAGGGCGCGGGTGGCGGCGACCTTCATCTGTTCGGTGACCGCGCGGGCGCGGCAGTCGAGCGCGCCCCGGAACACGAAGGGGAACCCGAGGACGTTGTTCACCTGGTTCGGCAAGTCCGACCGACCGGTCGCGATGATCGCGTCGGGACGGGCCTCCTTGGCCTCGTCGTAGGGGATCTCCGCGTCGGGGTTGGCCATCGCGAAGATGATCGGCTGGTCGTTCATGTGCGCGAGGTCGGGACCCGAGAGCACGCCGCCGACGGACAGCCCGATGAACGCATCCGCGCCCTTCAGCGCGTCGCGCAGGTGCTTCGGGGCGTCGGAGCGCGCGAACTGCTCCTTCTCGGGGTTCAGATCGGTGCGATCGGGGCTGAGCGGACCGTGGGAGTCGTACATCCAGATGTTCTCGATCCGGACGCCGAGCGCGACGTACAGGCGGGCGCAGGCCATTGCCGCGGCCCCGGCCCCCGAGAAGACCATGCGCAGGTCGGCGAGAGCGCGCCCGGTGATCTCGGCGGCGTTGAGGAGGGCGGCGGAGGAGATGATCGCGGTGCCGTGCTGGTCGTCGTGGAAGACCGGAATGTCGAGCTCCGCGCTCAGCCGGCGCTCGACCTCGAAACACTCGGGGGAGCGGATGTCCTCGAGGTTGATGCCGCCGAAGGTGGGCGCGATCGCCTTGACCGCAGCCACGATCTCGTCGACGGTGCGCGCGTCAAGCTCGATGTCGAACACGTCGATGTCGGCGAACTTCTTGAACAGGTTGGCCTTGCCCTCCATCACCGGCTTGCCCGCGAGGGGCCCGATGTCTCCGAGACCGAGTACGGCGGTGCCGTTGGTGACCACCGCGACCAGGTTGCCCTTCGCCGTGTACTCGAAGACGCGGCCTGGATCGGTGTGGATGGCGCGACACGGCTCGGCCACGCCGGGGGTGTAGGCCAGCGAGAGGTGGCGCTGGGTCGACAGCGGCTTCGTGGGAACGACCTCGATCTTTCCGGGTCGTCCGGAGGCGTGGTAGTCGAGGGCGTCGCTGTGGTCGGACATGGTCGCTCCGGGGCAGGGTCGGGGATGGTCGCCCGTCCGGTCGGGATGGGTCAAGACGTAGCGCGGTCCAGACCGGTTCGCCTCGTCCGCGTTACGACAGCGACGTCCGAGGGGGCGAGGGGACCGCTGGTGGCCATGGGCCACGAGAGGAAAGTCCGAGCTCCACAGGGCAGGCTGCCGGGCAACACCCGGTCGGGGCGACCCGGAGGAAAGTGCAACAGAGAGCAGACCGCCGGCCCTCGGGCCGGTAAGGGTGAAAGGGTGCGGCAAGAGCGCACCGGCGTCCTCGGTGACGGGGGCGGCCAGGCAAACCCCAGCCGGAGCAAGACCAAGTAGTGGAGCGATCGAGGACGGCCCGTCCGATGCTCCCGGGTAGGTTGCTCGAGCCCGTCGGTGACGGCGGGCCTAGAGGAATGGTCTCCACCGTGGCCCCGGGCGACCGGACCGCGGCACAGAACTCGGCTTACCGCCACCTCGGACCGCCGGCTCCTCGCGAGGGGAGCCGGCGCCCCCGCCCCTCGCCGGGGGTCACTCTCCGGGGATCAACCAGCGCCCGCAGCCGCGGCACCGCATGATCTTGTCGTGGTGCACGACGTCCATGAGCTTCTGCTGGGGGATCGTGTACATGCACTTGCTGCAGGCGTCCTTCTGGACCGGCACTACCGGGGGGCGCTTGCGGGTGCGCAGCAGGTCGTAGCGGTTGAGCATCTCCCGCGGCAGGGGCGTGCGGGCGGCATCCCGCTCCGTCTGCAGTGCGCGCGCGGCGGTCTTCGCCTTCGCGATGCGCTCGGTCGCCACCTCGCGCGCCCCGGCGAGCGCGGCCTCCGCGGCGTCGACCTTCGCCTGCGCTGCGTCGAGGCGCGGCTGGACCTCCTCGACGCCCTCCATGGCTTCCAGGGTCTCGGTCTCGAGGCGGTCGATGATCTCGATGCATTGCACCCGCTGGCGCTCGGCGGCCTCCGGGCTGCCGAGGCCCTCGACGAGCGCGCGCTCGGCGCGCTTCAAGCGGGTGCGGTACTTCTCGATCTCCCGATGGGCGGCGCGCTCGCGGTCCTTGATGGCGTCGAGCTCGGCGCGCACCGTGTCGCGGGCACCCGCCACCTCGGCGAGCGCGTCGGTGGCGGCCTGTACCGCGCTGCGCTAAGCCTCCCACGTCTCGATGGCGGTGTCGAGGCGGGTGTCCAGATCGGACAGGCGGGCGAGTTGCTCCAGATCCGGGTGCATGCATCCCTCGCAGTCGGAACACAGAACCTACCCCAGGGGATCGCTCGGGGGACGCCACGGGACGTCACGGTTAGGTCCACGCGGCTGCGGGCCTGTAGCTCAGTTGGTCAGAGCACCCGGCTCATACCCGGAGGGTCCCAGGTTCGAGTCCTGGCGGGCCCATGCAGCCCCCCCACCCCCGGCGCGCGCTGGGGGTGCCGGGATCAGTTCTCGAGGAACGACCGAAGGCGCTTGCTGCGGCTCGGATGGCGCAGCTTGCGTAGGGCCTTCGCCTCGATCTGACGGATCCGCTCGCGGGTGACCTCGAAGTCCTGACCCACCTCTTCGAGGGTGTGGTCCTGGGTCTGACCGATGCCGAAGCGCAGGCGCAGCACCCGCTCCTCGCGAGGCGTCAGGGTGGCGAGCACCTTGCGGGTGGCTTCGGACAGGGACTGGCTGACCATGTTCTCGGCCGGCGAGGCGGTGTTCTTGTCTTCGAGGAAGTCGCCGAGGTGGCTGTCCTCCTCCTCGCCGATCGGGGTCTCCAGGCTGATGGGCTCCTTGGCGATCTTCAGGATCTTGTGGACCTTGTCGACCGGGAGCTCCATCTTGTCGGCGATCTCCTCGGGGAGCGGGGGGCGGCCCAGCTCCTGCTCGAGGTGCCGCTGGGTGCGGATCAGCTTGTTGATCGTCTCGATCATGTGCACCGGGATCCGGATCGTGCGCGCCTGGTCGGCGATGGCGCGGGTGATCGCCTGGCGGATCCACCAGGTGGCGTAGGTCGAGAACTTGTAGCCGCGGCGGTACTCGAACTTCTCGACCGCCTTCATCAGGCCGATGTTGCCTTCCTGGATGAGGTCGAGGAACTGCAGCCCGCGGTTGGTGTACTTCTTGGCGATGGACACCACGAGGCGGAGGTTCGCCTCGACCAGCTCGCACTTGGCCTGCTCGGCCTGGGCCTCGCCCTTCTTCAGCTCGAGGGCGGCCTCGCGCAGCTGGTCGCGGCTCATGCCCGTGTGCTTCTCGACCTTGCGGATCTTGCGCAGCTCGCGGCGGACGCGGCTGTCGAAGTCCTTCCAGCGCTCCTCGGGGATGCCGGTCTTGCGGATGACGTCGCGGCCGCCGCCGTCGAGGTTGCGGCGGACCTGGCGGATGGAGCGGCGCAGGTCGCGCACCGGCAGGCGGGCGTCACGGGCGACCTTCTCGATCTCCTTCTCGCACTTGGCCACGCGGACGAAGGCCTCCTGGATCCGGTAGGAGATCACCGCGATCTGCTTCTTGCTGAGGTCGAGGGTGTCGAGGTGGCAGTACAGATCCTCGCCGGTCGCCCCGACCTTGTCCTCGGCCTCGGCCTGGCGCTTCTTGGACTTGGCCTTGGAGAGCTCGTCCAGCGCGCCGTGGTAGGCCTTGGACAGCTTCTTGGCGCGCCCGTGGGCCTCTTCGAGGGACAGGCCCTCGGTGGTCTTGTTGCGGCGGGGCCGCTTGCCGGAGCGCAGCGCCTTCTGGACGCGCGCCTCGTCCTCCTGGATGAGCTGCTTGATGAACGCGACCGCGACGGGGGAGGTCAGCACGATCTGCTTGACCGTCATCTCCCCTTCTTCGATGCGCTTGGCGATCTCGATCTCGCCCTCGCGGGAGAGCAGGGAGACCGAGCCCATCTTGCGCAGGTAGACCCGGACCGGGTCGTTGCTGCGGGTGGCCTCGCCGGACTTCTCCTTGTCTCTGGCGGCACCTCCCCGGCGCTCGGCCTCGCGGCGCTTGCGCTGCTCGTTGACCACCTCGATGTCCATGTCCGAGAACAGGATCATCACATCGTCGAGGCGGTCACTGGAGACGAGATGCGTCGGGAGGACGTTGTTCATCTCCTCGTAGGTGACGTATCCACGCTTCTTGCCCATGTTGATGAGCTGCTGGACTTCCGCGAGGTCCTTGGGACTCGGCATGGGGCGGCTGCTCCCTGGCTCTTGCGTCTGAAAGGGGCTTTGTAAGGGGGGTTGCCTGGCGCATGATCCGTTCGGGTCAACCGCGCAAGGCGTCCAACGGAGACCTCACAGGTGCACGACACGGACCTTGGCCCATGTGCGTGTCGCCGCGGGGGGAACGCGGCATCCGGCGCGCATCGGCGTCGGACACGAGGAGGTGGAGCGCGTGTGGCTCCGATGAGGCTGCGGGAGTCGTTGACCCGGGCGGCCACGGGACAGTCGTTGATCTCCGCTGGTAGGACGTCGGCACCGATTCAGCGATAACCACGGCCTCGCGCGCATGTCAACAAATGATTGCACCCCCTGACGCCCCGAGACGCAGAATCTGTGCCAGCAGGTCGACGAATTCGTCGTAGCTCTCATTGAAAAGTGAGCCTTTCAACTGTTTTATCTTCATGTGGAGCGCGGCCCGCGCCTGCATGGCGCCGCGGGCCTCTTCGGTCTTTCCCGCGCGGAGGAGTCGGTCCACTTCGGAGGTGAGATGGGCCAGCGTGTTCTCCCTCCGAGGTCGCGCGAGGGCGTCGAGGACCTGGCACAGGCCGAGGGCGGCCTGCTCGGGCTCGTACAGGGTCTCGCGGGCGACGACGGCGGACAGGGTGCGCGCGAGGCCCGCGTCGCGGACGTCGGCCATCACCGCGGCGACCGGCTCCCCGGCGACGAGGCGGGCGACGGCACCGCGAACTTCCTCGGGGCCGCCGAGCAGGGATGGGTCGATCCGGGTGAGCAGGTCGCCGACCTGGTCGCGGCGGTGCACCACGAGCCACAGGACGTGCACCATCTCGCGCCTCGGCCGCCAGCCCTCGGGGGGCGGGGCGGCGGGCGCGGCGGAGGGTGGGCGCGGCTGCCGGCGCAGCTGTTCGAGCAGGGCGCGCTCGTTGACCTTGAGCAGGCCCGCGACCTCGGCGACCACGGCGAGGGGTAGGTTGCGGAGCATGGGCAGCACGGCCTCGACCAGCGCCACCTGGCTCGAGGTGCCCCCGCCGAGGCGTTCCCGCTGGCGTCGCAGCCACCACTCGAGGAGCGGCACCTTGCGATCGAGGGCGGTCTGCATCGCGTCGGGGCCCTCCTCGCGCAGCAGCTCGTCCGGGTCCTTCGCGCCGGGCAGGTCGAGGCGCCAGGGCTGCAGGCCCGCCTGGATGAACAGGGGCAGGGAGCGCTCGGCGGCGCGGGCGCCGGCCTCGTCGGAGTCGAACAGCGCGACCACCTGGTGGGTGAGGCGACGCAGCTTCTCCATGTGCTGATCGGTCAGCGCGGTGCCGCAGGTGGCCACCGCCTCCTCGAAGCCCGCCTGGTGCAGGGAGAGGACGTCCATGTAGCCCTCGACGACGAGCGCGCGGTCGCCGCGCTAGATGGCGGGCCGCGCCTTGTCGAGGCCGTAGAGCACCTTGGACTTCTCGTAGATCGGCGACTCGGGGGTGTTCAGGTACTTCGGGTCGTCGCCCTGGAGGATCCGCGCCCCGAAGGCCAACACGCGCCCACGCTCGTCGCGGATCGGGAAGATCAGGCGCCCACGGAGGAAGTCGTAGTGTCCCGTGCCGCGCTTGCTCTGGCGCACGAGGCCCACCTCCTCGGCCAGCGCCTCGCTGAATCCCTTGCGGTGCAGGTGGTCGGCCAGCGCCGTCCACTCGTCGGGGGCGAAGCCGAGGCGGGCGTCGCGGCTCGTGGCGTCGGACAGGCCGCGCTTCGTCAGGTAGTCGCGGGCGAGCGCGCCCTCGGGTCGGGTCCACAGGGCGGACTCGTAGAACCGCGCCTCCTCCTCGAGCACGTCGTAGGTGGTGGCGCGGCGGCGGAGCTGGCGGCGCTCGTCCTCGGACAGCTCCCGCTCCTCGATGGTGACCCCGGCGGGGCCGGCCAGTTCCTTGACCGCCTCGATGAAGGACAGGCCCTCGATCTGCATGAGGAACTTGAAGACGTCGCCCGAGGCCTGGCAGCCGAAGCAGTGGAACAGGTCCTTGTGGGTCACCACGTGGAAGCTGGGTGTCTTCTCCTGGTGAAAGGGGCACAGGCCGACGTAGCTGTTCCCGCGGCGCTGTAGCGCGACGAAGCGCTGCACCACCTGGGCGATGTCGGTGCGCTCGCGCACCTCGTCGATGATGTGCCGTGGGATGCGGGGCATGGCCCCCTTCTTATGCCACCAGCGCCTGCCTCATTCTGACCGGATCGCGCTCGGCGTCGCTCACCCGACCGATCCGCGCGCCGACGGCGCGCAGCTTGCCGACGAGATCATCGTACCCGCGGTCGAGGTGGTAGATGCGCAGGACCTCGGTGAGTCCCTCGGCGGCGAGCCCCGCGATCACCAGGGCGGCGCTGGCGCGCAGGTCCGACGCCATGACCGGGCTCGACTTGAGGCGGCCGCGCCCCTCGACGATCGCGGTGTGGCCGTGGGTCTCGATGCGCGCGCCCATGCGGGTCAGCTCGGCGGCGTGCATGAACCGGTTCTCGAAGATCCGCTCCTCGATGCGGGAGCGGCCCTCGGCGAGGCACGCGAGCGCCATGAGCTGCGCCTGCATGTCGGTCGGGAAGCCCGGGTAGGGCTCGGTGACCACCTCGAAGGGCTGCAGGGGGCCGTCGCGGCGGACGCGGACACGCTCGGGGCCCGTGCTCACCTCGCACCCCGCCGCGCGGAGGCGATCCAGCGTTGCGTCGAGGAGCGACGGGTCGGTGCCGGTGACCTCGAGGTCGCCGCCGGTGGCCGCGGCCGCGGCGAGGTAGGTCCCGGTCTCGATGCGGTCGGGCAGGATGCGCCAGGGGCGGCTGGCCGGGACGAGGCGGGCGACGCCGTCGATCTCCAGCGTGTCGGTGCCGATCCCCTCGATCTTCGCGCCGAGGGTGACGAGGAACCGGCACAGGTCGACGACCTCGGGTTCCTTGGCCGCGTTGCGGAGCACCGTCGTGCCCTGGGCGAGGACCGCGGCCATCACGATGTTCTCGGTGCCCGTGACCGTGGGCACGTCCAGGTCGATCTCGGCGCCCCGGAGGCCGTCGGTGCGCCCGTGGATGTAGCCGCCCTCGAGCTCGAAGCGGCACCCGAGCGCCTCGAGCCCCTTCAGGTGCTGGTCGATGGGGCGGACGCCGATGGCGCACCCGCCGGGCAGCGAGACCACCGCGGTGCCCTCGCGGGCGAGCAGCGGCCCGAGCACGAGCACCGAGGCGCGCATCTTGCGGACCACGTCGTAGGGCGCCTCGCAGAAGGCGATGCGGCTGGTGTCGAGGCGGGTCGTGGGGCCGGCCAGGCTCGGGCAGCCCATGCGCCCGAGCAGGGACAGGGTGTGCGACACGTCGTCGAGGTCGGGGACGTTCGCGATCCGGTGATCGCCCGGCGCGAGCAGGGTGGCGATCAGGATCGGCAGCGCGGCGTTCTTCGCGCCGGAGGCCGGCACGGTGCCGCGCAGGGGAACGCCCCCTTCGATGACGATCTTCTCCATGGATGCTCCTGAGCCGGGCGCCTTCTCCGGCGTGGGGATTAACTTCGGCCGGGGTGGAGTGCAGGCGCCGTGCCAGCGATTCTGCCCCCGCACCCGCGGGCTGGGCCGACGCGATCTCGCTTTCGTGGATAGGGATCTGCTCGTGGTCGACCGGAGGTGTCCGTGGTCCTGCTGTGGCTCGTCGCCAGCGCCTTCGCCGGGGGGCCCTGGTCCGGGATCGACCCGGGCTCGGTCTCGGGCCTGGGACCGCCGATCTATCTCGCGCCGGAGGCGGGCTGGGCGGCCACCGTCGAGGGCGAGCACCCGGGCCGGGTTCGCGTCTTCGTGGCCCACTCGGCCCACGAGGCGTCGAAGTGGGCGCAGGCCGAGCGGGACCAACACCCCGATCACCCGCCCGATTACCCCCTCGGGGACGAGGCCTACGGCAACGGCTACAGCCTGATGATCCTCCGGGACGGCAACGTCGCCATCGAGGTCACCCGCAAGGGCGCGGCCGCCGAACTCGCCCACCAGCTCGAAGGCGCCCTCGCGAAGGCCTCCGCCTGGCCGGCGGCCCCCGAGCTGACCGTCCACGACCAGACCGTCCGGGTCGCCGGCACCTGGGCCCGGGTGACCTGGCGGGTCTCGCCGGTCATCGACCCGAACACCTTCCTGCCGCGGCCCCTGACCGCGCTCCCGACCGGGGCCAACACGGCCCACCTGCCGGCGGACCCGAAGTGGATCCAGGCCCGCGTGTGGGACGCCTACGGCAGGTACGTCGATACCCGCTGGACGCCGCCCGACCGCTGGACACCGCCCGACAAAGCGGAGGGCGAGCCCTGAGCAGTCACGGTCAGACCTCGTCGGTCTGGTTCGCCTTCTTGCCCTTCTTCCAGTCGATCCCCGGGTGTTCCAGCGCCCACTCGATGCGGCGGATGGCTCCGCGGAAGGCTTCGACTTCGCGGATGGAGGCGCTCGCGCGCTGCAGGATCGACCGCCAGGTGACCGCGATCTTGTCGGGGCTGGTGCCGCGCGTGTACCCGACGCGGTCCAGCAGATCGACCCACTCGGTGACCGCGGGCTCGGTCGTCGGGAGGTCGGCGGGGTGGTCGCGGCGGCCCTTGCTCTTCTGGCGCGCGGCGGTGGGGCGCTGCTCGTGACCGCCGATCAGGCGGCCCTGGGCGCGCAGGCCGTGCTGGCGGGCTTCGTCGAAGAGGCACCAGGCGACGATCAGGACCGCCTGGGCGAGGTTGAGGCTCGCGTGCTCCGGGGTCGGGATGCGGACGAGGCGATCGCAGCGGGCGACGGCCTCGCGGGGCAGGCCGAAGTCCTCGCGGCCGAAGAGGACGGCGGTGATCTGGTCGGGCGGGGCGGCGAGGATGTCGGCGGCGAGCGCTCCGGGCTCCAGGACCGGCTGGTGCCAGCGGCGGTGGCGGGCGGTGGTGGCGACGGCACGGTACGCGCCCTCCAAGGCCTCGTCGAGGGTGCTGACGAAGCGGACCGCGGCCCAGCGCTCGTCGCACCCGGGGGCCATCCACCGCGCGCGCTCCATGTCGAAGGCGGGCGGGTCGACGACCACGAGGTCCGACAGGCCAGTGTTCGCCATCGCCCGCACCGTGGCCCCCACGTTGCCGGGGTGCAGCGGTTGGACGAGCACGATGCGCACGCCCGCGAGCAGGTCGCTCACCGGATCAGTCGCGACGCCAGAAGCACAGCCACCCGAACAGGCGCGCGAAGAAGCCCTTCTTCTTGGGCTTCTGCAGCTCGAGGACCGGCGTGGGCGTGGGCGTGCCCACGTCGGTGGGCGCCTCGGTCTCGGCGAGGTTCGGCGGGAGAGCTCCCATGCGCGGCGTGGCCGACGGGGGGGGCGCGGCTTCGCCGCTCTTCGGGCCGAGGCGGCTCGACGGCATGTCGAGCGGCGCGGGCGGCGGCTTGGGCGCCTTCTTCTTCTTCCGCTTCTTCTTGGGGCGGGAGGAACCGCTCTCGTCCTTGCCGAGCTTGAGCCGGGACTCGACGAGCTGGCCCGTGTCGCGGTCGCGGGCGGTGAGGTTGAGGATGCCCTCGGAGTCGATGTGGAAGGTGACCTCGATCTTCACCTGACCCTTGGCCGCCGGGCGCAGGCCCGAGAACACGAAGGTGCCGAGCAGCTCGTTCTCGGCGACGTACTTGGACTCCCCCTGGTAGATCTTGAGCATGATCGACCGCTGGTTGTCCTTGGACGTCGTGAGCGTGCGCGTCTTGTAGTCGGGCAGGGGCTGGTTCTTGCCGAACAGGACGTGCATCGTTCCGTCGTGCTTGTTGATGCCGATGGCCATCGGCAGCACGTCGAGCAGGGTCATGTCCTGGGGGCCTGCCTTGGAGGACAGGCTGTGCGCCATGATCGCGGCGCCGATGGCGACGGCCTCGTCGGGGTGCACCTTCTGGGAGGGCGGCTTGCCGAGGAAGGCCTGCACTCGCCTGCGCACGAGCGGCATGCGCGACTGGCCGCCGACCAGGAGGATCTCGTCGATCTGGTCGCGGCTCGTGCCCGCCTCCTGGAAGATCCGCTCGCAGGTCTGCACGGAGCGGTCGACCAGATCACTGGTGAGCTTCTCGAGCTGCTCCCGGGTGACGATCAGGTCGAGGTCGAGGGTGTTGCCGTCTTCGTCCTCGGCGATGCGCGGGAGGGCGAGGTGCGTCTTCAGGTCGCTCGACAGGCGGATCTTCGCCTGCTCCGACGCGTCCCGGACCAGGGTGACCGCGCGGCGGTCGTAGGACAGGTCGACGTCGTGCTCCTCGAGGAACTTCTGCAGCACGTACTGCATGAGTCGGTCGTCGAAGTCGACGCCGCCGAGGAAGGTGTCGCCGCCGGTGGCCACGACCTCGAAGATCTTGTCCTTGATGTCGATGATCGAGATGTCGAAGGTGCCGCCGCCGAGGTCGTAGATCGCCACGCGCTGGTTGAGGGTGCGACCGAGGCCGTAGGCGAGCGCGGCGGCGGTGGGCTCGTTGAGCACCCGTTGCACCTTGAGCCCGGCGAGCTTGCCGGCGGAGCGGACCGCCTGACGCTGGCGGTCGTTGAAGTAGGCGGGGACGGTGATCACCGCCTGGTCGATCTCCTGGTCCAGCGCGTCCTCGGCAGCCTCCTTGATGCGGCGGAGGATCGCGGCGGAGATCTGCTCGAGGGTGAAGACCTGGTCCTTGACCTTGATCAGGACCTCGGAGGCCTCGCCCTCGACGAGCTCGTAGGTGAAGACCTGCTTGAACTTCTCGATCGCCTGCGAGCCGTAGGTGCGGCCGATCAGGCGCTTGGAGGCGGCGACCGTGGTCTCGGCGTTGTCGGCGGCGGCGTTCTTGGCCTCGTCGCCGACCAGCCGGTTGCCGGACTTGTCGATCGCGAACACCGAGGGAATGGTCTTGGCCCCGCCTCGGTAGGTGATGAGGCGTGGGCTGCCGTTCTCGATGATCGCGGCACACGAGTTGGTGGTCCCGAGATCGATCCCGATGGCCTTGCCCATGAAGCGCGCCTTCCAACTCTCGCGTGAACGCTCTCGCCGCGACCCCGGGCGAGCCCGACCCTGGGGCTGCCTTCGGATAGCACGGCGGCAAACCGCAGGTCAACGTCGCCCCGAGCCCACGGCGAAAGCGCTAGACTGCCATTGCGCATTGGCGCGGTCCGGAAGTCCGGACATCAGGCACCTTCGGAGGCAGGAATGGGGCGTCGTGGTCGCGACCTGGCGGATCGGTTTCGCAGCGCGCTCGACGCGGCGGAAGCCGAGCGTCGTCGTCAGGAAGAGGAGCAGCAGCGGAGGCTCGCGGAGGGCCGAAAGGAGCGCGTCGCCCTGATGAAGGACCTGGCGGAGGTCGGCCGCGCGATCGAGCACCTGGCCGTCTCGGAGCAGGACGGTGGGGTCACCTTCCGGTTCAACGATCGCTTCTTGCACTTCGAGCCCATGGGCGAGGGGGATCGCGTGCGCGTCACCTTCGATGACGCGGGCGACGGCGAGCACCGCCTGTACCGCGAGCCCGGCCTGGGCAACCGGTGGGTGTGGTCCATGCGCCGGCGCGGGCGGGAGGATCGCCTCCCCCTGTTCGACAACGGCCTCGAGGAGCTTCTCGTGCTCGCGCTCAAGCTCCCGCGCCCCAGGGAGGTCGCGACCTCGCCCCAGGCCCAGCCCACCCTCGACGAGGCCGTGCCGGGGCCCCGCGGCATCGAGCAGAAGGGCGACGCGGACGACACCCTGCCCGGCGAGTCCAAGCGCTCCCTGTAGCGGCTTTTCCCCGCGACTTCGCTCGTGATGGGAGTCGGCGAGCCCTTGTCTCTGCTATGCTCGGGGCCCGGGCAAGGGGTCGCCAGGTATGCGTTGGGCACTGATCGTGTGCGTGTTGGCACTGGGGTGCGAGCCGATCGCGCCGCAGTCGGTGCGTGATGTGCACGTCCCCGGCGGGTTCGCGCTCCAGACGAGCCGGTCGGTACACCTCGCGGTGCAGCTCGACGCGCCCCTGCGCGCCCGTGCTCCCTGGGTGACGATCGCCCTGTCCGACGGCCGTCTGCTCGTCGAAGGCGTCCAGGGGAGCGACACGGTGTACGACCTGCGCCTGCCCGCGGGTCAGTCGGCGCTCCGGGTCACCGCGCGGGTCGACGGCGCGGTGGTCGACACCCGGGACCTCACCCTCGATCCCGGCCTGGGCGCCTCGGTGCGCCTCGGAGGTGCGCGGTGAGGCGGGCGCTGCTGGCCGCGATCCTCCTCGCGTCCGGAGTGGCGCGCGCGGCGAACGTCGCGAACGTCTTCGTCCTCGACACCACCGCGGCCTTCGAGGACATCCCGGGCCGCTTCGCGGACGAGGATCAGAACGACGTCGTCCTGCACTTCAACGCGCGGTGTCGGGAGATCACGCCCTCGGGCGATCTCGTGCACGAGGAGATCCACTTCACCCCGGTGGCGGCCGGGGCGAACAAGACGAACGCCCTGTGGCTAGGCTTGCCGGGCACTCCGAGCCGGGTCACCCTCGCCGAGGACGGGGGGGCGCCGGCCACGCTGTGCGACGGGACCTGCAGCACCGCCGTGGAGCTGCTCACCGACTTCGGCCAGGCCTTCGTGAACCCGCCGCCGGGGTTCGTCAACACCCAACCGGCGGGCTCGATCGCGACCGCTCACGCCTACACCGTCTACGCCGAGTACACGACCTACCCATCGCTCGGGTCGGTCACCTGCCCGAACCCCGACTTCCAGGTGCGGCGCCCGAGTGACGCCGTGGTGATCGACGGCGCGTCCACCCTGGAAGACGGCATGCCCATGCGCGCGGAGCTCCCGGGCGACTGGGAGGTACCGAACGAGCGCACGGCGGTCTCCACCGCCTATCCCGACTTCCTGACCTGGCTGCAGGCCGAGGTCGCGGGGTGTGCGCCGGGCTCCTGTCCCCAGGAGGACTGGTACACCCGACCCGATGCGACGAAGGTGATCGCGCGCTCCAGCCTCGCCACGACGGCTCCGATCGTCGATGCCGCCACCTGCTCGGATCTCGCGCTCGACCAGGACGAGACCGACGTGGACTGTGGCGGGGGCCTGTGCGCCGCCTGCGTCCAGGGCCAGACCTGTTCGGTGGGACCCGACTGCGCCACCGGGTCGTGCGTCGGGGGCGTTTGCGCCGCACCGACGTGCACGGACGACGTCGAGAACGGCGACGAGACCGACGTGGACTGTGGCGGCCCCACCTGCGGGGCGTGCGCGAACGGGCTGAGCTGCGCGACGGTCACCGACTGCACGAGCGGCTTGTGCGGGGTCGGGGGCGACGGCACCTGCGGCTCGGGGACCTGCTTCGACGGCGCGCCCGACCCGGA
>Ga0114931_10005395_pt1 | contig 15792 bp, 16 predicted proteins | sample 2SBtaG_FD_89579 | JGI IMG/M metagenome (GOLD analysis project Ga0114931, IMG submission 89579) | Deep subsurface microbial communities from Kolumbo volcano to uncover new lineages of life (NeLLi) - 2SBTROV14_V59a metaG | ecosystem: Environmental > Aquatic > Marine > Volcanic | place: Kolumbo...
CCAGATTTTTTTGACCTCCTTTTATTTCCCCAGGAAGATCCTGGCCAGAATGGAATATGTGAGGGCAACCTATCCCCGATCACGGTATCCGCGACTTTACCCAAAGCCCGATGAGTATTATGCCGTCGGCCTTTGGGCATTCAGGCTTGCGACCCGCATTATTTTCGCACTGGGTTTCGTGATTCTTTTTGCAATATTCTTCTGGGTTGATCACTCAAGCTTTGCCGCCGACGGGTATATTTCGGAAGCCTTTCCGGCCGCTTACGGCTTTATCCAGTTCCTGCCACTGATGGCGCTGGAGTTCTCGGAATTCAGCCAGTTCAGGTTGATGCGTAAAGCAAACGTCGCTACGACCCGATCAGCCGACCTTCGTCGGCGCGAACTCTTCGAATTTGTTTCGCCGGCGCTGCTCGGTCTGACACTGACGCTATTTGCCGGCGCCATACTCATGGATCTGTACGCACATCAGTTCACGATTAGCTGGGGCCACGATACCATCCAGCGAACCTTGGTCTTTACGGTAGCCAATATATTACTGGCCACAGTCGGCGCCCGGCTGTTGTACGGCAAGAAGTTAAATCCACATCAGACTGCCGACGAGCGAATCAGGCTCATCAAGACCAGCCTGAGTTCATTTCTCTATCTCAGTATAGCCATGAGCGTCTTCTTGATGACACAGGCCGCGGATGATCTTTACAACCTGGATTTCCTGGACGCCACTATCATGAGCCTTTACTTTCAGATCGTCGTATTCCTGTCACTGGGCCGCACCCTTAGAAACATGCGGCTCGAAGATATCGATTTTGACGTCTACAAAAATTGCCCCGTGGCCTGAAACAAGAACAGCCCGCTTTCGCGGGCTGTTTCACTCCGACTCAATATCGTGCTTAGTCTTCGTCTGGTGTTGCTGACATTCCAGGGTGGAATTTCCAGACCGTGTATTCGGAACCTGAATATCCGGAGGCAAAATCCGCGAACATCTTGCCCGCCTCTTCAGCGCCCAGTTTCTCGGTCATGAACTCGAAAAAGTTCTGCTCCGGTGGCTCCATATCCGCGTAGTTCGCATACGACGACACGACAGCGGTCATGGGTCTGCCACCGACGCGCGACAGCCACAGCCAATCACTGTCCCAGCCGCCTTCGCTCGCCAACTGGCTCATTTTCTTGCGAGCCTCACCTGAGGCTGGCCCAGCGCCTTGCTTGGCGGTCCACGTGGTCACACCGTAATACGGGCCGTCGTTTTCGCCTTCCGACCAATTGCTGTTTTCCCAATCGGCGTATTCGAAGTAGTGGTGGTAGTGATCCACGTACTGGTGCACGTTCTCACTCCAGTTTTTGCCCAACTCCTTTTCCCGACTATCGGCTTCATAGGTATCCTGATCAGCCCAGTTGAAACAACATGCCCGAAACTGCACGACGTTCATATTGTGGCCGATGGCAACTGTGTAAGCATTCCAGTCACGTGAGTCTCCGCCTTGCTCTCGAAAAACTTTGTCCGCCTCGACAGCTTCATAGAACTGAGCTTCCATGCCAGTCTTCGGCACCACCATCCAGACCTCCGATAACGGCGGTGGCGGCTCTTCGGCTTCGGCGGCGAACAGGCTCAACGGTACAAGTAGGGCGACAACACTGACCAACCCGGTGATGACTGCTGATTTTTTCATAGTTTTTCTCCAGTGGTTTCACTGAAGTATAGGCAATTCCCCGCGGTTTTCAGGAGAGCGGGTTTTTTGCCAGGAAATCCAGATATAGCGCTGCCGTTTTCGCAGGACGTTCCAGCATGGGTATATGGCCGGTGTCTTTCATGATGACAACTTCTGCCTGCGGCAACAGCGCTGTCATCACATCGACCGAACTGACGTCCAGAATCCGGTCAAATTCGCCCCAGACGATCAGCACCGGCTCGTTGATATCTGCCAGTATTGGTTCCAGGCCGGTGCTGCGATCACTTATGTAGGCATCGAAAATAGCGTCATTAGACTCGGCGTGATCGACAGCCCATCGCGCGAATACGCCTTTGACCGGCCAGGGGACAAACGGTTTTTTGTACGCGGCAAATGACAGCAGCACATCAAAGTCTCCCACCGATTCGGCGATCAGCGGATTCTTCCCTTTCGCGAGCGCGCGCCAAAAGTCGCTCTCCTCCGGTGCCTCTACCCCGGCGTTGTCCAGCAAGGCCAGTGAAATCACTTCGTCCGGATACCTGTCGGTGTACAGAGCCGCCAGGTGTCCACCCATGGAATTTCCTGCGATGTGGAATTGCCTGAGACCAAGTGCCTGTACGAATGCGTTGACACGGTCGCGCTGGGGAAAGAGTGAATAGTCCCAGTCCGGATGCCATACCGACTCACCAAAGCCCGGCAGGTCCGGCGCTATCACTCGATAGTCTGTGGTCAGTGATCTGGCGAAGCGTGTCCAGTTATCTTTGTCGCCGCCGAAGCCGTGCAGAAGCAGTAGCACCTCAGCATCTACCGGCCCGCCTTCCAGGTAGTGCCAGGTCTCACCATCAACGATGACCGTCTTGTGATCCAGACCACTCGCCGACCGTTCCAGTGCCACGGCAAGCGTCGTCGTATCTTCCGGAAATAAAGCCATCAGACCGAACAGGATCACGGCCAGCGCCAGGAGATAAGAGAAAACCTTTTTCACAGCGCATTACCCATTCAAAGCCCCCGAGTTGTGGGGTGAGTTTACGCTAAAAAAGGCCTGGCTCTTTCGATAAGTTCCTCCATTAATCAACGATTTGCGCTAAATCGGTACCGACAGTTGCTCTAGGGAAGCTTTGGAGAGCACAATTCCGCGATTTTGTGCGGTCGGTCATATTCCATAATGTCCTGCTCGGCCATAATTTCGGAATGGACGGCGCTCTTTCAGAGATCGGCTTACACCTGCTCGCCACGCTCGTGGCCGGGGCGGCGATCGGCTGGCTGCTTCGCAGTGCCCTTGGCAAGCGTCGCGTCAATACGCTAAATGACGACTGGCAAGAGCAGCTGGACGACGTTGTACGTCAACGGGACCGGCTCGCCGCCGAAACCGGGACTTTGAGAACCACGATCGAAGCACAGGAAGCTGTCATTCATCAGCGTGATATGGCCATCAGCAGCACCCGAACTGAACTCGAATCCGCGCTCGAAAAAGAAAAACTCATGACCAGGAACATCTTCACGTTGCGCGCCGAGCGTGAGGACTTCAAAAGCAAGATGATGTCATTTCAAAACAGGATGGCAGCCCTACAACGTCAATCCGGTGAATTGCAGTCGGAGTTCATAAAGTCCCGGCAATTCTATAAAGGCGAACTCACCAAAGCGTTCGAGAAAAGAAAGGAGCTGCAAGAGAAAATCGACAACTCCAGGGCCGAGTATGAATCGTTCAGCAACCTTCTTCAGGCTTCGCGATCTGAGCACGAATCCGTTAACAAAATGCTTGCAGCTGCTAAATCCCGACTTGCCGGTCTGGATGCCCTCGAGCAAAGCGTAATCGAACTGGAGGCCGAGAACGCTCAACTCAAACATGACTCCACGATCCTGCGGCAAGAAAACGATGTGCTAAAACGCGACGTTTTCGAGCAGGAAGAACTCAAGGTTCAGAACAAGGAACTGGCACAGGTTCTGAAGTCGATGGAAAACAGTCGTCAGCAGTATGAGGACGACGCCAATCGTTATCGAGAGCACGCAGGAAAGTCCGAGCAAAAATCCGAAACCCTGCGTATGCGCCTTGATGAGGTTGAGAAAAATTTCCTTGAGATAGAAAAACAACAAAGCAAGGCACTCAAAGAGGCGCGCAATTCTGCTTCTGCTCAAGCTGCGAATGAAAAAAACCCCGGCCGTAAGGAGAAGGATGACCTGCAGGAGATCATTGGTATCGGCAAAGTGTTTGAACACACCCTGCACGAGCTCGGTATCTTCAGCTTCAGACAAATCGCTAACTTCGGCGTGTCCGATATCGCACGCGTCAATGCCGAATTGAAAGAGTTCAAAGGCCGCATGGAGCAGGACGACTGGATTGGCCAGGCAAAGGATCTGCTCTTCAAGAAATACGGTAACGCCTGAAGCTACCCGCACGACAGACCGAAATATGGTATTACGGTCCCACCATGTCGCAGCAAGAACTCTCACCGGTAAGCCCGGATGCACCCGGAGGCGATTCACCCGCCCTCGGAATAGGCCTGTGCCTCAGCGGTGGTGGTTATCGCGCGATGTTATTCCATCTCGGTGTTTTGTGGCGGCTCGCAGAACTCGGCTACCTCAGTACGCAAGACCGTACCGGTATGCACGGCCCCATTGGCACATTGCAGCGTGTCTCCTCTGTTTCCGGCGGCTCGATTATTGCGGGCGTTCTGGGAATCGCCTGGGATGGCCTCAGAGTCGACGAGGACGGTTTACTCGACCGCTTTCGTGAACTGGTCGTCAGACCAGTCGAAGACTTCGCCAGCAAGACAAGCGTATCGGTCTGGACTGCTGCATGGGCCGCTGTCGTCAGCACCGTGAACAAGAGCGTTGCCCGTGTCTATCGGCGACGACTTTTCGGAGCAAAAACCTTACAGGATCTTCCGGACTCACCGCGTTTCGTAATCAATGCGACCAACCTGCAGTCCGGTGCCTTGTGGCGATTTTCGAAACCGTTCACACGTGATTGGCGCGTCGGGGAAATCAGGAACCCGACTGACTCGATAGCTTCTGTGGTCGGTGCGTCATCGGCCTTCCCACCATTCCTGTCGCCGGCCCGATTCAGGTATGAACAATCGCAATACACGCCGGGCAGCGGCAGTGGGCTACAACAAGCACCTTTTACCACGCGTCCTGCGCTAGCGGACGGCGGCGTCTATGACAACCTGGGACTGGAGACGGTGTTCAAGAATTTTCAAACACTCATCGTCAGCAATGCGGGTGGCAAGTACAAGGCCAGGCAGAAGATTATTGGGGACTGGGCGCTGCAAAGCTACCGCGTAATGAGCACCATTGATAACCAGGTAAGATCCCTGCGCAAGCGTTTATTGATTTCTTCATTAGCGTCACTCGAGCGATACGGTGTTTATTTCAGTATTCGCAGCGATATTGCTGACTACCCTGCGACGGACAAATTGCCCTGCTCCCGCGAGCGGGCACGTGAGCTTGCGAACATCCCCACGGACCTGGCAGCGAAGGACCAAACCACGCAACGACGACTGATCAATTGGGGTTACGCCATCTGTGATGCCGGCGTTCGATCCTGGGTCGAGGCCGGGCTGCCGCCGCCGAGCGACTTCCCCTACCCCGACGAGGGCGTATAAATAAGTACCCGATGAGCAACTCCGCGCTGTCCAGCCGCCGCTTTTTGATTTATCTCATCGGCAGTACCGTGTCATTGCATGGTCTGTGGATCTATCGGGTCGCACTTGGCTGGTTCGCCTGGAAACTCACCGGCTCCGAGTTCTGGGTCGGCATCGTCGCATTTACTCAGTTCGCACCTGCAGTCGTATTCGGACCTCTGCTTGGTGTGTTTGCTGATCGCGTCGATCCTCGCAAGGCATCAATCGTCATCAACTCGCTAAGCGCGCTCAACATGCTGCTGCTCGGCCTTCTCACCTGGTCTGGAATGGTCGACATATTCGTTCTGACCGCGCAATCGCTGATTCAGGGCGGACTCGACGGTGCACATACGCCTGTTCGAATGACCCTCCTTCCAAAGCTCGTAGAGAAAGTGCAACTGCAAAGCGCCATTGCCAGCGCCTCGATAACCTTCAACGTCTCACGGCTCGTTGGTCCTGCCATTGCCGGAGTCATTATTGCCATGTCCGGGGTTGGTGCTGCATTCGCGATTAATGGCCTTTCTTATCTCGCAATTATTGCCGCCGTTGCCGTTATCAAATTACGACCAGGCGCGTCCCGCCCAAATCGGTCTGGCGATGTTTGGGACGAGCTGATCAGCGGTGTTCGTTATACCGTTGCTCACAAGACGATTCGTGGCTTGTTGATGACGATTGCTGTCGCATCGGTGTTCGGGCGCGGCGCACTTGAAATGATGCCTGCGATTGCGGATGTGGTGTACCAGCGCGGCGCCGCCGGTCTCGCGACATTGACCGCCGCAGTCGGTGTGGGCGCAATCGTTTCGGGTCTCGTGCTGTCCCAAACTACCGCCTGGCTGAATGGCAATGCTGTCAGGCTATCGGTCATGGCGGCCGGTATGTTCATTGCGATTTTCGGTATTAATCACGAATTCTGGCTGGCAGTGCCTTTGGTGACCGTACTGGGTGTGACTCTGTCGCTTTGCGGCGTCGGTTCGCAAATACTGATCCAGACGCTCGTCGAAGAGGAGGTGCGCGGCAGAGTTAGCAGTCTGTGGGGAATGGTCGCGTTTGGTGGCACGGCCTGCGGGAGTTTGATCGTCGGTTCTGCAGCGGCGGCATTCGGCTTGCAAATTACGGTCGTTGCAAGCGGAATATTTTGTGTTGCCGCGGCGTCACTGATACCTAAGCACAAAATCCCGCCATAGCTGCTATTGTTAATTATTAGGATACAAAGTAACAGGACCGGGAAGCGCGACATACGCGGAGCCAATTATGAGCGTAAGCATGACAATTACATTCGAAGGCGATCACATCAGAGTCGAATCGCGCGGCGACAAATCGATCGAATCGGCGCGAGAACTTTTTAGCGCTTTGGTCGACGCATGCATTGAAAACGACTGCTACAAAGTCCTTGGTATCGCCGAGTCTCGCACCGTGATTCCAATCATGGAGGGGTTCGATGTTGTGGCACTCTTTCGGGAGCTCGGCATCAATACCAAATACCGAATCGCCTGGGTTGAGCTAAATCCGAAAGCCGTAAAGACTGTGAAATTTGTGGATGCAGCGCTGTTCAATCGCCTGCTCCCCGGCCGCGTCTTCATGACCGAAGCCGAAGCAAAAACCTGGTTGCTTGGCAGCAGAGGTTACTGACGGCGAATGACGTCGATAGACTCAAGGGCCTGCAAGTACTCTGCGACGGCTTCCACCGGGACATCTCCCATCTCCGCCAGCAACCAATCCCGAATGTCGCTGACCGTTCGTTGTCCATCGACAAGGTTTAATGCTTCGTAGGTAAACATGCCGCCATCACCAAACCGCGTTTCATGATTGGCAAGTTGCAAGTTCGCCGCCACATCTGCGCCAAGCTTGTCATCAATATAGGAATAGCCAAACGCGTGCATCGGCCCTTCGATAGCCGGGTTACGTACATATACGGTCTGATCCCGGTGCACCATTATCCTCGGCGCCGGTGTTACCAGCAGCCCCTCCAGCTTTTCGAGGTAGGCCATTGCATTCGCATGGTCGTTCTCTGCCAGTGTCGCGAACGCCTCAACGCTGTGCACTTTACGGCGCTCCAATGCAAACTGAATCTTGGTGACCGCCACTTTATCTGCCGCTGGCAAGTTTGCCCGCTTTTCTGCTAAAACGGCACTACGCTGCAACGCATTTCGTTGCAGCATGTTCAGCACTGCCGGCACATCGTCGTCGGAGAAATTTGCGAGATACCACGCACTCACCGCGCCAATGAATGCCGCACGTTTGAGTTTCGTCGGATCGATATTCGCTGCCAGATCATAGTTGGTGTGAATGTAACGGTCCGGCCAGTCATGAAGGTATAAGCCCGGTATGCGCCACGTCCCTTCAAAGAAGACATCGTGATCACTGCCCATATCCAGGCCTTCCATCAGAGCCAGTTGCGGTTCTTTGCCGCCTTCGGGCGCCACTAACGGAAATTTGACGTGTTCGCCGTCAGCGTAACGCCGGGTCTGGTCATTGACGAAGTTACCGATCTCATGGCCGAGGTCGCTGATAAAGGAAGGCACGCTGTAGGGTCCGCCTGAGATGCGAAATACGGACTTGGTTATCGGCCCGCCGCCGACCATGTCCATGTGGATATTGGCCTTGATGCGGGACGGGTCCTTGTGCCGCGACAGATACATGATGCTGCCTTCGATCTCTGCCGGCCACAGGAAGCGAATTGTGCGCGAGGGGCGCGGCAATATGCCGTCCCTGATCAGGGTATTCAGTGTTCGGGCAACTTCAAGTATGGCCACACAACCCGACGCATTGTCATTCGCGCCCGGTCGCGGGTGATCCAGATGGCAAGTGAAGTGAATTTCTTCGTCAGCTTTGTCTGTACCTTTGATCGCTGCTGTCGCGAAACTGTATTTGCCTTGCTCGTGACTCGCATCCACGCTGGCATGGAACAGTATCGTCTCACCGCTTTGCAGCCGCTTTTGTAACGCTCTTGCCTCACCCAATGAGATCATGAAGCCAAATGATTTTGTCCCGGGAAAGGCGCCGAGGTGCCCCCAGCGAACCAGGCGATCGTCCTCCTTCCACCAGGCCGACTTCTGATTCGGCGCATACGAGATGATGCCGGCCGCACCAAGCTTACCGACAGCGCGCTCAACGATGGCCCCTGGCTGGCTGGATGTCAGTACCAGCTTGCCCTTTATGTCCTTGCCTTCGTACTCCGAGTCCTGCATACCCGTACCGATATCGACGAGTGACGTCGTCACGTCTGCAGAAAGGCTGTCTTGCGCGAGCGTTAAGGGCACCGAATCCCAGTCACCCAGTTTGCGAACACGAACTAACTTACCGGCCTTGTCCTGAATCTCCCACAACTGTGCAAAGCGAACGTCCCAGACCGGTCGCGATTTTTGTGTGCCGTACATCGTCTTGCCATCGGCCACGTATTCCAGCACATCGATTTCGTCCAGGCCGTAATGCTTGAGCTCATTGACGATATGCGCCGTTGCCAAATCGAACTGGCGGCTGGCACGCATGCGATGTTGCAGCGTGATGGTATCGAGGTTGCGCTTGGCCGCCTCCCCCGATGTTTCCGCTGCGATCTGCAAGAGAACTTCCTCGGGCACGAGCGCGCGGATGTCTGCCTTCACCGCCGGAGCCAGGATCGATGCCAGTGCAGTCAGCGTCCAAAAGACTTTTTTGTAACGCATGTCAATCCACGTCTCCGTCGAGCTTCTTCAAATTGAGTTCAATGACTGAAATCGCCACTGTATAGACGTCTCCCAGGTAGGTTTCCTTGCCGATTTCTTCTTCGAGCTGCTGCAAGGAATGGTAAACCGTCAGATCGAGCGTATCGGCTGACAGAACCTGCGGACTGGTCAGGCGGGACACGGCACCGTGATTCGATTGTTCGAATCGTCTCTGCTCGCCGTAGGTATTCGTCAACGTCGACACAAGCGCGTAATCCATTTTCGCGAGAGAACCGGTTGCAAGCGCTGTTTCCCAGGCCGTGGATTGCAGGACGACGGGGCTGTAGCTCTCCATGATGCCGATGAAATCCGAGGTCAACCGGATATCACCATTCTCGTGACGCCGATCAATGACATCGTGCAGGCCCAGATTGAACGGTGCCGCATCGTCAACGCGAGCCTTGTTTTGTCGAATTTCGCTGAGAAAATTTGACATGGCCTGTCGTATCGTATCTTCCGTCTCACGATTTTCGCGCCATTCGTCCAGGCCCAGCGCAAGCAAAATACTGAGCGTAATAAGCGCGGATTCAAAAATAACCCGGGGTAACCAGACCGATGTGGATTTTGCAGACATGATGTAAAGAGTCGGCTTTGTTGTTAATTGGTTGAAGAGTATAACAATTTAGCCCTTATTCTTTGGCATTGAAGCAAGAAACAGCTACTATCGGGCATCGTTTTCGGGGGGCCTTGAACGACAAGACGAATAATAATAATGAACAAGCTGACTCGACATCGATTACTGGTGCTTGTGTTTACGGTTATTGCTGTAACGAATGCGCGTGCACAGGACTACTCGTCCGAGGTAACCGGCAGCTACAGTGACGATCGCCCTGAGTTCGTGGCTATGGGGTTTGGCGATGTCAGTTACTTGTCGCAAGACGGCAGCAACACCGACGGTTTTGCCATCGGTCAGGTCGTCGCTCATTTGGCCGCATCGATGGGCAACTCGTTTAGCGTTTTCGGTGAATTCTCCCTGACCGCCAAAGAAGACGGCTACAAGTCCGGTGTCGAACGCCTTATCGTCAAATACGACTTTTCCGATCGCTACAAACTATCCGCCGGCCGATACCACACACCCATCGGCTACTGGAACTCGGGTTTCCATCACGGTGCCTGGTTGCAAACAACGGTCAGTCGACCGGAGATGGTCAAATTCGGCTCGAAAATTGTACCGATTCATTTCGTCGGTGCATTGATGGAAGGACTCATCCCGTCTGGAAAACTAGGCCTCGATTATCGCCTCGGTTTCGGCAACGGTAGGCACAGCAATATAGCCGAACCCGGAGATACCGGCGATATCAATGGCGATAAAGCCTGGATGGTGCAGGTCAATGCGAAGCCCACACAGTTTTATGGGCTGAATATGGGACTGGGTTTTTACAACGATGAAGTCCCGTTGCCGAATGGTACCGACGTCAGGGAAAACACCGTATCCGCTTATGCCGCGTGGACAAAAGAAGACCCGGAGGTGATTCTTGAATACCTGCATTCCCGGCATGAACTCATCGGCAACAGTTCAGTCTCGGGTAATGTGGACGCCTGGTACGCACAGTTCGCCTACCGCCTGCCCGGCGATCGCCATCAATGGAAGCCTTATGCAAGGCTCGAACGAACCCGCGTTGACAACAGTGATCCGCTGTTGGGCACACAGGCCCTGGACTATGACGGCGGTATTCTCGGCGTACGTTGGGATTTTAACTCTTACGCAGCTATCAAGGCCGAGTACCGCAATGAAGAGTTTGACAATGCCGGGCGGGAGAATAATTTTCGCCTGCAGGTTTCGTTCGTACTGGCGAATCTCTAGGGTGGATGACTGTGCGTAAACTGCTTTACATGATCTTCGCAAGCGCGACACTGCTAATGAGCACCGCTTTGCTCGCCGACGACGTTGCTATTGGCAGTCCTATAGCAATCGTCGTACACAAGGATGTGCCGATCGACAATCTGAGCCTCGCAGAGCTACGCAGCATTTTTCTCGCTGACCGGCAATTTTGGGAAAATCGAACGCGTATCACCCTGCTGGTACGAGCGCCAAAGTCGGATGAACGATCATTCGTTCTTGAGCGTATCTACCAAATGTCGGAAGCGCAATTTCGGCAGTACTGGATTGCCAAAATGTTCCGCGCCGAAGTTCCACGTGGTCCGAAGATCGTTCTTAGCACGGGCATGGCGCTTGATCTTGTGGTTGCGATTCCCGGGTCAATCTCGTTTACACGCGTCGATACTGTTACCGATGACGTCAAGGTCATTCGCATCGATGGCCTGCTGCCGAGTGACGCAGGCTACCCCCTGAAATAGTCGGATAGCATCGCTAATTCTTGCTTCGATAAACGCCGAAATAGACGAAGGGACTGCTTGCAGGTTGACCCGGTTTAACGTCTTTTGGAACCCGGTTCGTGATGGGCTTAATCCTGCGCAAATAAGCCACCATCGCGCCGACATCATCATCGCTCAGTCGTGAGTAACCCTGCCAGGGCATGGTCACGATATGACGATCACCATGACTGCCGATTCCGGCACGAATGGCGTTCGCGATTTGGCGATCGGACCAGTTTCCAATACCCGTTTCCTCGTCCGGCGTGATGTTCGGTGGATAAACGATGCCTGGATATTTCTCGTCGAGCGGGGTCGTAAACGCGATACCCGTGCTGGAGCCTGCGAGCCCTTTAGTCATATCCGGCTCTCCGTCGAACGCTCCATTGGTATGACACGAACCACAACCGAGTAACTCAATCATGTACGCGCCGCGATCTATCGTATCCCTTTCGTCCGGATGGTAGCTACCGGCGACGGCTTCCGGTGACGGTATGATCGTCACCGTATCGAGTTCTTCGTAATCGGTGGAAATGTTGCCTGATTTGTTGATTGCGGTGTCAGCCGCGCAAGCAGACAAAGCCAGCAAAGAGAAAATAAACGGTAGCGCGTGTCTCATGATCGTATCCTCCTGCACTGTGGCACATAAAAAGTATAGCGCAGGAGACCCACGATTTTGAGGGTCGCGTGGTCGTGAGTACTACCTACATAAGCAAAACATTGGTCGCCGCTGGAGGCTCGTCATATACTGCTTCTCAGCTCAATCAGAATTCGGGAGAGGTTCGGTGGCAGGCGGCTTTGCAAAAGACGGTGCGGTGCAGGATCAAATTGATGCAACCATCGAGGATGCGGTCAAGCACGCGCGTGGCCAGTTACCAAGCGGCGAAAGCCTGAAGAACTGCGAAGAATGTGATGCCGCAATCCCGGAGGCGCGGCGCGAAGCCATCCAGGGTGTGCGCCTTTGCGTGGCCTGCCAGGAAGAACTCGACAAGGAAAACAAGAAAACCAGCGGCTACAACCGCCGCGGCAGCAAAGACAGCCAATTAAGGTGACAGTGACCCTATTTCGCGACGCGAATTAGGGTCACTGTCACCTTAATTCTTGCTGGCGATGGGCACCAGGGTCGGGATTCTTTCTTCACGTTGTCGACGCGCAGCAGCGATGTTTTTCATCTTCGCCGTATCGGCCAGATCCGGGTCTTGAATCTGTATCGTCGCATGTCCTGCGGCGTAAACCATCTTCAAACGATGCTCGCCCAATGAGATGATATCGTTGTGCAGCAGGACCTTGCTTTGTACTCGTCGTGAATTGACAAACGTACCGTTACGACTCTTGAGATCGATCAACACAACGGCATTTTGGTCGCGAATTAGCATAGCGTGTTGCTTGCTGACAAATTGATCATAAACAATGATGTCGCTCAGCTCGGAGCGTCCGATTAACGCCCGCTTCTCCGTCAGCCTGATTTCACGGGGAGGCTCACCCGATGATGTCAGCATCAACTTCGGTGTTTTATCTTCCACCGGCGCATTCGGATCGACGATATCGTCGACTCGAATTGGATACCCGTCAGCCTGTTCCATGATTGACAGCGCCATTGAATCGAGATCACCCGGTAATCCCCCCGACAGGGCATGCAGTTTTTCACAGACTACCACCGAGAAAATATCATCCGGTCGATCGACACCACCGGAACGCAACTTGGCATACAAGTAACGCAGTGCTTCTTTGGAAGTCATCGGCCCCAGTTCGAAATTACCGATTACACGTTTGGCAATTGCCGACATGCTCGGCGACCGGATGATGCGTCCGATGTCACGATTACTCACGAGCACGAGCCGCAGTGCGTAACGACTGTTTACCTGCAGGGACGCAAGTTTGCAGAGTGCACCGAGGGCACTCGGAAACATTTCATTGATGTTTTCCAGAATCAGAACGGGCGCCTGGTTTGCTCTCGTCTGTTGCACGACAAACACGGTCAGCATGTTCAACATTTCGTCGGTCGAGTCCAACACAAGGTTGTAACCGAACTGCTCGAGCGTTCTCGACAGAAGCTCAGAGGTTTTCATTCGCGCGCCATCAATGACTGCTATGGCCAGATCCGATTGAACATCGCGAACGAACTGAGTTGCCAAAACCGATTTGCCAGAAGATACCGGACCATGCAGCAAGGCAACGCCCCGCTCATCCGTCAAAATACTTCCTAAAAATTTCAGTGCTTCTTGCTGCGAACGATAATGGACGAACGTCCTCAGTTCGCGCAGCCCTACCCCGTCTTCATGCATTAGCGTTGCTCTTGATCAAAGTCCCCGACTGATTTGCGTCGCTCTACTGTCGCGCAAACTTGTGGGTGCGTCCAGATGTCTCCAAACGGCAACACATTGGCTGTAATCACGGGCATTTAACTTAATAAAGTTTTGAGTTCGGCTACTTCGTCTTCAAGCTTCCTGACACGCTCGGATAGCTCGGCGACGCTGTTGTGAGCCGAGGCCGCAGATGGCTTGGCCGCAAGTGCCTGGCGGGTATACGCCTCGGTATCAACGGGCCCGGTAAATACATGCATGTACGCAGAGTCCTTGCGGCCCGGCGTACGCGGCAATTTGACGACTAACGTTTCACCCTCGCGGTGAATCAGTCCGTCAAGAACGACGACAACGTCTGAATTGTCCGCAAAATCATGCAATCGCCCGCTGCGCGCCCGGAGTTCGCCCGGTGTCTGCGGACCACGCAATAACAGCAAACAGACGATCGCTACTTCTGCGGGATCGAACTGGTAATCGCTGTATCGGGTGCTGCAAAAACGCTGCGAATACTTTTCCGCTCTACTCTTGAAATTCTCCTCCGTGCGGGCGAGATGTTTATCTTCAAGCGTTCGAATGGTGTGCTGGACTTCGCCTTGTGACAAAGACATGATGGGGTGGCGTGAGGATTTTTGATTGCAGGCGTTCGTCAGAGCATTGAGCGTCATCGGGTACTGATCCGGCGTAACGATTGATTTTTCAATCAAACAACCGATGACCCGGGCCTCTGTTTCGTTCAACTCCATCAGCATGAACAGGCCCTCGGTTGATTCAGTGCAGGATAACGTCCGTCAGTATATCGTGAACTACATGAGTCACTACTTCAACAAGCAGATCCTTTCCATCAACGACGATGCACTCTAATACTCTTCGTACGATATTTCGTGATGTCCTCTTGGCAGTGCGACTCGAAACCAGATAAACGGCAACAATGGATTGGGTAACCAGTACATCCAGCCGAGACTGTTGATCGTCGTTTCTTCATCAACCTGAAAGTCCAGCCACACATACAGGAATTTGTAGACACAAAGGCCGGGAATATAGTTCGACTTGAAGCCGTTGGTCTTCAGATACTTTCTGGAAATATAGAAATTTCCTTCGAATGGCGTGATCCCCCACCCTAGCGGTCCCTCGGCAATCACGGCACCGGTTTTACGAAGCTTTATGCGTATGTTTTTCATTCGGTCGATTTCTCGATTACGGCGTCGATACTCTTTCGAAGTTCGGCGGCCCAGTAGGGCGCGAGAAATGCTGCTTTTTTCTTGTTGCTGCCCGGCATTTTTCCTCCTGACGGCATGAGTGGCGGCAGTTCCCGTAAGTCGAATCGAATTTGCTGGCCCTGGTCGACGAGAATGACACCCGGAGTGCCATAGATCCCATACATTGACGCCACTTCCTCACCCTTCGGCAGCACAGTGAAATCATAAGCACGATCCCTTATGAATTTGACGGGATCGCGTTTTTCAATAAAGTTTATCGCCAGAATTTTCACCTTATCGCCATACTCGAGGCGGATACTTTGCAGGTGTGGCATCAGCGCTTTGCAGTAAGGACACCAGGTCGCCCAAAAGAACATGACAACGGGCTGCTGCCTGACCTCAGCGCTTAATCGCGTGACCTCGCCTTCCGGCGACGCCAATGCCCAGTCCGGCGCAAGCACCGCCGCCTGTGATAAGGAGCTACCTGCGATGAGGATCAGGAAAATACCGCATACAGTCAGATTTCTCATACTGAACATGGACCGGCACGCCCCGGCGCATATTACAGCCCTGTCAAAATAAGGTGACAGTGACCTTAAATCGGGAGTTGGGGTCACTGTCACCGTAATTACCCTATAATCCGGCCCGCTATGCTTGCCCTTACCAACATCTGCCTGCGTCGTGGGCGCAAGGTACTGATTGAAAACGCCAGATTGCAGGTGCACGCCGGGCAGCGTATGGGCGTTATCGGTGCCAATGGCTGTGGCAAGTCGTCTCTGTTTGCGATGTTCCTCGGCGAGCTGGAGCCTGATGACGGTGAGCTCGCGCTCGATCCGAAGGACGAAATTGCTCACGTCGCACAGGAAAGTCCTCACGGCAGCGGCTCGGCTGTCGATTACGTCATGGATGGCGACAAAGAGCTTCGAGAGGTGCAGGCAGCGCTGCAGAATTATGGTCACTGTCACCCTAATTCGGTGGAATTGTATGAGCGC
>Ga0114931_10005396_pt1 | contig 15789 bp, 11 predicted proteins | sample 2SBtaG_FD_89579 | JGI IMG/M metagenome (GOLD analysis project Ga0114931, IMG submission 89579) | Deep subsurface microbial communities from Kolumbo volcano to uncover new lineages of life (NeLLi) - 2SBTROV14_V59a metaG | ecosystem: Environmental > Aquatic > Marine > Volcanic | place: Kolumbo...
ACCCATTTCACGTGTCAATGCCCTCCGGCAAACTCGGGGCGGTTCACGCGTGGCGCAATCGAGTTTGTGGCAAAGCCGATCGGACTTCACATCCACAGACGCTACGAAACCTGCTTCACGGCCTCAAACAATCTTGGCTGTACATCGTCTCCTGGACAGCCACGGCGCTGTCGTGTCTCATCGCCGCAATGCGCTCGCCCAAAGGACAGTCCAGTCGGCCAACCCGGTCTCCGGCGCGCTTTCTGATCGGCGCGGCGATCGGCTCGGGCAATACCGCTCTCGCGGCGGAGCGTGGCGGCGCGGACTTCTTGCTCGCCATCAACGCCGGCCGGCTGCGCAACATGGGCGCGCCGTCGATCGCCTGCATGCTGCCGATCTTCAACGCCCGTTCGCTGACCGAACGGTTCGCCGCCGAGGAGCTGCTGGCCCTCTGCCGCGTTCCCGTGCTGCTCGGCATCGATGTTTGGGGCGAAGCCTGCGTGCCGGCGGAAGAGGCGGTCCGGGTCCGCGACGCCGGCTTTGCCGGGGCCGTCAACTTTCCGAGCAACTTCCTCTATTCGCGGGCGATGCGGCAGCTCCTGTCCCGCGCCGGCCGCGGCATCGAGCGGGAGATCGAAGTGCTGCGCGCGGTCCAGGACCTGGGCCTGACATCGATGTTCTACTGCGCCACCCGATCCGAGGCCCGGCTCGCCGCCGATGTCGGGCTGGATCTGATCTGCCTGGATCTCGGCTGGAACGTCGGCGGTGCCATGGGGCACCGGCCCAGGGGGACCGTCGAAGAGGCGGCGGTCTTGGTGCGCGAGGTCGGGCGGCTGATCAAGCGGATCAACCCGAGCACTCGATTCCTGCTCGCGGGCGGCCCGATCGCCACGGCGAACGATCTCGGTTGGATCGCCAATCTAGCGCCGATCGACGGCTATGTTGGCGGCTCGACAATCGATCGCATGCCGCTCGAAACCTCGGTCGCCGACCAGATCGAGGCCTTCCGCCAGGCCGGGCGCAACAGGGCGGCGTTCGATGCCGAGAGCGCCCGATTGGTGACGTGGGGCGGACGGCTCGGCTTTGTCGGTCACTCACCACCGCTGTTGGCATTCCTGCGGCGCCTGCGCGCGATCGCCGGCGCGCGCGCGCGACAACCCGTCCTCGTCTTGACGGAGCCCGGCATCGATGCCGGGCCGGTGCTCGGCGCCTTCGCCCACCCGACGGGCCGGCAGCGCCCGGCGGCGAGCGTCGAGATCGACGTCGCGGGAGAAGATTCTCCCGTCCTTGCTCGCCGTCGGCTGTTCGGTGATGCCGAGAGCATCGCGCAGCGCCGGCCCCTCCTCGCCGACGAGGAGATCGACCTGGTGGTGATCCATGCGCCGGAGCGGCTGCCGGGCGGGATGCAGCGTCGCCTTGCCCGGGCGCTCCGCGAGGGCGTGTTCCGGGCCCAGGGGCTCCGCCGGCCCGTGGCCGTCGTGCCGCGCGTCGTCCTGGTCAGCGACAGGCGCATCGCCACCGATCTGGTCGCGGCCGGGTTCGACGCCGACCTGGTCGACGTTCTCAAGGGCTGGACCCTGGATGTACCGCCGCTGCGCGATCGGATCGACGACCAGACGGGGATCATCGATTCCCTGGCGGCGGCGAACGGTCCGGCTTCGCTGGCATCGGGCGACTTCAGTTCCGAAGCCTTGCAGTGTCTGCGGGCCCATACGTGGCCGGGCAACGAGGCTGAGCTCAAGTCCGTGCTCGGTGCCCTGATCGGACGGGGCGTCGCCGGTCCGGTTCAGCCACGGGAGGTTACGCCGCTGTTGCTGGGCGCGACCGTCGTCGACGCCGCCGGGCGCACCGAGAAGGCCCGGATCGTGGACGCGCTCTGGCGCAACGGCTTCAACCGTACCCGCACGGCCGCGGCGCTCGGTATTTCGCGAAAAACCTTGTTCAACAAGATTCGGAAGTACGAACTCGCCGGTTAACCCGCCTTGCTCACCCCGACCCCGACCCGGCGCGGACCATGGCCAAGGTGAGACAGGCGGGTTAGGGGGTGGAGGCAGGCTCGGGGCGGCAGATCAGCCCGTCCAGGGGCGGCGGCCAGAGGGTCTCGTGGTCTGCCTCGCTACTCGTTCCGAGCCCCAGCACGGGCCCGCTCCAGCCCGCCGCGCGGGCGCGGTCGGCGACGGCCGCCGCCGCCGCACCGCGCTGCCGGAAGGATGGAAAGCCGGCCGCGAAATCGACGATCCGGGGCATGACGATCAAGCCGTCCGGACCGGTTTCGACGGCACCCGCGGTGCCCGCCTGGTCGGCGACCACAGCCAGGGTCCGAAAACCCGCGGACCGAAATGACACCAAGCGCTGAGACTCGAGCCCGCGGTCGAGACCGACGTCGGCGAGTTCTCGCGTGAAGGCCTCGTCCTGCTGCTCGACGCTCGGCAGGTTGGCGATCCAGGTAATGCCCGCCGCGGTCAGGCGGTCCAGCTCGGTCCGCAGATTCAAGAACGGATCGGCCAGAAACAGCCCGACGGCCCGGCCGGCGAACAGGTCCCGAGCCGCGTCGAGCGCCGCCGCCAGGCGGCGCAGACAGTTCCTGTTCGGCAGCAGCAAGCCGACTTCCACCGCCAGGCCCGGGTGACGAAACGCCGGCCCAACGGTCACGATGGCGTCGGGAATCGCTCGTGCGGACCAGCCCGAGCCCGGCCGCAGGACAATTCTCCATGTCACAAGATTCAACATTTGTCTCGAAATATTACCCGATTTTTCCCATACGCGGGGTGTGAGTTTGTTGCGTGCCCGGGCAATCGACTTCAAGCTTGAGGCAAGGTCACATTAGAGGGCCGAGGGGAGGGAGGAGCCGTCGATCGGGGCGGCCCGCACCCCGGTGAGAGAAGGATCTCCGAACGATTTTGAGATCTTTTCGGGGGAGGACAGCAACGATGTCACGTCCGTCAACGGCCGCCAGACCGGTTGCTGTTTGGAACGGCGTCGCGGTGCCTGAGCCACCGCAATGAGACCATTCATCGAACGGCACACCTTCTGGGCCATCGTTCTGGTCCTGATTGGCGCAGTTATTCTCTGGCTCATCTTCGCGGTCTGGCCCGACTGGCTGGTGGCGGCGGTCGGCCGCAAGAAAACTTTCGTCACTACGCTGCTGAACGGGATCACGCTCGGTGGGCTCTATTTCCTTGTCGCCAGCGGCTTCACCCTCGTCTTCGGTCTCATGCGCAACGTTAATTTGGCGCATGGCTCGATGTATCTGCTCGGGGCCTACATCGGCTACGACGTGGCGGAGGCGAGCGGCAATTGGTTCCTTGGGCTGGCCGTCGCCTTCTTGGCCATCGCCCTAAGCGGAATCTTGCTCCAAGTCCTGATCTTCCGGCACATGGAAGGCCAGGATCTGCGCCAGGCCCTGGTAACGATCGGCATTTCCATCGTCGCCGCCGATCTGATGCTGGCGATCTGGACCGGCACCACCTACCAGTTCGCGCCGCCGGAATGGTTGTTTGGCGCCACGAACCTGCCGATCGTCTCCGTGATCAAGGCGTCGGGCGTTCCCGTTTACCTGAAGTATCCGATCTACCGGCTGTCGGTGCTGGCGGTCGCCGTAGCGGTCGGCATCGCCCTGTGGCTGTTCCTCAACCGGACCCGCATCGGCATGATGATCCGGGCCGGGGTCAACGACCGGGACATGCTCTCGGCGTCCGGCGTCAACGTGCAGTTCATCTTCGCCGTCGTATTCGGCATCGGCGCCGGCCTCGCCGGATTTGCCGGCGTGATCGGCGGCACCGCGCTGTCGATCGCGCCGGGCGAGGACGTGCGCTATCTCCTGGCGTCGCTGATCGTGGTCATCGTCGGCGGGCTCGGCTCGGTCACCGGGGCGGCGATCGGTGCCTTGCTGATCGGCCTGGCGGAGCAGTTCGGCCTGGCCTACTTCCCGACCTATGGCGTCATCCTGACCTTCCTGATCCTGGTCGTCGTGCTCGCGGTCAGACCCCAGGGCATCATGGGGGAGCGCTAGCCATGTCTGGACGCGGGCCGTTCTCGGGCACCCCCACATGGCCCGACGTCCACCCGGCGACCGTGATCACGGTGGTCTTGCTGATCGCCTATCCGAGCTTCGCTTCAGCTTTCTTCACGTTCCAGATCGGCGCCTATTCCCTGATTCTCGGCACCATCGCCCTGTCGCTGATGATGCTGGCCGGCTATGGCGGCATGGTCAGCCTGGCGCAACTGACGGTCGCGGGCTTAGCCGGCTACCTGGTGGCCATCCTCGGCGACAACAGCGTCAATGTCATGGGCCTCGGTTGGCCTTGGTGGCTAACCGTGCCCGTAGCGATTCTGGCGGCAGCTACCTTGAGCGCCCTGATCGGCGCCATTTCGGTCCGCACCGAGGGCATTTACACGATCATGATCACGCTGGCGATCGCCGTCGCCTTCTTCTACTTCGTACGCCAGAACTACGTGCTGTTCAACGGCTTCAGTGGATTCGCGGGGGTCGAGCCGCCGACGCTGCTGGGCATTTACTGGCGGGATCCGGTACCGTTCTACTATCTCTCTCTCGTGGTCGCGGGCTTCTTCCTCATGGCCGTATTCTACGGCGCGCGGTCCACCTTCGGCCTGGCCTTGCAGGCAATCCGCGACAATCCCCGGCGCATGCGGGCGCTTGGCTTCAATGTCACCCTGCACCGTGTCGTCGCCTATTTCCTCTCAGGGTTGATCGCCGGCACGGCCGGGATTCTGATGGTCTGGTTCAACGGCCGCATTTCGCCGGGCTCGGTCGGGGTCGATATCGTGATCGACATCCTGGTGATTGCCGTCGTCGGCGGCCTGCGCCATCCGATTGGGCCTTTCTTGGGCGCCACCGCCTTCGTGCTGCTCGACAATTTTGCCATCGACCTGATCGATCGCGAACGCTTCAACACCGTCATCGGCTTGGCCTTCCTGGGCGTCGTGCTGTTCTCGCCGGACGGCCTGTTGGGACTTTGGAACCGGATCCGTCCACGACTCCGGTTCGACAGGAATGCGCGGCCGATGGCCGGCCGCGCTGAACCGGACGTTGGGGGGCCTGACACCAATGTTCGAGAAACCGCAACTAGGGAGATTTGGGATGCTTCGACTGAATAAGCTTACGCTGGCAGCGGCGCTGGTACTGTCGCTCGCCGGCCCCGCCGTCGCCCAGACGGGCACGATCAAGATGGGCGCGCTCGCCACGCTGGAAGGAGCTTTCACCGTGCTCGGTGAAGACAGCATGCGCGGCGTCGTCTTGGCCCTCGAGGAATTCGGCTACGAGGCCGGTGGCAAGAAGATCGAGCTGATCACCGGCTCGTCCGACGCGTCGCCGGACAGCGCCATCCGGGCCACCCGCAAGCTGGTCGAACAGGACGGCGTGCAAGTCATGGTCGGCCCGTTGTCCGGCTCCGAGGGTCTGGCCGTCAAGGACTACGCCAAGACCCAACCCAACGTCACGTTCCTGAACGGCACCTCCGCCGCACAGGACACGACTCTGCGCAATCCGGCGCCGAACTTTTTCCGCTTCAGCACCGACGGCGCCCAGTGGATGGCCGGGCTCGGCGAGTATGTTTACAAAACGAAGGGCTATCGCAGCGTCGCGGTGTTGGCGGAGGACTATTCCTTCCCCTACACCCAGGTGTTCGGGTTTCTTGAGCCGTTCTGTCGGCTCGGCGGCAAGTCGGCGCTGGATGCCCGCTTCTGGGTGCCGATCGGCAACAAGGACTATTCTTCGGTAATCGCGGCGTTGCCCGACGATGTTGATGCCATCTATGTCGCGCTTGGCGGTGCGGACGCGGTCAACTTTCTGACCCAGTACGAGCAGGCCGGCGGCGAACTCCCGCTCATCGGCGGTTCGATCACCGTCGACCAGACCGTGCTCGGCTCCAAGGGTCGGACCCGCAAGTTCGTCATCGGCACGCCGTCGGCCGGCCCGATCTCGGACACCTGGGACGATCCGCGCTGGCATGCCTTTGTGAAGGCCTATCAGAAGCGTTTTCCCGACGGTTTCCCGTCACCTTCGCTGTTCGCCCATGGCTACTATGTCAATACAAAGGCCGCCTTGCTGGGCCTGGAAAAGGTGAACGGCGATCTGTCCGACGGCGGCAAAAAATACCGTGAGGCGCTCTCCAGTCTCGAGTTTGACACGCCGACCGGATGGGTCAAGCTTGATGCCCGGCGCGAGGCGATCGCGGACATCTTCCTGACCGAAGTCGTGGTCGGGACGGACGGCCACCTCGTGAACAAGACCATCAAGGTCATTCCCGCGGTGAGCCAGACCCTCGGCGTGCCGTACAAGGAGTTCTTGAAGTACGGCCCGGTCGGTCGCGAGAACCCGCGCTGCGAGTAAGGCGCGCCCAGGGATGCCCAGAACCGACGCCCTCTCCCGACTTCAAGCGGCCGGCCAGCACGCGCTGGAGCTTGAGGCCGTCAGCCGTCATTTCGGCGCGTTGGTGGCGCTCGCGGACATCAACCTGACCGTGAGCGCGGGGGAACGGCGCGCGGTGCTGGGCTCCAACGGGGCGGGCAAGACCACCTTGTTCAACACCATCACCGGTGACTTCCCGCCCACCACCGGTCGCGTCAGGCTATTCGGCGAGGACGTGACGGACCTGCCCGTTCACGAGCGGATCCGTCGCGGCCTTCGTCGCACCTACCAGATTTCGCTGTTGTTCCAAGGTCTCAGTGTGATCGACAATATCTATCTCGCCTGCCGCGGCGTCAGCCGCGGGCGCTTTTCGCTCAGCCGACCTCGGCGCGACGACAGCGCGATGGCTTCGGCGGAAACCTTGCTCGGCGCGGTCAGCCTGGAGGCCGTCCGCAACAACCTCGTCGCGACCTTGAGCCATGGCCAGCAGCGCCAGCTTGAGATCGCCTTGGCTATCACCGGGGCGCCGCGGCTCATCCTGTTCGACGAACCAGCGGCGGGGCTGTCGCCGAGCGAGCGCGAAGACCTGGTCGAGATTCTGCAATCGTTGCCGGAGCACATCAGCTTCATCATCATCGAGCACGACATGGACGTGGCGCTCAAGGTCGCCGAGAGCGTGACCATGATGCACAACGGACGCATCTTCAAGGAAGGTACGCCGAAAGAGATCGAGGACGACCCGGAGGTCCAGGAGATCTACCTGGGGCAAGGCCATGTCTGAGCGCGGCCGACGGCGCGCTGCCTCTACGGCCATGCTGCAGGTCCGCGACCTGCACGTCTATTACGGCCAGTCCCATGCGCTGCAGGGCGTCGACTTGACGCTGGAGCGAGGCGTTCACGCCGTGGTTGGCCGCAACGGCATGGGCAAGACGACCCTGTGCAACGCCATCATGGGCCTCAACAAGGCACGCCGCGGCTCGATCCGCTTCGAGGGCGAGGAGATCACGGGTTTGGCGCCCTACCAAATCGCCGCCAAGGGCATCGCCTACACGCCCCAGGGCCGCCGCCTGTGGCCCTCGCTCAGCGTTGACGAACATTTGCATCTTGTCGACCGCGGCGGTGGAGCCTGGACCGTGGAGCGCATCTACGACATGTTCCCGCGCCTCGCTGAGCGGCGGCGCACCAGCGGCGGCCAGCTTTCCGGCGGTGAGCAGCAGATGCTCGCCATCTCCCGCGCCTTGTTGCAGGATCCTCGATTGCTGATCCTCGACGAGCCGACGGAGGGCCTCGCCCCGATCATCGTCTCGCGACTGGAAGAGTTGTTCTCGACCCTCGCCGCCGAAGGCGATGTCGCGATCCTGCTGATCGAGCAGAACATCGCCGTCGCCATGGCGATCTCCGACGACGTGGCGATCATGGTCAACGGCCGGATCAGCCAGGTGATTCCCGCCGTCGACCTGGCCCGCGACCGCGCCCTGCAGCTGCGCCTGCTCGGCGTCGGTCGACATTCCCGCGAGGGCACCGATCCGGTGCCGACGGTCACGCCGGAGCCCGAGCCGGCGTTCGCCGCCGCTGAGCCTGACAGCGCTCGGCTGCCCGTCGACGCGGCGGAACCCGCGGCGCCGCCGGCGAACCCGGTCTACGTGCCGCCGACCCGCTGGTCGAGCGCGACCTGGCGCGAGGGCGAGGCCACGACGGCGGTCCCGCGGCCGGCGCCGGCGCCGGAGCGGCCGTTCGACACGGCACCGACGCCACTCTACCGCGAACCGTTGACCCCGCGACGCGAGCTGACCGGCGACGGGGTTCTGGTGGTCGGCACCTTCGACACCAAGGGCGCGGAACTGCGCTACATCCGCGACCGGATCGTCGATCAGGGCGTGAGCGTGCGCACCGTCGACCTGTCGACCTCGGGCAAGCCGTCCTCGGCCGATGTCCCGCCCTACATGGTCGCCGCCTATCACCGCCACGGCGCGGCCGGCGTCTTCGGCGATGATCGCGGCGCCTCGGTCGGGGCCATGGCGGCAGCGTTCGAGACCTGGATCCTGCGCCAGCGCGGCATCGGCGGCGTGATCGCCGCCGGCGGCTCCGGTGGCACCGCGCTGGCCACGCCGGCGATGTGTCGGCTCCCCATCGGGGTGCCGAAAGTCATGATCTCGACGGTCGCTTCGGGCGATGTCGGTCGCTATGTCGGTCCTGCCGACATCATGATGCTGTATTCCGTGACCGACGTGCAGGGGCTGAATAAGATCTCGCGGCAGATCCTGGCGAACGGCGCTAACGCGCTGGCCGGCATGGTCTGCGCCGCGGCAGAATCGCGGCCGCGCGAGGCCGTCGAGTCGGAGCGGCCGAGTCTCGGCCTCACCATGTTCGGGGTGACCACGCCGGCGGTCCGGCAGATCACGGCGCGGCTCGAGGACCGCTACGACTGCCTCGTCTTTCACGCCACCGGCGTCGGCGGACGCTCGATGGAAAAACTTGCCGACAGCGGTCGGCTGGCCGCCGTGATCGACCTCACGACCACCGAAATCTGCGATAAGATGATGGGCGGCGTCTTCGCCGCCGACGAGGACCGCTTCGGCGCCTTCATCCGCACCCGTATCCCGTATGTCGGCTCGGTCGGCGCGCTCGACATGGTGAACTTCGGGCCCTCGGATACGGTGCCGGAGAAATACCGCAGCCGCCGCCTGGTCGAGCACAATCCCCACGTCACGCTGATGCGCACGACGCCGGAGGAGAATGCGCGCGTGGGGGAATGGATCGCCGGTCGGCTCAACCAGATGACCGGCCCGGTGCGCTTTCTCATTCCCGAAGGTGGCGTTTCGGCGCTCGATGCGCCGGGTCAGCCGTTCCACGACCCTGAGGCGGACCGGGCACTCGCCGACGCCTTCGCCCGGACCTTCCAGGAAAGCGCCTCGCGCCGCCTGGTCCGGTCACCGCATCACATCAACGACGCGGCGTTCGCCGACGAAGTGGTCGCCGCCTTGGCCGAGATACACCCGATCGAGAGGACTGCCGGACATGCCGCGTTTCGAGCGTAAGCAATTGGTGGAGCGGCTTCAGGCCATGAAGCGGCGCGGCGAGCCCATCGTCGGCGGCGGCGCCGGGACCGGCCTGTCCGCGAAGTGCGAGGAGGCCGGCGGCATCGATCTGATCGTGGTCTACAATTCCGGCCGCTACCGGATGGCCGGCCGCGGCTCGCTCGCCGGGCTGATGGCCTATGGCAACGCCAACGAGGTCGTGATGGAGATGGCGCGGGAGGTCTTGCCCGTCGCGACACGGACGCCCGTGCTGGCCGGCGTCAATGGCACCGATCCCTTCTGTCTGTTCGATTCCTTCCTCGATCAGGTCAAGGCGATCGGCTTTGCTGGGGTGCAGAATTTCCCGACGGTCGGCCTGATCGACGGCACCTTCCGGCAGAACCTCGAGGAGACCGGCATGTCCTATGGCCAGGAGGTCGACATGATCCGCCTGGCGCATGAAAAGGACCTGCTGACCACGCCCTACGTCTTCAACCCGGACGACGCGACGGCCATGGCGAAGGCCGGCGCGGACGTCATCGTCTGCCACCTCGGGCTGACCACCGGCGGCGCAATCGGCGCCGGCACCGCGCTGGAGCTCGCGGCGTGTCCCGCCCTGGTCGACGCCTGGGCCGGCGCGGCGCTGGAAGTGAACCCTGAAATTATCGTGCTGGTCCATGGCGGCCCGGTTTCGGGGCCCGAGGACGCCCGCTTCGTGCTCGACAATACAGAGACCTGCCACGGCTTCTACGGCGCCTCATCCCTGGAGCGGTTGCCGACGGAGCGGGCGCTGACCGAACAAACCAGAGCCTTCAAGGCTCTCGGAATCGCTTGACGGGAGAAGGATCATGACCAGCGGCCTGATCGGATCGATCATCCTTTGGCTCATCGTCGCGATCATCGCCATCGTGGTGATCGTCTATCTGTTGAACTGGCTCTACCACCGCTCGACCAAGGAGGCCGCTTTCGTCCGCACCGGGTTCGGCGGCGAGACCGTGGTCATCAACGGCGGCGCGCTGGTCCTGCCGATCCTCCACGAGGTTACGCCGGTCAACCTGAACGTGGTGCGCATCGCCGTCTCCCGGGCGCGCGAGCAAGCCGTCATCACCCGCGACCGGATGCGCGTCGACATCGAGGCGGAATTCTTCGTCCGCGTCATCCAGAAGCCGGAAGCGGTCGCCGTCGCGGCCTCGACCTTGGGCCAGCGCACGACGGAGCCCGATCGCTTGTCTGATCTGTTGAGCGGCAAGTTCGTCGGCGCCCTGCGCTCGGTCGCCGCCGAAATGACGCTCGACGAAATGCACGAGAAGCGCGGCGATTTCGTCTCCGTGGTCGGGGCTCGGGCCACCGAGGCCCTGGCCCGGAACGGCCTGGAGCTGGAATCGGTGGCGATCACCGATCTCGACCAGACGGACCTGGAGTTCTTCAACCCGGCCAACCGGTTCGACGCCGAGGGCCTGACCCAGCTGATCGAAGCCATCGAGACCCGCCGCAAGGCGCGCAACGATATCGAACAAAGCGCCATGGTGGCGATCCGCTCCCGCAACCTGGAGGCGGAGAAGGCGACGCTGAGGCTCGAGCAGGAGAGCGAGACCTCCCGGCTGGACCAGGAACGCGCGCTCGAGGCCTTGCGGGCCGAGCAGCGCGCCGAGATCGTGCGTATCCAGGTTGCCCGCGAGGCGGAGGCGGAGCGGGCGCGCATCGCCTCGGAACGGGAAACCAGCGAGCACGAGATCGCCCGCCGCCAGGCCCTCGAGGCCGCCGATATCAAGGCGCGCGAAGCGGTCGAACGGGCCCGCATCGACCAGGAACAGGCGGTCGAACAGGCTCGCATCGGGCGCGAGAAGCTGATCCGTTCCGAACAGATCCAACAACACCACGACGTCGAAACGGCCGATATCGCGGCCAACGAAGACATCGAGCGGGCGCGCGTCGTCTCCGAGCGCCAGCTCCGCGAGGCGCGGATCATCGCCGACGAGGAGACCGAAAGCCGCGACATCGCCCGCGACCAACAGATCCAGACCGCCCGGATCGGCGCCCAGAAGGCGATCGAGACGGCCCGCGTCGCCCAGGATCAGGCGCTGGACAAGGCCCGCATCGAACGCGACCGGTTGCTGCGCGCGCAGCAGATCTCCCAGCGTCAGTACGTCGAGGAGGCCGAGATCTCGGCCGAGGAGGAGGTCGAACGGGCACGGATCGCCTCCAACCGCGGTCTCGACGAGGCGCGCATCGTGCAGGATCGGGACCTCAAGCGCCTCGAGATCGAGCGCGCCCAGGCGCTCGAACTTGCGGAGATCGAGCGTCAGATCGCCGTCTTGCAGAAAAAGGCGGACGAGGCGGAGGCACAGGTCACCACCGAGGCTGCCCGCGCCAAGGCGGCCGCCGCCGAGGAAGAGGTTGCGACCCGGCGCGAGACCGAGGTCGCCGAGCGCATCGCCGCCGTCGACCGCGTGCTCGCCGCCAAGGATGCCGATGTCGCCCGGATCGCGGCCGAGACCGAGAAGATTACGGCCGCCGTCGGCGCCGAGGCCCAGCGCTTGCGCAACGAGGCGGAGAACGTGCTCAGCGAGGATGCCCGCGCCGCCCGGCTGCGCGCCAAGCTGATCGAGCGGCTGGAAGGCATCGTGCGCGAGAGCGTCCGCCCGATGGAGAAGATCGAGGGCATCAAGATTCTCCATGTCGACGGCCTTGCCGGCGGCGGTGTAGGGGGGCCCCGCTCGCCGACCGACGAAGTCATCGAAAGCGCCTTGCGCTACCGCGCCCAGGCGCCGCTGATCGACGAGATGATGAAAGAGATCGGCGTCGAGAACCCGAACGTTGCCCGCATGGGCGATATCTTCCGTTCGGCCCGGGACGCCCAGACCCTGGCCAAGGAAGCGAAGAAAAAGCAGGACGATTAGACAATGACCGACGCCTACGCCTCTTCCGTCATCGGCGCCCCGGCCGACCGGGTCTGGCAGCGCATCCGCGATTTCAACGGCTTGCCGTCCTGGCATCCGGCAATTGCCGAAAGCCGGATCGAAAGCGGCGCGCCGGCGGACCAGATCGGCTGCGTCCGGGCCTTCCGCCTGCGCGACGACGGCGTCATCCGCGAGAAGCTCTTGGGCCTCTCGGATTACGACTTCTCCGTGACCTATTCGATCCTGGAGAGCCCGATGGGCGTGACGAACTACGTCGCCACACTGAAGCTGACGCCGATCACCGACGGCGACCGCAGCTTTGCCGAATGGTCAGCCGAATTCGACTGCCCGCCGGAACGCGAGGCGGAGCTGGTCGCCCAGATCGGCGACGGCGTCTTCCAGGCCGGCTTCGATGCGCTGAAGCGTGAGTTCGGCTAGGGCCATGGTCCGGGTCCGCCGCTCGACAGTTCTCGACGCGCCGATCGATGCGGTGTGGCGGATCCTGCGGGATTTCAACGGTCACGACCGCTGGCACCCGGCGGTGGACCGAAGCACCCTCGACGGCGGCCGACGGACCGACCAAATCGGCGCCGTGCGCAATTTCGCGCTGACCAGCGGGGAGCGCGTGCGTGAGGTCTTGCTCGCGCGCTCGGATAGGGAGCACCGGCTGTGTTACGCCATCGTCGACAGCGACCTGGCGCTGCAAGACTACGTCGCTGAGCTTTCGCTCAAGCCGGTGACCGACGGCGACCGGACCTTCTGGTCCTGGAAATCGCGATTCCGGGCCCCGCCGGGCAAGGAGGGCGCGCTGGCCCGGCTGGTGGCCGAGGGCGTCTACGAGGCCGGTTTCGAGGGGTTAAGGAATTTGCTCGGGCGCTCCCCGGAGCCGGAGCCGCCGCGGCCGGCCGTGACGGGGACGATCGCCGGCGAGGCGATGATCATCGACCGCCACGGCGGGCCGGAGGAATTGCACCCGGCATCGATCGAGGTGCCGCCGCCGGGTCCGGGCCAAGTGCGGATCCGACAGACGGCGATCGGCGTCAACTTCATCGACGTCTATTGCCGCATCGGCCATTTCGATCTGCTGACCCCCCCGGGGGCGCCGGGCATGGAAGCGGCCGGCGTCGTGATCGATGTGGGCACCGACGTCCGCCACCTCACGGTCGGCCAGCGCGTCGCCTATGCCTGCCCGCCGGTCGGTGCTTACGCCACTGTGCGAACCTTGGCCGCCGCCCTCGTCGTCCCCTTGCCCGACGGCATCGACGACAAAACCGCCGCCGCGGGCCTGCTGAAGGGCATGACGGCCGAGTTCCTGCTGCATCGCGTGCATCTTCTGAAGCGGGGCGAGATCGCGCTGATCCATGCGCCGGCGGGCGGTGTGGGCCGCCTGCTTTGCCAGTGGGCGGCCCATCTCGGCGGCCGCGTGATCGGTGCCACCACGAGCGAAGCAAAAGCGCGCGTCGCCCGGGCCGCCGGTGCCTGGGACGTGATCCTGCCCGCCGAGTTGAGCCTCGAAGAGCAGGTCATGGCGCTCACCCGAGGCCACGGCGCGGACGTGATCTTCGACGCCGTGGGACGGGACACGTTCGGCCATTCCGTCGCCGCGCTGGCGACCTGTGGACACCTCGTGAGCTTCGGTCAGGCCTCGGGCGACATCGGGCTCTACGACATCGGCTCGCTGGCCTCGAAGTCGGCGACGATCTCGCGGCCTAATTTTGCCCATTACACCGACACGCCAGAGAAGGTCGCGGCCATCACCGGCCACCTGTTCGACGTCTTGGACCGGCGCATCCTCGACGTCGAGATCGGTCAACGCTTCGCCTTGCGCGACGCCGCGGCGGCGCATCGTGCCCTGGAAGGCCGGCGCACCATCGGGTCGACCATCCTGATCCCCGAAGCAGCGGCCGGAGGCGGGGGATGAAGCTGGCCGCTTTCGACCATGAACGTGGACGCCATCTCGGCCGAGTGTGCGACGACGGGGCGACGATTGAACGCTTTGACTTGGCACTCGGCAGGGCGACGGGGGCCGGAGTCACCGCGCTGATCGGGCGCGACCTGCCGCCCATCGCCGAAAGTCTGCCGCTCGACGCGGTGACGCTGCTGGCACCGGTGCCGCGGCCGCGCCGCAATATTTTCTGTGTCGGCAAGAACTACCACGAGCATGCGCGCGAGTTCGCAGCCTCCGGCTTCGACAGTTCGGCGGCGAAGGGCGCGGTGCCGCCGGCGCCGATCGTCTTCTCCAAGGTGCCCGAGTGCGTGATCGGGCCGGGCGCTGCGGTCCGCATCGACCCCGCGGTCAGTACGGCGGTCGATTACGAGGCGGAGCTGGCGGTGATCATCGGCACCGGCGGCCGAAACATCAAAGCGGTGGAGGCGCTTGGCCACGTCTGGGGCTATACGATCGTCAACGACGTGACCGCGCGCGACCTGCAAGGCCGGCACAGCCAATGGCTGATCGGCAAGTCGCAGGACACATTCTGTCCCATGGGTCCGTGGGCGGTCACCGCGGACGCGATCGACTTGGCCGATACCAATGTGCGCTGCTCGATCAATGGCGAGTTGCGCCAGGACTCCAACACTGCGCTCTTGATCTTCGACGTGCCCGAGATCATCGCAGCGATCTCCAACGGTCTGACGCTCAGGCCCGGCGACGTCATCGCCACGGGCACGCCTGCCGGCGTGGGCATCGGTTTTCAGCCGCCGAAATACCTCCAACCGGGCGATCGGATGAGGATCGAGATCGCCGGCATCGGCCGCCTCGAAAACCCGGTCGAGGCGATGTGACACCATGGCGGACGTACGGCTCGGCAGCATGATCGCGGAGCGCCACGGCGCCGGGCCGGCCGTGGTGATGGTGCACGGGCTCGGCGGCAGTTCCAACAGTTTCCAGCCGCTGATGACGGCTTTGGAGGATTTCTGTGTGTTGCGCCCCGATCTGCCCGGGGCTGGTCGATCTGCCTTCCGGCCTGGCCGCTCGGGGCTTGCCGGGCTCGCCGACGCGGTCCGGAATTGCCTCCGGGCGCAGGACATTCCACGGGCCCATTTCGTCGGTCATTCCATGGGCACCTTGATTTGCCAGCAAATTGCCGTGACGGCGCCGGACCAGGTCTTGAGCCTGACGCTGTTGGGCGCCATTCTGGAGCCGGCGCCACCCGCCCGTGACGCTCTCAAGGCGCGGGCGGGCGAGGCCGCGACCGCCGGCATGGCCGGAATCGCGGCGGCGGTCTCGTCGGGCAGCGTGGCCGACGTTGCCGGTCATCCGGTGGTGGTGGCGTTCGTGCGCGAGAGTCTGATGCGCCAAAACGCCACCGGCTATGCCGTCCACTGCGAGGCGCTCAGCACTGCCCGGGCCGTCGACCACGCCGAGATCCGCTGCCCGACCCTGATCGTCCAGGGCGCGGCGGACCCGGTGGCGCCACCGGAGATGGCGGCGCGGCTGGCAGCGCGGATCGACGGTGCGACCTTGGAAGTTCTTGCCGGCGTTGGCCACTGGCCCATGTTGGAGGCCCCGGTGCGCACGGCG
>Ga0114931_10005397_pt1 | contig 15789 bp, 12 predicted proteins | sample 2SBtaG_FD_89579 | JGI IMG/M metagenome (GOLD analysis project Ga0114931, IMG submission 89579) | Deep subsurface microbial communities from Kolumbo volcano to uncover new lineages of life (NeLLi) - 2SBTROV14_V59a metaG | ecosystem: Environmental > Aquatic > Marine > Volcanic | place: Kolumbo...
CCGGAAGGAGCCAGTTGTTTATCAAAGGTAGTAGATTTGCAGTCTGTTTTTTCAAGTAGAAATGTAGTAAACGGGATGTGGCGCAGTCCGGTTGGCCGGAAGGAGCCAGTTGTTTATCAAAGGAAGTAGATTTGCAGTCTGTTTTTTCAAGTAGAAATGTAGTAAACGGGATGTGGCGCAGTCCGGTTAGCGCACCACGTTAGGGACGTGGGGGCCGCAGGTTCAAATCCTGTCATCCCGACACTGAAAAAGACATAAATGAGGCTGAGAAGGTGCTTTATCTCAGTTTTTGCTCGTTGAAGGGACATTAGCTCAGTTGGTTTAGAGCACTAGCTCGACAAGCTAGGGGTCGCTGGTTCGAATCCAGTATGTCCCACTTTATCAAGAAAAATTCCAGGTCATGCGCTGACCGATAAATTGTGGAATCTGCCCCCAAACCCTTACTGGTCAACCTATAAAATGCTCCTTGCCTGATCAATTAAAAAAAACAATTTCATCTGATGTATATTTTATTGTAATTAAAATATTTTGGCGCATTGTTTGTTACCTTTCAGCTTGTAACCCGAAAGACATGAAAAAAACTAAGCCTGGTATCCTTTTTTTTATCCTCATAGGGGCATTTTCAGTTCTTAAAGCCCAACCTTCTAAAGAAATTAAACCCAAGCTGGTGGTTGGTATTGTCATAGACCAAATGAGGGCTGATTATATTTATCGCTATTATGATCTACTGGGCGAGGATGGATTTAAAAAATTAATACAGCAGGGATTTAATTGTAAAAACACGAATTTTAATTATGTGCCAACCTATACGGGTCCGGGCCACGCCTCCATATTTACCGGTACCACACCGGCTGTTAATGGGATCATTAGCAACAACTGGTATGTCCGTTCAACGGGGCGTATGACCTATGTCACGGCTGATCCTGAAGCCACCATTGTAGGAAGCACCTCGGAGAATGTTGGACATATGTCGCCAAAACATCTTTTATCATCGACCATCACTGACGAATTGCGAATGTTCACAAACCGCAGATCAAAAGTGATTGGAGTTGCTCTCAAAGACCGTTCCGCCATTCTTCCTGCCGGTCACTTGTCAAATGGGTCCTTTTGGTTTGATGATGCCACAGGCAACTTCGTAACTTCATCCTTTTATATGGATGAGATTCCTTCCTGGATTAAAAAATTTAATAAGCGAAAACTTCCGGAAAAATACCTCTCAGCTCCCTGGAAACCCTTGTATCCGTTAGAAAAATATACGGCAAGTGCGCCGGATGATAATCCATATGAAGGTTTGTTCCCGGGGGAAACTAAGCCTGTATTCCCACATATGCTTCCTGCCATGTATTCGGATACCGACTATGGCATCCTCCGCTACTCACCAGGAGGAAATACAATCACCAAAGACCTGGCTATTGCAGCTATTGAAGGGGAAAAATTAGGAAATGATCAATTTACTGATTTCCTGACGGTAAGTTTCTCAAGTACAGACTATGTGGGCCACCTGGCAGGCCCCCAATCCGTTGAATTGGAAGACATGTACCTACGGCTTGACAAGGATATTGCTGACCTGCTAAGCTACCTGGAAAAGAAATTTGGCAAGAATGGATTTCTTGTTTTCCTGACCGCCGATCATGGGGCTTCATATGTTCCTGCACAACTGATGGACCTGAAAATGCCAGCAGGATATTTCACAAATAAGACATTGATCGATTCACTGCAATCCTTTCTTCAAAGAAAGCATGGGAATGGTAAATGGGTGTCTTCATTTATTAACCAACAAATCTATCTTAACCATAAGCTGATGGAAAAGAATGAGGTAGAATTGGACGATCTGCAAGATGAAGTGGCCAACTACGTTCTGAGATTTGAAGGTGTATCCAATGCCTGGCCTGGGTATTTATTAAATCAATCTTCGTTCAATTTGACCCCGGAAACCTCAGTCCAAAATGGATATTACATCAAGCGGTCAGGGGACGTCTCAGTTATGTTCGCCCCTAATTGGATCAGCCACCCCTCAAAAACAGGGACTACCCATGGAACAGGATATAGCTATGACACCCATGTGCCTCTTTTATGGTATGGCTGGCACATTCCGGTAGGGGAAACGGCCGACCTCATTTCCATTATGGACATTGCACCGACTATTTCCATGTTGCTGAACATTCCTTTTCCAAATGGTACCCGTGGACAACCGATTGATGCGATCGTTGAGCAATGAGATATGCCTTTATCAAAGAACCACAAAAGATCATTTCGAGCTACACTGTATTTCACTGAAAAGAAAATTGATGAAATCATTGGCTTATGTTCTTATACCAGCCACGGGGCTTCTTATCAAATTGAAGAAAATATTGGACAAAACGACAAGAAAAATGTCCTTTCCCATTGTAAATTGATCAAGGACCAAATACGAACCTTGATAAAAAAATACGGGCTTTCAGAACAGCATATTAATCAGTCAATGGCCATTCACACTACTTTGGATCAGATATGGGAAACCCTTGCAGATACGAATATCAATAACATGAAGAAGTATGGCGCATTTAATGCGGGTAAGGTGCCTAATGAGTTGGACAAAGACATGAACGATCTGCTGGCCCTTACTGAGGGATTAAAACAAATGGTGCCCAGATCATCAATTTAGAAAAAACATCCCTTGCTAACATCCTGCAACAATTTGGGTTGCTTTAATTTTGTGATATGCGAATACCCCTGATTCTGGCGTTGTATTGCAGCACAACCTTAACGTTCGCTCAGGCTAAAAGGGGATTGTCGCTGATAGAGAAGAACAAATTCGACCAGGCATATTCAGCACTAACTAAGGCATTGCGAAAGGACAGTGTCGCACCAGCTGAGGAGTATGTTCTATCGGTTTTATTTATGGATCACGCCTCTTCTTATTATGCGGTAGATTCTGCTTATGATCATATTATAAAAGCCCTTGACAAGTTGACCTGGTTGGAAGAGTCAGATCCTAAAACCTTGACCAAACTACAACGTGAAGGGTTTACCCGGGTAAGATTAGCCACACATAAACGTAAGGTAGATAGTGTAGCCTTTCAGATTACGAGGACAAAGCATACTGAAAAAGACTATAACAACTTCATTCGAACTCACTCCACGGCATTGGAAATGGACTCAGCCATTGCCCTGCGAAATTCATTGGCTTTCCAAAAGGCCTCAGAAACAAACACATATTCATCTTACCAATCTTTTTTTAACCGCTATCCTAATGCGGTCGAAGTAGCCAAGGCGAAGAAACGCTATGAACGCCTTCTATACCGGGCGAAAACCTCTACTGGTAAAGAAAAAGATTTTGCTGACTTTGTTGAGAACTACCCTCATTCTCCATTTCTTCAGGATGCCCTGGACCAGCTTTATGCGATTCAAACCAGCCCAAACCGATTACAGGATTATCAGAAATTCATCCGAACATACCCTCAGAGCCAAATGACCAGAAAGGCCGTTGATATGATCTATTATCTTGCAAAAGATAAGATTCCTGTTGATCAAATCCTTGCACTTTACCAGGATCAAGCTGTTTCAGATTCGCTTCAGCAGGAAATTCAATTGAACCGCACTCCGTTTCTTGTTACCATGGCTAAGGAATTTGAATTTATCGATACAACCGGCCAACGAGTGTTAGGGCCGTTCTCCTGGATAAGCTCACAAACCCGGTGCAGGGGAGCTTTTCAGGACGTATTCCTGGTGGCCGATAAAAATGCTCGTGAACTATTATCGCGGGGTGGCCACGTCATCTTCAAAGGAGAAATCAGCTCATTTGAAGACGAAGGGAATGGTTTTATAAAATTAACTGGGAAAAATGGAGTAAGAATTATTCATAAATCTGGTGAACTAATGAATAAGGTCAGATATACTGATGCACATATGGCCGGCCCTTACATTGCATTTCGCCAAAGGGAAAAATGGGGACTTTCCAGCATCACAGGACTTCCTATCATCCGACCAAAATATGATTCCATCGGCTGGGCGTTCGGGGTATTAATTTTTAAAATCAAACGCAGATACGGGTTGGTGCCTGACGATCTTATGACACCTGCCATCTATGGTGATCGCGTGAGGATTTCTCTCCCCTATAATGGGGTTACGGCGCTGGATTCCACATTTCTTGTGTATAATGGAAAAGCACAAGGCCTTCTGGACCAACATCTTAACACCGTGGTGCCAGTTGAGAAACAAATGATTGAAGCTATCCCGGGAGGGATCTTTGTTGACCGCGAAGACAGTATTTTTCAGTCAACCCTTTCCAATCGCTGGTATAGAGACATCAACCGAAATGACCAATGGACGATTGGGGAGACGATTGTAGGGAATGATGTTTTTTATAATGGTATGTTCTTTCAAAAATTAAAAAATGCCTCTCTCCTTGGAAATTGGGGCCTTCTAAACCATCAGGATGACAGTGTCAATCTTTATTTTTCAGATTCTGTTAGTCAAACATTTGAAATTGGTACCAAATTCGTTCCTGTTCCAATGATGGGAAATGCATCAATATCGGAAAATGTCCTGGTGGAATACAAAGATGAAAAACAACTATATGATCGGGAGGGGAAGCGTATTGATGTGCCAGAATTTGACCACATCTATAGCCTGGGAAAAGATTATTTACTGACCAAGAAGAAAGATTATTTTGACCTGTTGGATACCAGGGACAGCCTTCTGCTTTCGAAAATCGATGGGGCGACTTCTATCGGAAACGGATATGTCTCCATCTTAAAGGGTGGTCAATTTGGTTTGCTTAATTCACAGGATTCCATCCATATTGATCCTCATTACGACCGACCCATTTTACAGCTTACCGATAGCTATTTCAGGGCTTCTACGGAAGGCCGGTATGGAATGATTACTTCTAAGGATTCTGTTGTACTACCTTTTATATATGATGATATCCAATCTTTGGATGGGCCCTATCTTATTGCTAAAATCGACCTCAAATGGAACATCCTGGATATGTCATCTGGTGTAGTTGTTCTGGATAATATCCTGGCGTACCAATATCCCATACCGAAAGATCATACTCTGATTAAAATAAGTCGGAGCACAGGTATTGGTATCTTTTCAATAAAAAGAGGAGTCGTCCTTGCCCCAACATATAACAAGATTACATTACTCACAAAGGGCTCCCCTCTTCTGTACCTGGCGGTTAAAATGGTGGAAGAGGCTGACCTGGTTGTACTGCTGTACTATAATGAAAATGGAGCACTTTTCCACAAACAAGTGCTCGACACTGCTGCCTATGAGAAACTGATCTGTAAAAGCGAAGACTAAGCCCCGCTAAAAAGATCTCCTAACAAACCCATCATATTTAACAGGACAAGAAGGATAACGATAGGGATGACAAACCTGAGAAAAAAAGTAAAAATGCGGGCAGGCATGATCCCTAGAAAAGGCTTGTTAAACAGGTCAGAGCCATCTCCGATATGACTTACCACGGTTTTAATATCGAGTATCCAACCTACATAAATTGTAGTCATTAACGTAACAATTACAATAAAGAATGATCCAAAAATAAAATCCAGGATATCCATGAATCCCACCTTTGTCACTCCAAAGACCGTCAGAGATACTTCATTGAAAAAATTCCCATCAATGGAGGCAAGAGCTGAGGGTATCCCAACCACAAAGGCCACTATCCCCACTATCCAAGCCGCCTTCTTCCTGCTCCACTTTTTCTCATCCATAAAATAAGCCGCCGGAACTTCAAGAATGGAAATGGATGAGGTCAGTGCCGCAACTGTTAATAGAAGGAAGAACAAAGCCCCAACAATGTTGCCTCCTGCAGGGATCGACCTGAAAATATCAGGCAATATCTGAAATACCAGCGTAGGGCCTTGTGCAGGCTCTTTTCCAAAAGCAAATACAGCAGGGAAGATCATAAATCCCGCTAAAAGGGCTACCATAGTATCCATAAGTCCTACCCAAAGACCGCTACTGATCAGATTCGTGCCTTTAGGCAAGTAGGATCCGTAGGTAATCATAATCCCCCATCCGATGCTCATGGAGAAAAATGCCTGACCCAGCGCTGTTAGAAAGGTCGCTCCCGTTACTTTGGTGAAATCCGGGTATAAATAGAATTTAATCCCCGCCATAGCTCCAGGAAGAGTAATACTTCGTAAGGCCACAGCTAATAATAGAACAAACAATAAAGGCATGAGAAATTTTGAAGCTTTTTCAATTCCACCTGAAATTCCCCCCAATACGATCACAATGGTGAGGATCATAAAAAAAGCAAACAGGGGCAGGACAATAGTTGGATTGGCGGCAAATTGAGTAAAGCTGATATTCATATCGAAAAGGGTCACAAAAATGTACCCGACAGCCCATCCGGCGATAACGGCATAGTAGGTCAATACAAAAAAACTAACCGATAGCGCCATGAATGGAACAATCAACCAAAACTTGTTAGCGCCGGTCCTCTTAAATGCACCGACGGTACTGCTTTGTGCATAACGCCCCAATCCCATCTCGTTAAATAACAGCGGTACACCTACAAGAACAACACAAAAAATATAAATTAACACGAAGGCGCCTCCTCCATTTTGGCCTGTGATATAAGGAAATCGCCAAATATTTCCCAGACCTACTGCAGAGCCTGCAGCAGCCATGATAAATCCAAATTTTGATCCCCACTGGCCTCGTTCATCTACTTGCATTGCCATTAGCTCATTAATCCATTAAATTCGAAAGGCACCAAAGTATTGATATTGACTCAAAAACAAGTACCACTAATAAAATAAAAACATCTTCATGTTTTCTTCTCTAACCCAATTGATTCGCCACTATTGCTATTCCTTCGTCAAAACTGCGTGGTTCGTATCCTAATTGATTACGCGCTTTATCGATAATAAACCCAGTTCTTGCCGGACGAAGTGCCGGCTGTCTGAATGTGCCGGAGTTGGCCCTGCTGATAAGAGAAGTATCTAGATTAAAAAAATTGGCTACCTTCATGGCCATATCATAAGGCGTAAGCAGATCTTTGCCAGAAAGGTTAAAAATACCTTTCGCTTTGGTTTTGGCCATTAGAAAGCATCCCTGAGCCAGGTCTTCGGCCAGGGTAGGTGTTCTCCACTGGTCGTCCACCACTTGGATAGACTCTCTGGCTTCCAGGTTTTCTTTTACCCATAGGATGATGTTCGATCGTGACATATTAGGGGTAACTCCATATACAAGCACAGTACGAGCAATTCCCCAGGAAAGATCTGAGTTCATTATCATTTGTTCTGAAGCAAGTTTACTTTGCCCATAATAGTTCACTGGGGCGGGTAGCTCATCTTCACTCAATGGACCATGGGATCCATCGAATATAAAATCTGTGGACAGATGGACCAGATGACTTTGAGTAGCCTGGCATGCATTCAGAAGATAACCCACTGCTTCAACATTGGATTGCCAACAGGCTGGCTTCTCTAACTCGCATTGGTCCACATTGGTCATCGCTGCCGTATGGATTACTACCTCAGGTTGAAAACTCTCGAGTACTTCCCTTACTTCAGATTCATGGGTGATGTCCATGGACCGAAACTGATTAGGTTGTAGGTAAGTGGCGCTGTTGCGGCCTCGAGACGTGGCCAACAAATTGACTGTGTTATCATCTGCCAACATCCGTAGAAGCTTCTGCCCTAGCAGGCCATTTGAACCAGTGATGAGGAGTTTCAACGGATAGTTCTTAATCTTTATTTTTTAAGGTCTGGATAGTCCACACCATATCGACGCTCTATTTCTTCTTTGGGCAGCACCTCCACTTTCATCTTCAGATAGATGGGATTTATCGGTTTGTCGGTACTGTCCGTTTGTACCGCGGCAATCTTGTCCACCACTTCCATACCCTCCACTACTTCACCAAAGACAGTGTAGGCCCCATCCAGGTGAGGGGCTCCTCCAACAGTGGTATATGCTTTAATTTGTTGTGGCGTGATTTTATGGTTTTCAAAATCTTCATGTAATGATTTCTCCATGTCTTCCTTAAGCGTCAAAGCACGTTGTTGAAGTTCCTCGGTTCTTCCTGAATCCTGCAAACCCATAAATTCCTGGAGCAATTCCTCGTGATGTCCATCGTCCAGGTATCTGCCAAGTGCGGCATTCAACCGGGCCACATCTGTGGTGAGCTCCTTCTTGGAGAATTTCTTACCCTGAATAATGTAGAACTGTACACTTGAACGTTTCATCGGATTCAAACGATCACGTTCCCTGGCTGCACCAACCGCTCCCCTTCTATTGATTAAAACGGGGTTAAATTCGGGAGGAATCAACCGCCGTGCATATTTTTTAAATTTTGGGCGCGATGATACATCGCCTGCCTGTATCATAAAGTGATGGATCACGCGATGAAAAGTAGTGCTGTCATAAGCTCCTTTATTGGCCAGTTCCAGAAAACTCGCCTTGTGCTGTGGGGTAGCATCAAAGAGTATCATTTTTATGTCTCCCATTCGGGTCTCAATAGTTACCAGTGAATCTTCATGTTCGTCAACCCCTCCACAAGAAATGAAGAGAAAAACTAACAATCCTATGAAAAATCTCTTATTCCTTAAAGCGATATCCATAATTCTCGGTGATCTTCGATTGAGCCATTTTAACAACATCCATGGTCATACGAATGTTTTTGAGAGGTCGATTCCTGCTGTCCTTAGGCTGAACGGCAATTTTCCGAACAACATCCATTCCATGGATCACCTGGCCAAAGACGGTGTATGATCCATCAAGTTGATGGGTGCCCTGCTCATTTTCTACTATATAAAATTGACTTCCACTGGAGGCCTTTTCAGGGTTAACATTATCAGGTTGCCGGGCTGCCGCCACAGCTCCCGGAACATGAGTAAGAGATGGACGAAACTCCGCAGGAATGGTATATCCCGGACCGCCCAACCCGTCATTGAAAGGATCATTATCCTTTGAGTTCGGATCGCCTCCCTGGATCATAAATCCATCGATAATCCGGTGGAAAGTTAGGCTGTCGTAGAATCCTCTATTGACCAGTTCTAAAAAGTTTTTCTTGTGCAGAGGAGTTTGATCAAAAAGGATCAATTGGATATCTCCAAAATCAGTGTGAATGGTCACCAAATCTTCTTTTTTACTGCAAGACCCTAAGACGGTTAGACAAAGTATGAATAGTGGATACCTAAGTTGTTTCATACTGGGTTGTTTTAAAAATATCAACAATTCTAATAGATAGGTTCATAAATGCAATCTTTGCATTTGCATTTCTTTTTAAATAATAGTGCACATTTTCCAGTTCTTTAGAAATGATATTGATCATATCAGGAGACAATACCTTGGAAAAGTCGCTAACGAATTCCTTTTCCCCACCATTCATTCTGACCAGATTCACGGCCTCCTCATGAATCAAAAGTGAAGCCCGGAGTATCCCCAGGCCATAGGTAAGGCTCGATGATTGTAGCCTTTTAGACAAACTGGCAAATTGTTCTGCAAGTTGCGTAAGGGCTCCATAGTCCCTTATAAAGCATTTTCGCATCCAATCTTTGAAGAACTGCTCCTGGTCAGTATCCTGTTCTTTTAATAAGTCCATCGCAACATTTAGGTTTCCCTGTGATAGACGCGCTACTCGTTCTGCGATGTTTTGGTTAATTGACTCGTTGTGGTCCGTCAGATAATGAACAATATCATCGTCACTGAATGGACGAATGGGTATATAGAGAACGCGTGATCGCATTGTTGTCATCAACTGCTCTTCATTTTCAGACACCAACAGGAAAACAGTCTTTGAAGAAGGTTCCTCCAGAATTTTTAAAAGCGCATTTGCTGCTGTCGGATGCATTAATTCCGGAAGCCAGATGATCATCACCTTATACCCGCCGCCAAAGGATGTCAATGACAAGGCATCAATTACCTCCCGGCTTTGCTGCCTTGAAATGGCTGCCTGCTTGTTTTCACCTCCTATTTGGTCCATCCAGTCATCAAGATTCCCATAAGGATTCTGGTCAATGAAGGATCGCCAGGAAGGAAGGAATGACCTGCTTACCACATCTTTTCCCTTGATCTCCGCTGTAGAGCATACTGGAAAAACAAAATGTACATCAGGATGAATAAGTTTTTTATTTTGCTGGCATGAAGGACATTCACCACATGAGTCAACAGGCGAACGGTTGGTGCAGGTCAGAAAAGCAGCATAGGCCAGAGCCATGGGCAACGCTGCAAATCCCTCACGACCGGCAAACAATTGGGCATGCGCCACCTGGTCATTCACAACTGCACGTGCCAGCTGCATTTTTAGAGGTTCATGGCCGGGTACATCATCAAACCTCATTGGGATACTTCCTTTTCCGGAGTTCTAAAATGCCTGGTTTGCTCAAAAACGGCCTCAAGAATCTGCTCTTCTTCCAGGGAAAACAGCCCATCACGACGTTGCATGGATGTCCGGGCCATACTTTTAACTTTATCCATCCTAAAGGTAGAGAAGCCGCCGGCTCCACCCCAGGAAAAAGACGGGATAAAGGTCCGTGGGAATCCGGCGCCAAAGATATTGCAAGCTACCCCCACAGAAGTGCCGGTATTAAACATGGTATTAATGCCACATTTGGAATGATCCCCCATAAAAAGGCCACAAAACTGTTCTCCCGAGTCGATAAAGCTTTCTTTTCCATAATCCCATATCTTCACTTTGTCATAATTATTTTTCAAGTTAGAAATATTGGTATCAGCTCCAATGTTACACCATTCTCCTATGACCGAGTTGCCTAAGAAACCATCATGTCCTTTATTGCTATGACCAATAATTATGGAATTGCTCACTTCTCCTCCTACCTTGCATCTTGGACCAATGGTGATATCTCCCCGCATTCTTGCCTGAGCATTTACCGTAGAGCCCTCTCCCAAAACAAACGGGCCCCTAACCACTGCCCCTTCTTCAATGCTACTTCCTTTACCTAGGTAAACTGGTCCGCTCTCGGCATTGATAATAGCCGCCTTAAGGCTAACCTCCGGTTCAATGAAAACATGATCAGGAGCATAAATTATTGTGTGCTCATCCATCACTTTTTCTGAAGATCGCCCTTGTGTAAATAAGGACACGTCATATCTTATCTGCTTCCCATTGAACTTGAACAGGTCCCAGGGTCGTTGGAGGATGGTAATGGGGGCATCATAAGGATGACCTTCGAACCTGCTCATCAGCTGATCAATACTGATTTTTCCTGTTGTTCGGACACCCACTAAAATACCATCTTTACGTATGGACTCCCCCGGAGACAATTTATTCAATTGTTTTACCAGGGCTGGGTCCGGGCAACAGGCTCCGTTGATCATCAAATCATCTGAAGTGAAAATAGCGGGATACTTGGTTTGTAAATAAGGTTCCGTTAAAAATGAAGGCTTCTTTCCCAGAAAATATTCCCACTTTGCAGCAATAGGCCCCATGCCGAGGGCCAACGCCGCTACGGGTCGGGTATAGGTTAAAGGCAAGAGTTGCCGTTTGATCTGTGGATCATCAAAAAGGACGACATTCATGGCTGCTAAAATAAAAAAGTCTCAAGGAATCTAGAGCCTTGAGACTTGATCTATAGCCTTCTACTGGCAACTATTTTTTCTTGTAACGCTTGTTAAATTTCTCAACACGACCGGCAGTATCAACGAAAATTTTCTTACCGGTGTAAAAAGGATGTGAATCAGAGGTTACCTCAACTTTGATCAACGGATACTCTTTGCCATCCTCCCACTTAATTTTTTCCTTTGAGGTCATGGTTGAACGAGTCATGAACTTGTAGTCCGTCTGAAGGTCCTGAAAAACCACCTCTTTGTACTCAGGATGAATATCTTTTTTCATTTTTATCTATTTTTCCGCAAAAATGGGCACAATTTCCCTAAACGAGGCACAAAGTTAGCCATTTAGGATTTATGTTCAAATATTTTAAGTTTAATTTGACCTATATCAATGGCTATTGATTATCAAAGATGCCCTTAATGCATAGTGGTTATGCGAAAACTTTTTTGCGCTTGTTTGTGTTCGTTGTTTTGGGTTACCGCCCGGTCTCAGTCAACCAATATCCCCTTAAACAAGGATACCTACCATTGGATTGATCGATTTGAGATTAAAAAAGGGACTCTAAATGAGGAATTCCAAAGCGAAATAAAACCATATACCAGGAAGGCAATAGGTCGGTTTACTGACTCCCTCGCAATAGATGAAAGTTCATACTCCCTTCAGGACCGGGCCAATCTACGATACCTGCTTGAAGACAACTGGGAATGGGCGTCGGATGCCCGAACAAAAAATCTGCGCGGCGTTTGGAATGCGCTGTATAAGAAAAGATCGGATTTCTTTCAATATCAGGATCAACAAAAAATTTTCCAGGTTCATGTCAATCCTGTTTTATACCTCAGCTATGGTGGAGAAAGCGATCGCAATCTTTCTACCTATACCAATACCCGTGGCATTCAAATCAGGGGGATGATTGACAACAAGGTGGGATTTTATACTTTCCTTGGTGAAAACCAGGCCCGGTTTCCTGGATATGTTCGTGACTACATCCTTGACAAGAGTGTTGTTCCCGGCGAAGGATTTTGGAAAAACTTCGGCACACAGGGCAATGATTTTTTTACCGCCACGGGGTATATCAGCTTTAATGTTACAAAGCACATTAACTTCCAGTTGGGACATGACAGACAATATTGGGGAAATGGTTATAGGTCCATGGTCTTGTCAGATTTCAGCCCGCCCTCTCTTTTCCTGAAGATCAATACCCATATATGGAAACTTAACTATACCAATTTATTTACCCAGGTGTTTGCAGATGCTTTTGGAAGAAGAGGAGCATCAATCAGCGGAACGAAGTTCCCTAAAAAATATATGGTGGCACATCGTCTTGGGATGAACATTGGAAAACATGTAAACTTGGGTATTTATGAGCAAGTCGTCTTTGGAAGAGAAGATCTTCAGGGTAACAATCATTTCTCGCTCACCTATCTGAATCCTATCATCTTTTACCGGTCGGTAGAACAACAAAATGGAAGTACCGATAATTCATTCCTCGGAATTGATGCCAAATGGAATTTTTTAAATCAATTTTCTCTCTATGGACAATGGATATTCGACGAGTTGATCATTAAGGAATTTATAAACAGAACTGGTTGGTGGGGAAATAAATTCGGTTATCAGCTAGGGCTAAAATACATTGATGCCTTCCGCATAAACAACCTGGACTTGCAGTTGGAATTTAACTCTGCCCGCCCTTATACCTACTCACACCGCTCTATATACTCCAGCTATGACAACTATCGTCAACCCCTGGCCCATCCGTTAGGCGCAAATTTTAAAGAGTTTATTTCTATTGTTCGATACCAGCCCTTACCAAAGCTCTCTATCTATGGCAAAATCATTAGGACGACCTACGGACTCGATACTTTGGGCGTTAACTTTGGGAATGATATTTTGAAAAACTATGACACCCGGGAACAAGATTTTGGCAATTTTACCGGCCAGGGCGTATCTACTCAACTCACTTTTTTGGACCTGGTTGCAACTTACCAGCTCTACCATAACCTTTTTATTGATCTTAACACTGTCTATCGAAAACAAACCAGTGAATTGGCCCGGTTTGAGAATGAATCATTTATTTATTCATTGGCCCTGAGATGGAACATTGCTCGGCGCCTGCAGGAATTTTAATCGGTGGAATGTTAGCTTTGCAAGCAATTTAGCTCATTAATGAAAACTTATCTCCGGATCTTATCCTACGCCCGGAACCTCGGCTGGTTAATTCCACAATATGTGGTGACTGCTCTGCTATATGCCATATTCAGCGTGGTGAATATGGCCCTGCTTGCTCCGATGCTGGAGGTTTTGTTCAAACAAACCGATGCGTCCAAAGCTATGCAGCAGTTGCCAGAATTTTCCTTTGATCTAAACTACTTTATTGACGTATTCAATTATTATTTCTACCATTATATCCAAAGCCGGGGACCGATGGCTGCCCTGGTTTTCGTTGCCATTACAATTGTGATTACGGCTTTCCTATCGAACTTTTTCCGCTACATCGCCTCCATCCTTATTGCCATTATCAGAAACAAAGTGATTTACAACATTCGTAAAGACATTTTCGACAAGGTAACGAATATGGATATCAGCTTTTTTACCAATGAACGAAAAGGAGACATCATGTCGAGGATTACCAATGACGTTCAACAAATCGAGGCCACTATCCGGGATTCCCTCAAAGTGGTCCTGAATGAACCTGCTCTCATTCTGGGTTATTTTATTGCCTTGTTTAAAATATCGCCCATGCTTACCCTTTATACCACCATCCTTCTTCCTCTTTCAGGTGGAGTGATTGCCGGGATTTCCAAACGACTCAAACAAGCGGCTTCCATGACACAGGGGAGCTTGGGTAAAATCGCCAATCATGTAGATGAAGCTATCCGGGGTATCCGGCTCATCAAATCGTTCACAGCAAAGTCTTATGTGTTAAACAAGTTCAATAAGGAGGGGAAAAATTATTCAAACTTATCTGTGGCAATGGCTAAAAAGTTCGATCTGGCCAGTCCTGTATCAGAGTTTCTCGGTATACTGGTGGTAGCTGGCCTCCTGCTCATCGGGGGAGCTATGGTGATCGATCCGGACTCCGGGTTGAATGCATCACTTTTCATCACTTTTATCATCATCTTCAGCAGGGTCCTTCAACCGGCAAAAGAGATTTCTACCTCTCTTACTACCATCCAGCGAGGTATCGCCAGCGGTGACCGGATCTTCGAAATAGTTGATACCCAGCCGGATATCAAAGAAAAACCGGATGCCATGATACTGAATGAGTTCAATGAGTGTATCTCATTTAAAAGGGTGGGGTTCGCTTATGAAAACGAACCCGTTCTTGAGGATATCTCTTTTGATTTGACAAAAGGCAAAACCATAGCGCTGGTCGGGATGTCTGGCGGTGGCAAATCAACCATTGCAGATCTCATTCCACGGTTTTACGATCCCACGGCAGGGGTGATCACCATTGACGGCATCCCGCTAACCGACTGTACTTTGAAGTCGCTAAGAGGGTTTATGGGCATTGTAACCCAGGAGTCCATTCTCTTTAATGACACAGTTTTTAACAACATCGCCTTTGGAGTGGAAAATGCCAGGGAAGAAGATGTGATCAGGGCAGCGACGATTGCTAATGCCCATGAATTTATCATGGACATGCCCCAAGGGTACCAAACTTCAGTGGGAGAGGACGGGGCCAAGTTGTCGGGTGGACAAAGACAACGATTGAGTATTGCACGGGCTGTCATGAAAAATCCACCCATTCTAATTTTGGATGAAGCCACCTCAGCGCTTGATTCACATGCTGAAAAACTGGTGCAGGAAGCCATCACCAAACTGATGGAAAACCGTACCTCCCTTGTTATAGCGCATAGACTGAGCACCATCCAGCATGCGGACGAGATACTGGTGGTACAGCATGGTAAAATCGTAGAACGGGGTACGCATGACGAATTGATTAATGCCAATGGCGTTTATCAATCTTTGCGGGCGATGCAGAATATTCATTGACATCACACCTGGCGTCCCGCTTGTGCCAAATTGATGCTCACATGGCACAAACCCGCCAGACACAGGCCTGAACTATCCGGGATACTACTCAACAAAGAGGTAACCGGGGTATTCACACCGGGCGTTTTGAAAAACTTCCGGATCCCCCAAGGATTTTAACCCGGATTATGCGATAGATTTCGTTATGAGATTCAAAACAACACATAATCAGCGAGTTAAGGATGCAAAGCATCCCTTGGGGATGGTTAAAGACATAGCTCGAACAAAGTGGTTGATTCACA
>Ga0114931_10005398_pt1 | contig 15788 bp, 18 predicted proteins | sample 2SBtaG_FD_89579 | JGI IMG/M metagenome (GOLD analysis project Ga0114931, IMG submission 89579) | Deep subsurface microbial communities from Kolumbo volcano to uncover new lineages of life (NeLLi) - 2SBTROV14_V59a metaG | ecosystem: Environmental > Aquatic > Marine > Volcanic | place: Kolumbo...
CAAGGCGACCCGCTTGCCGATGATCCCGGCACGCTCGAGCGCCCGGATGCGGCGCCAGCATGGCGTCGTGGTCAGGCCGACCCGCTCGGCCACCTCGGCGACGGTGAGCGAGGCGTCCTCCTGGAGGATGGCAAGGATTCTGCGATCGGTCGCATCCATTGGCAAATCATTCTTCCATTCTGGCCATATGACGAAATGATTTAACCCATATTAACGGAACCTTAGCGAACTTTGAAAGCATTTTTCGTCCAACCTCGGTCACAATAGGCGGATTGAAGAAACCATGGCCGGGTGAGGACAAATGCTGAAAGCACTGTTCACCGACCATCCCGCGTCGGTCGACGAGACCTATACCGAGCACATGGGGATGGCCTTCTCGTTCGCCGCACGGATGGCGCTGGGCGCCGGTGCCTGCCTGGTGCATGGGCTCTTTCCCTTTCTCTTCGTCCGCACCGGAAGCGGGATCATCGCCGGCCTGCACGACCGCATGGTGGTCCATCGCAACCGCAAGACGGCGTCGGCCGAGGCGTCCCTCGGCCGGGCCGACCTCGGCGCCGGCGCCTGAGGCCGGGGCGGTACCTTCGCCACCCCCGGTCCGGTCATCGGACGACCGAGACGCGCCGCACCACCGGCGCGCTCAGGCCGCGGTCATGGGGAGAACGTCGAAGGCGATGCTGATTCGGGGCTCGTTGGCCGCGAAGGGCAGCGTGCGGTGGAAGAGGTACGAGGGGAAGAGCAGCATCAGCCCCGCCTCGGGGCGCGCCCGGCGGGTTTCGGGCGCCCGGACGTGGGGGATCTTGGCGCCGGGGTCGCCGAACTCGATCCAGCCGGCCTGATCGTCGCCCCCCACCCCCGCCGGCAGGCGGACGTAGTAGACGCCGCTGAGCCAGCCGCCGGGGTGGATGTGGGATGCCTGGTGCCCCTGGCTGCCGAGCACGGTGGGCCAGAGCATAGCCGGGGCGGGCGGAGAGCGCCCGCCGGATCAGCCCCACGGCCGCCTCGGCGTCGCCCCGCTGGCGAGCGATCAGGCCGAGCAGCAGGAGGACCTCGGGATCGCCCGGGGCGAGAGCGAGCGCTTGCCGGGCGTGGGTCTCGGCGGCCTCGAGCCGGCCCGCCCGCTGCGCCGCCGCGGCCTGGGCGAGAAGTCGCCTCGCCTCACCTCTGCCCGCCATCGCCATCCTTTGCTCGACGCCCACGCCCATGGGATGCTGTGCTCTACACCGCGAGTTTACACCGCCCCAGCCACAATGGTCCCATGACCATGGTCGAGAGCTCCGCACCTGGCGCCTGGCGGCTTCGCCGCCTTCCCGAGGCCGCCGTCGGGCTCGCCGCCGGGCTGTGGCTCGTGCTGCTGTGGGCTTGGCCCAACGCCGCCTTCTATCTCAGCTTCGACGATTCGTTTTACTACTTCGAGATCGCGCGCAACCTCGCGGCGGGGCTTGGGCCCACCTTCGATCGGCTCAACCCGACCAACGGCTTTCATCCTCTGTGGCTGGCGATCGCGACCCTCCCCTATCTCGGCGGGCTCGACGGGCTCACCGCGGTGCGGGTGCTGCTCGGTCTCGGGGTGGTCCTGTGGGGGGCGACGCTGGTCATGATCGTCGGCCGCCTGCGCGGGCCGGGGGCCGGCACGCTCGCCCTCGTCACCCTCCTCCTCGGGGCCAACCCTTACGTCATCAAGACCTTCGCCAACGGCCTCGAGAGCGCGCTCTATGCGCTTCTTCTCGCCGCCCTGGTCGGGCGCTCGATGGCGGTCGGCGGCGATTGGATCGGGGGCGCGAGCCGGCGCCAGCGGCTGATCGCCGGCGCCCTCGGGGCGGTCGCCTTCCTCGCCCGCACCGATGCGATCTTCGCCCTCGCCGCCCTCGCGCTCACCGTGGCCCCCGGTGCTTTGAGAAAGCGCCGGCCGATGGCGCTGGTCGAGCTATTCGCCCTGCCGGCCGCGGTGGTGGTGGTCTTCCTCGCCGCCAACGCGATCGTCTTCGGAACGCCGATGCAGGTCAGCGGCACTGTCAAGCGCCTGCCGCTGGGACCGCTCGCGATCGCGCTTTTCATCGGGCTCACCCTGGTTCTCGCCGGCGCCGCCTGGTGGCTCGCCCGGCGGGCCGAGCGGGTGCCCTTGCCGCGCACCGCCGCCCTTCTTCGCAGCGCGCCGTGGTTCCCGCTCGCCTGCGGGATGATCCTCGGCTACTACGTGGCCCTCCAGAGCTTTCCCCGGCTATGGCACTTCGCCCCGGTGGTGCTGCTCGGGGTGGCGCTGTTCCTCGCCCTCACCGCCGACCTCGCAGGCCTGGCGGGGCCGAGCCGGCGGCTGCTCGCCGTCATCCTCGCCGGGCCGCTGGCGCTGGCGGCGGTGCTCCACGGGCTGCGCCTCGCCGACCCGGCGACGGTGGCCGCGCGCCTCGCCGACCGCCGCGCCGCCGAGTGGATCGCCGTCCACCTGCCGGCCGAAGCGGTGCTCGGGTCGTGGGACGCCGGCATCCTCGGCTATTTCACGCCCCAGCGGGTGATCAACCTCGACGGCGTGGTGAACAGCCCGGCCTATGCCGCCGCGCTCGCCCGCGGTGAGGCCGGCGCCCTGGTCCGCGCCCAAGGACTGGCCTATCTGGTCAACCACGACGATACCGCCGGCGACCGGCCGCGGGCGCTTCCCGCCATGGCGGGCTGGCTTCTCGGCGCCGAGACCGCCGGCGCCATGCGCCTGGTCAAGACCTGGCCCTTCACCTTCGCCGGATCGAGCAACCGCCGCGCCCGCGGTCGCCATTCGATGGCGGTGTTCCTCTACGCGCTTCCCGCCGACTGATCGTCGCCGATCGACCCGGCGGCGACTTGCCGGCGGTGGTGGGGCGAGCGGACGTCCTCCCAGTCCCGGCTGAGGCGCATGGCGCAGTTGATCAGGCCGACGTGCGAGTAGGTCTGGGGGAAGTTCCCCAAAGCTCGTGGGTGTCGGGATCGATGTCCTCGGAGAGGTGGCCGAGAGGGTTGCACCGCGAGAGCATCTGGTCGAGCAGATCGCGCGCCTCCTCGCGCCGTCCCAAGGCGGCGATGGCGTTGATGTACCAGAAGCTGCAGACCGTGAACGCGGTCTTCGGAGTGCCGAAGTCGTCGGGAATCGCGTAGCGGAAGACGTAAGGCCCGCGCTTCAGCGTTCGCTCGACCGCGGCCACGGTGGCGGCGAAGCGGGGATCACGGGCATCGACGCAGCCGAGCTCCTCGATCAAGAGCAGGTTGGCGTCGAGATCGGCGCCCTCGAAGCTGGCGACGAAGCTGTTGAGCGAGGCGTTCCAGGCCCGCTCGCAGATCACCCGATGGATGTGCTCGGCCCGCTTCGCCCAATAGAGGGCGCGGTCGTCGAGGCCGAGATGGTGGGCGATCCGGGCGAGCCGGTCGCAGGCGGCCCAGCACATCATCGCCGACGAGGTGTGGACCCGGCTGCGGCTCCTCAGCTCCCACATCCCGGCATCGGGGGTGGCGTGGAGGGCGAAGGCCGATTCGCCCAAGGGTTCGAGGCGGTGAAAGGCGTCCGTACCGAAGGGCCGCAAGAGTCGCTTGTCGAAGAAGGCGGGCGCCGCGGCCACGATCACGTCGCCATAGACGTCGTGCTGCGCCTGGCCATAGGCGGCGTTGCCGACGCGCACCGGCGCCATCCCGCGGTAGCCCTTCATGTGCCGGCATTGCCACTCGTCGAGGCGCGATTCCTGGGTGATGCCGTAAACCGGCTGGAGGCGGCCGTCGGGCGCCCCGGCGACGATGTTGTCGAGATAGGCGAGGAAGTCCTCCATGGTCTGGTGGACGGCGGCCCGGTTGAGCGCCTGGAGGACGAAGAAGGCATCGCGCAGCCAGCAATAGCGATAGTCCCAGTTGCGCCCCGAACCGGGGGCCTCGGGAATCGAGGTGGTGAGCGCCGCGACGATCGCCCCCGTGGGCTCGTAAGCACAGAGCTTGAGCGTGATCGCCGAGCGGATCACCGCGTCCTGCCACTCGAAGGGGATGACCAGGCTGCGCACCCAGACCCGCCAGTACTCGACGGTTCGCTCGAGGAAGCGCTGGGCGACCGCATCGGGCGGGCCGTCGAGGGTCTCGTCGGGCCCGAGATGGAGCGTCACCGGGCGCTGGAGGAGGAAGGGTCGCTCTTCGAGGATGTAGGGGATCGGGGCGTCGGTGGTCAGCCGCAGGGTCAAGGGGCTGGCGGCGAAGCGAATATGGTTGCTGCCATGGGTCACGTGCGGCGCCGTCCCGCCATAGTCGAACGACGGGCGCAGACGAACCCGAATGCGCGGGGTGCCGGCCACGGGCTCGAGCATGCGGACCAGGATCAGGGGCCGGAAGCGCCTTCCATAGTGGGTGAAGCGAGGGGCGAAATCCGTTATCTTGACGCAGTTTCCGCGCTCATCATAAAGCCGTGTCTCAAGAATCGGGGTGTTGCGACGGTAAGATTGCTCGACCCGGGCCACGCCGTCCACCAGGTCGATGGCGAAGCGCCCCTCGGCCCCGCCGTCGTCGAGCAGGCTGTAGAACACCGGGTCGCCGTCGACGTCGGGCATGCACGACCACACCACCGAGCCCATCCGGTCGATCAGGGCGGCGAAGGCGCAGTTGCCGACGATCCCGAGGTCGAGGCTCTGGCGCGGCCCGGCGTCCGCGGTCATCGCGCCTCCGGCAGGTCGGTCAGCATCCAGGCGAGGTCGAAGTGGGCGGCGTCGAAGCAGCGGCGCTTGCCCGCCACCTCGGCGAGCGGCATGGTCGTGAGGCGGCTCTCGACCAGGCTGACCATCACCCCATCGACGCCCTCGGCGAGCAGCTCGACGGCGCGGGCGCCATAGCGCAGCGACAGGATGCGGTCGAAGGCGGTCGGGGTCCCACCGCGCTGGACATGGCCGAGGATGGTGGTCCGCGAATCGACCCCGATCGCCATCAACTCGCGCGCCAGGTGCACCGACACCCCGCCCAGCTTCTCATAGCCGGCGGCGGTGAACTCGCCGCGCACCAGGGGCTTGCCGTCGTCACGCACGATCAACGCCCCCTCGGCGACCACCAGGATGGCGTACTCGCGGCCGCGATCCTTGAGCCCCTTGGCCCAGGCCAAGAGGTCGCCGAGCTTCACCGGGTACTCGGGGATCAGCACCATGTCGGCCTCGCCGGCGATCCCGGCATAGGCCGCGATCCAGCCGGCGTAGCGCCCCATCACCTCGACGATGAGGACGCGCCCGTGCGAGGCGGCGGTGGTGTGCAAGCGGTCGATGGCATCGCACGCGGTCTGCACCGCGGTCTCGAAGCCAAAGGTCTGATCGGTTCCCCAGATGTCGTCGTCGATGGTCTTGGGGACCCCGATCACCGGCATGCCGAGGCGGTGGAACTTGTAGCAGGTGGTGAGCGTGCCGTCGCCGCCGATGGCGATCAGGCCGTCGAGGCCGAGGTCTCGATAGCCGGCCATGATGGTGTCCTCGGTGCCCTCGTCGAAGGGGTTGTAGCGACGCGTCCTCAGCTTGGTTCCGCCGCGCACCAGCCACCGGTGGGTCCCCTTGCGGTCGAGATCGACGGCGTCGCGGTCGCGCAGGCCCAGCCACGACCGGCGCACCCCCTTGAGCTCGATCCCCAGCGCCTCGGCGCGAAGCACGCAGCCGCGAAGGACGGCGTTGATCCCGGGGGCGTCGCCGCCGCCGGTCAGCACGCCGACCCGCCGCATTCCCTCTTTCGCCATGGTCGCCTCGCTCCTTCCGCTGGGCTCAGCCGCCGCTCTCCCGCATTGTCGGCAAGTCCGTCACCCTGTCAACCGCCGCCGCCATCGAGCACGGCGCCGAGGAAGCGGGCGGCCGCGGCGGCGATTCCGGGGCACTCGCTCTCGCGGGGGCCGGCGACGTTGAGCACCCGGACGCCGTTGTCGGCGAGCCAGCGGCGCACCGCGGCCGGGCTCGTCGGACGATCGAGGTCGACCACCAGGAGCGGCCGGCCCATCGCCCGGGCGGCGCCGACCGTCTCGCGAGTGCCGCCGCTCGGGCGGCCCCGGATCAGCACCAAGGTGGCGTCGGAATCGCGGACGTTCCAGCGGCTGCGCTCGAGATAGCGGGGGGTCGGGGTCTCGACCAGGCGATAGCGGGCGGGGATGGTCCCGTCCTCGGCTCGGCGGCCGCGCGGGCACCAGCCACCGGCGCCGAGGCCGAGGGCGGCGGCAGCGTCGAGCGCGGCCCGGTCGACCCCGGTCTGCCCCCCCGACACCACGCCCTCGAGCGCGCCCCGCGCCGCCACCGGCCCCGATCAACCCTTGGGGTAGCAGGCGACGAAGACGTGGCGCCCGACCGCGGCTCTGAAGGTCTGAATCCAGTCGCGGATACCCTCGGCCGCGCGCTCGCAGGCCTCGCGGTTGTCGAACGCTTGGAACCGGGTCTGAGCGTTGACGGCGTTCTGAATGGTGAACACGGTAATCACCACCAGAACATAGGCCATGGCCCTACGGCCGACGGGCCGCGACCAGGCGCTCGGCGGCGGCGACATCGGCCTCCGACATGCGCCGCACCAGACCGTCGCGGCCCAGCCGCGCCGCCCGGTTGCCGCCCTCGGCGGCGAGCGTCAGCCACATATAGGCGGCGCGGTCGTCATGGGGGACACCCTTGCCCTCGAAGTACATGATGCCGAGCCAGTACTGGGCCCGGTCGTCGCCGCGCTCGGCGAGCGGGGTGAAGTCGGCGGCGGCCTCGTCATAGCGCTGGGCGGCATAGGCGTCGACGGCCGCCTGGAAGTCGCTCCAGTAATCGGCACGGGCCGGCGTCGCGGCGAGCCAAAGGGCGCCGGCGGCGATCGCGAGAAGGCGCAACATCGTTCCTCCCATCGCTCGGGTTCGCCCCATGCTAGCCGCGCCGCCGGCCGAGGCAAAGGGGGGACGCGCCGGTACGCACGGCCATGTGATCGCCCGTGCGTCAGCGATAGCCATAGTACCAGCGGGCGACGCCGGCGCTCCGGTTGCGCACCGAGTGGACCGCGCCCCGGGGGATGAACACCTCATCGCCGGGATCGAGAACCGCGGCCTCGCCGGCGACCTCGACCTCGAGCCGGCCCTCGGTGACGGTCACGAGCTCGTCGGTGTCGTGGACGAAGCCGTTCCATTCCCGCCCCGGCGGATCGACGAACAGCCCGCACGAGAAGCCCCGGGCGCGCCAGTCGCGCGCCACCGCCTCGGCGCTCAGGGGAACGGCGAAACGACTCCGCGTCACCTCGATCATCGCGGCTTCGGGCTCGGTCACGATCGCACCCGATATAGCCGAGCGCGGCGCCACTCGCCAGCGCCCTGGTACGCCGACGGCGGCGCTGCTAACGTCGGTCCACGCTACGCAGCAGCACTAGACCGGGACGACGGGGAACCCTGAGCGGCAATGATCGCGCTCTTCACCGACTTTGGCTCCGCGGGCCCCTATGTCGGCCAGGTCAAGGCAGTGCTGGCGCGCCTCGCCCCCGAGTCGCCGGTGATCGACCTCGCCCACGACCTCGCCGCCCATGACGCCCGGCTCGCCGCCTACCTGCTGGCGGCGCTGGTGCCGGTTCTCCCCCGCGGTACGGTGGTCGTCGCGGTGGTCGATCCGGGGGTCGGCGGGGCCCGGGCGGCGCTGGCGCTGGCGGCCGACGGACGCCGCTATGTGGGGCCCGACAACGGCCTTCTCGCCATCGTTGCCCGCCGCGCCGAGACCGTCGCCTGGCACGGCATCCCGCTGCCCGAAAGGCCGGTCTCCGCCACCTTCCACGGCCGCGACGTCTTCGCCCCTGCGGCCGCACGCCTGGTGCGACGCGAGCCTGCGGCGGGGCCGCCCGCCATCCCGAGCGTCGGCGCCGACTGGCCCGACGACCTCGCCCGCATCGTTCATCGCGACCGCTTCGGCAACGCCATCACCGGCGTCCGCGCGGCGACGGTGGCCGCCGGGGCGCACCTCGTCGTCGGCGACAGACGGCTTCGTCGCGCCCGCACCTTCTCCGACGTGGCCCTGGGGACGCCGTTCTGGTACGCCAACGCCAATGGCTTGGTCGAGATCGCCGTGAACCAGGGCTCGGCCGTCGAAACGCTCGGCCTCACGGTCGGCGATCCGGTCGCCTTCGAGGGGGCTCCGCCGGCATGAACCGCTTCCGCAAGAACCTCGCCTTCGGCCGCCGGCTCGGCTTCGCGCTTGCCGGCCTCGGCTTGGCCTGGCGGCGCGAGCGCTCCTTGCGCACCCAGGCGGTGGTGGCCGGGTTTCTGATCCTGGTCCTCGGCCCTCGGCGCGAGCGCGCTGTGGTGGGCGCTGGCCGGGCTGGCGGCGACGACGGTGATGGCCGCCGAGATCCTGAACGCGGCGATCGAGCGCCTGGTCGACCACCTCCACCCCGACGACCATCCGGCGGTGCGCGAGACCAAGGACATGGCCGCAGGCGGCGTTCTTCTCGCCGCCTTCGGCGCGCTCTGGGTGGGGCTTCTCCTGCTCTTCGGGTCGTGACCGGCTGGCTCGCCTCGGGCGCCAGCGCGGTGGGCCTGGTGCGCCGCCGCAACGAGGACGCCTTCGCGGTAGAACCGGCCCTCGGCCTCTACCTGGTCGCCGACGGCATGGGCGGCCATCGCGCCGGCGACGTCGCCAGCCGGATCGCTCGTGACCGCGTCGTCGCGGCGATCGCCGACGCGGTGCGAGAGGGGGCGCCGGCCGACCCGGAGACCGTGGTCGGCGAGGCCATCGCCGCCGCCAATCGGGCCGTTCACGCGGCGGCGACGCGGGACCCGGCGCTCGCCGGGATGGGAACCACGCTCAGCGTCCTCCGGCTCGCCGAGGTCAACCGGGCGATCGTCGGCCAGGTCGGCGACAGCCGCGTCTATACCCTCGGCGGCGGCCGCCTGACCCAGGCCACCGACGACCACACCCGGGCCGCCGAGCTGGTGCGCGCCGGCCGGCTCACGCCCGCCGAGGCCCGGGGCTCTGTCTTGAGCCACATGCTGACCCGGGCGGTCGGGCTCGACGCCGAGGTCGCGGCCGACGTCGTGACTCTGCCGCTCGCCGGGATCGACGCGATCCTGCTTTGCAGCGACGGGCTCACCGGCCCGGTCGATGACCAAGCGATCGCACGCCTGATCGAGCAAAGCGCGCCCGATGCGCAAGCCGCCTGCGAGGCGCTGATCGCCGAGACCATCGCCGCCGGCGCCCCCGACAACGTCACCGCGGTCGTGCTCTACCGGTCTTAGCCGCCGAGGAAGAGGCGGCCCACGTCGGGATCGTCAAGGAGCTCGCGTCCCGGCCCCGCCATGGCGACTCGGCCGTCGACCAGGACATAGCCGATGTCGGCAAACTCCAGGCCCTTCTTGGCGTTCTGCTCGACCAGCACGATCGTCTTGCCCTCGCCGTGCTGGAGGTCGTCGAGGATCTCGAAGACCATGTCGATGAAGCGCGGCTCGAGCCCGATCGAGGGCTCGTCGACCAGCAGCACCTCGGGGTTCATCACCAGCGCCCGCGAGATCTCGAGGAGTCGGCGCTCGCCGCCCGAGAGCACCCCGGCGCGCTCGTGGCGGCGCTCGGCGAGCCGTGGGTACTTGGTGAAGACGCGCTCGGCGGCGGCCTTGGCCTCGGCGACCCGGGGCATCAGGAAACCGCCCATCCACAGGTTCTCCTCGACCGACATGTCAGGGAAGACCGAGTTGTCCTGGAGGATGTAGGCGATGCCGTTGCGCAGCTTCTCGTTGGGGCCGAGGCGGGTGACCTCGACATCGCCGACGGTGATGCTCCCACCCATCACGGTGGTAAAGCCGAAGATGGAGTGGAGCACGGTGGATTTGCCCGCCCCGTTGGGGCCGATCAGGCAGAGCGACTGCCCCTTTCCCACCTGGAGGTCGATGCCGTGGAGGATCTCCATCCGCCCATAGCCGGCGACCAGGCCCGAGACGCGCACCAGCGGCGCCCCGCCGGCGAGCGCGGCGAGACGCTCGAGGCTCGGTCCCTCGGCGGCGAGCTGGCGGGCCTCGCGGGCAACGTCATCGACCGAGATCACGGTCTCGACGCCGCCGAAGCCATAGCCCGAGACCCCGGGGCGCTTGTCCTCGGCCATCAGTGCGCCCCGAGATAGGCGTCGATGACGCGCTGGTCGTCGCGGATGGCCTCGGGCGGGCCCTCGGCGAGCAGCTCGCCATGGGCGAGGCAGTAGATGTGCTCGGCCAGGTTCATGATCACCCGCATGTTATGCTCGATCACGAACAAGGTGATGGCGAAATCGGCATTGGCGCGTTTGAGCCGGTCGATGATGCCGTTGATCAGCGTCGGGTTGATCCCGGCGGTCGGCTCGTCGAGCAGCAACAGCCGGGGCTCGTTCATCAGCGCCATGGCGAACTCGAGCAGCTTCTGCTGGCCGAACGAGAGATCGCCGCCGGCGAGCCGCCGCTTGCCCCACAGGCCGACGAACTCGAGCAGGGCCTCGGCGCGCTCGGTCACCTCGGGGGAATGGCGCGAGAACATGGTCGCCAGCCCCTCACGCCGATGGGAGGCGCTGATCTGCATGTTCTGAATGCAGGTCATCCCGCCATAGATGCGGGTCTGCTGAAAGGTTCGCAAGAGCCCGAGCCGGGCGATCTCGGGAACCCTGAGCTGAGAGATCTCCCGGTTCTCGAAGCGGATCGAGCCCGCATCGATGGGGTGGTAGCCGACGATGGAGTTGAACAGCGTCGTCTTGCCCGAGCCGTTGGGACCGATCAGGCCGACGATGCGGCCCTCGGGCACCACCAGGCTGATGTCGAGGTTGGCGACGACGCCGCCGAAGGCCTTGGTGGCGCCCTCGACCTCGAGGATCGGCGCCATCGTCTAGGCGCTCCGCTCGTCCACCGTGGCGCCGAAGCGCGCCGGCCAGCGTTCGCGCACGAAGCCCATGATGCCCTGGGGAAAGAAGACGACGATGAGGACGATCAGAAGGCCGAGCGCCACCCGCTGCCAGCCCAGAAGGTAGGTCCAGAAGAGCTCTTGGGTGAGATGAAAGACGACGGCCACGATCACCGGCCCCCACATCGTTCCCTTGCCGCCGAGGATGGCCATCAGCACCATCCACACGCCATAGGTGGCCCCGGCGAAGGCGACGTCACGAGGGTCGATGAAGCCGATCAGGTTGCCCACCCCGGCGCCGGCCAACGACAGGAACACCGCCGCCGTGCACCAGGCGACGATCTTATAGCGGGTGGTGTGCAGCCCCATCGCCTCGGCCTTGTCCTCGTCGTCGCGGATGGCGTTGGCGGCGAGCCCGAAACGGGTCCCATAGGCCCAGCGGAGCACCAGGAAGGTCGCCACCCCGAGGACGAAGAAGAGGTAGTAGTAGAAGAGCGCCCGGTCGCCCAGCGCATCGGGGAAGATCGGCGTCACCATGCCCGAGCCGGCACCGAGGTAATCGACCCCGCTGGCGATCTCGCCGGCGGCGATCGCGAGCCCGAGCGTGCAGATGGCGAAGTAGTGCCCGCGCAAGCCCAGGATGGCGGCGCCGAGAACCACCGAGACCACCACGCTCACCACCACCGCGGCGACCATGCCGAGGCCGAGGCCGGTCACATACTGGAGCGGGCTGAGGGCACCCTCGACACTGCCGGCGGCCGATTGGTACTCAGCGATGTCGTAGAAGAGGTCGCGCTGGACGACCGCGCAGGCATACATGCCGACGCCGAAGAAGACGACGTTGCCGAACGAGTTGTACCCCATCTGCCCGCCCAGGACGTCCCAGGTCAGGGCGAACACGATCATCACCCAGAGGAAGGCGAGCTGGGTCTGGTAGGCGGGCGCGAGCCACGGCGCCGCGAGCGAGACGACGAGGATGGCGAGATAGCCGGCGGCCCGACGCGCGGTCATCGCCGGGCTAGCGCAGATAGCGCCGCTGGCGGCGCAGCCGGAAGCTCCGCCATACCAGGATGACGACGAGAAGCGAGAACAGGAAGGCCGACTGGAACTCGGCGCCCAAGAGGAAGCCGGCGAAGTTCTCGGCCGCCCCCAGACCGAGGCCGGCGACGATCACCGCCCCCAGGTTGCCGAGCCCGGCGACCACCACGATCATGAAGGACCGCACGGTGTAGGCCAGCCCGAGATAGGGATGAACGATCCAGGTCATCACCACGAGCGAGCCGGCGGCGCCGCAGATGGCGGCGTTGATGGCGAAGGTGGTGGCGTAGACGCGGTCGGTATCGATCCCCATGATGCGCGCGGCGCGGGCGTTCTGGGCGGTGGCCCGGATCGCCTGACCGAGCCGCGAGACCTTGAGGAACCACACCAGGACGGCGCCCAGCACCAGGGCGAAGACGAACGACACCAGCTTGATCTCGGGCACCGTGACCATGCCGCCGAAGAGGAACATGGTGCCGAGCCCCGACTGGGCGGTGCGCACGTCGGCGCCGAACAGCTCGTTGGCGAGCTGCTGGAGAAGGATGCTGAGCCCAAAGGTGGCGAGCAGCGAGATGAACAGGTCCTTGTCGACGATGCGGAAGATGACGACGCGATAGAGCGCCCAGCCGACGACGAACATGACCAGCACCGCCACCGGCACCGACAACAGCGGATGGAGCCCCGCCATCGCCAGGTAGAGCGTGACATAGCCGCCCAGCATGACGAACTCGCCCTGGGCGATGTTGATGATGTTCATCACCCCCCAGACCAGCGCCATGCCATAGGCCGCCAGCGCATAGACGGCACCCACCAGGATGCCGTCGATGAGAAGCTGCACCGAGAGTATCGGCGCCTGGAACAGAAGGTCGAGGTTGCTCATGGCGAGCGAAGCGCCCCACCCCGACGGTCGCCGCCGGGGCGGGGGGTGCTTTCAGCCGATCAGCGCTGGCTCCACGGCGGGGTGGGGTAGATCATCTTGGCCTCGGCCCACTTGGTCGGCGCGACCACCACGAGGAGGCGGCTCTGGACCTGGAAGAGGACCATGGGCTTGGCGATGTTCTTGCCCGTCGCGTCGAACTTGATGTTGCCGTAGAAGGTCTGCATGTCGGTCGCGGCCAGCGCATCGCGCACCTTTTGGCGGTCGAGCGTGCCGGCGCGCTCGAAGGCATAGACGAAGGTCAGCACCGCGGCCGTCGATTCGGCGGCCTGATAGGGCGGGGCGTAGCCGTATTCCTTCTTGAAGCGGGCGGCATAGTCGCCGGCCGAGCCGAACCAGCGGTCGCGGTAGGTCAGCGTCGGCGCCCACTGGGCGGCGCACAGGGCATACTCGGCGGCCTTGCCGAACTTGCCGATGATGTCGGCCGAATCGCAATGCGTCATCGCCAGCATCGGCACGTCGACCCTCATCTGGGAGAGCTGGCGGATCACCAGGGCCGCCCCCTTGGCGTGGCCCGAGACCACCAGGAGGTCGGGCTTGAGCGCCTTGACCTTGGTCAGGGTCGCCGACATGTCGTTGAGCTCGGGCGGCAGCTTGTCGTCGACCACGATCTGCATCCCGTACTTCTTGGCGTCGTCGATCACGCCGGCGCGCACGTCCTGGGAGAACGGATCGTTCTCGAACGCCAGAGCGACCTTCAGGGTCTTGGGATCGCGCCCCTCCTCCTGCGCCTTCTCGGCGGCGAGCGCGATGGCGCTGGCGAGGTACTTCTCAGAGGTCGAGAGCACCGCGAAGAGATAGCGATAGCCCTTGTTGAACAGCGAACGAGAGGCCCCGTTGCCCTCGACCATCGGGATCTTGAACTGCTCGGTCACCGGGGCGATGGCCTTGGTGAGGCCCGACGAGTACGGGCCGAGCATGAATTGGACGCCGTCCTGCTTGATCAGGCGCTCGGCGAGCTGAGCGCCGCGGGCCGGGGTCGATTCGTCGTCATAGTACTTGACCTTGAGCGGGTGGGTCTTGCCGCCGATCTTGACCCCGCCCATCTCGTTGATCCGCTTGACGGCGAGCTCATAGCCGTTCTGGGTGTGCTTGCCGTTGGTCGAGTACTTGCCGGTCAGCGACACCGCGGCGCCGAGGACGAGGGTGTGGGCAGAGGCCGCGGTCGCACCGACGAGTGCGAGGCCTGCCACGGCGGTGCCGAGCAGTCTGGGGAAGTTGAAGGACATCGCTCACGTCTCCCTGTTTGCGAGTCTCGGTAACCCGCCCGCCACCCGACCTTGAATCGCGGTTGTTGGGAGGGCGCGCTCCACATCAGAGCCTTTATAGGCGCGATGGCGCGTGCCCTTCAAGTGCGCGGCGGCGTCCCCGACGATGGCCCGGTCTCGGCGAGGCAGGCGCGGATGCGGCGGATCGCCTCGCGGATGTCGGCGACGCTCGCCGCGTACGAGAACCGCAGATAGCCCTCGCCGAGCCGGCCGAAGCTGGTGCCCGCGACCGCCGCGACCCCGGCCTCCTCCAGAAGCAGCGTCTGCAAGGCCCGCGACGAGAGCCCGGTCCCGGTGATGTTGGGGAAGGCATAGAACGCCCCCAGTGGGGAGGCGCAGCGGAAGCCGGGGATGGCGTCGAGCGCCTCGACGATCACCCGGCGGCGCCGGTCGAAGGCGGCGACCATGTGGTCGACCGCGTCCTGCGGCCCGGTGAGCGCCTCGATCGCGGCGTACTGGGTGGCGGCGTTGACGCAGGAGTGGTCGTTGATGGCGAGCCGGGTGGCGTGCTCGGCGAGGCCCTCGGGCCAGACCCCATAGCCGATCCGCCAGCCGGTCATGGCATAGGTCTTCGACCAGCCGTCCAAGAGGATCAGGCGGTCGCGGAGCGATTCATAGCCGAGAAGGCTCGTGTGCGCGCGGCCCTCGTAAAGGATGCGCGCGTAAATCTCGTCCGAGAGTACGACCACGTCCGGGTGGCGCTCGAGCCCGACGACCAGGCGGTCGAGCGCGCCCGCCTCGACCACGCCGCCGGTCGGGTTGGCCGGGCTGTTGAGGATGATCAGCCGGGTCGCCGGGGTGATCGCCGCCAGGACCTCGTCGGGGTCGAAGGAGAAGCCGGCCTCCTCGTGAAGCGCGATCGGCACCGGCTTGGCGCCCGCGAAGCGGATCACGGACTCGTAGATCGGGAATCCCGGGTCGGGGTACATGATCTCGGCCCCGGGCTCGCCGAACATCACGATGGCGAAGAACATGGTCACCTTGCCGCCGGGGACGATGACGATCCGCTCGGGGCTGACCGTGACGCCCCTGCGGGTGGCGATGTCGGCGGCGACCGCCTCGCGCAAGCGCGGGATGCCGTTCGCCGGGGTGTAGCCGTGATGGCCGTCGGCGAGCGCCTTGCGCCCGGCCTCGACGACGTTCTCGGGGGTCGCGAAGTCGGGCTGGCCGATCCCGAGGTTGACGATGCTGCGCCCCTGGGCGGCGAGCGCATTGGCCCGGGCGAGGACCTCGAAGGCGGTCTCGGTTCCGAGCCGCGACATCCGTTCGGCGAGCCGCATGCCCCCGTTATGCCACCGTCGGCGACGCCCCGCCAGCCCATGTTCGGGGGACGTCGCGAACCGCGATCGCCTCGCCGAGCATCGTAGCGGGGACGAAGGGGCCGCCATCGAAGCTCAGGCGCGGACCAAGACCCTCCCGCGGTCCCAGCCGTTTTCGCCCCGGTTCTCGCGGAAGAACCGTTTCCTCGGACGGCCGGCGGAAACACGCTTTTTCTTTTTTGTTGAAATTTTACCGAAATACCGATCGATTTTTATTCTGATACTCTCTATCTGTTTTCTGCGTTAACTGTTCGTTGAACAATTGAGCCGATGCTAGCCTGTGAAGGAGTGGAGGCTATGCATTCAGCGATCGACAGTTCCCTTTCCGGGCTCGCCGCGGCGAGCACCCGCGTCGCGGTGGCCGCCGACAACATCGCCAACGTGCGCTCGACCGCGGTGACCGAGGTCAAGCGCGACC
>Ga0114931_10005399_pt1 | contig 15788 bp, 16 predicted proteins | sample 2SBtaG_FD_89579 | JGI IMG/M metagenome (GOLD analysis project Ga0114931, IMG submission 89579) | Deep subsurface microbial communities from Kolumbo volcano to uncover new lineages of life (NeLLi) - 2SBTROV14_V59a metaG | ecosystem: Environmental > Aquatic > Marine > Volcanic | place: Kolumbo...
CGCCGCGTCGCGATGCGTGCGTTCGTGCCACACCAGGGATCCGCTGGTGGCGGCGAGCGAGATCGGCGGGGCATAGCGGGCCAGCGGAGGACGCTCGCGGTCCAATCCCAGCAGCAGCGCCGGAACGGTCGCCACGAGGTCACTCCGCGCCACCAACCACGGAATCGGAAGCAGCGACGGGACCTGCAACGCGACGCGGCGCGAGCGAGAGCAACGCTCCAACGCGCGATCGACTTCCGGATCGACGCTCCCGGCTCCACCAAAGACGACGTGGCCAAGGCCGCAGAAGCGCTCGAGGCTGAGCCGCCTGCGAACCCGGGGATGGTCGGCCCGTACGATCGACACGTAGGGGGTCGAGAACACGCGCTTGGTATGGAACCCCCGGCGAGGTTTCGGAGACACCGTGAGGGCCAGGTCGACGGACCCCACGGCGAGGTCCTCGGCCGTCTTGCCCATGCCCGCGGGATGGACGCGCAGGTTCACTTCGGGCGCCTCGGTCTCGAGGCGTTGCGTGAGGAGCGGGAGCAACCCCACTTGACCGGCGTCCTCCAGGGCGAGGGTAAAGCCCTGGGTGCTTCGGGCAGGGTCGAAGGGACGAGGGGGGCTGAGTGACCGCTCCAGCTGCGCGAGGGCGCTGCGCACCGGCATGGCCAGCGCGGCCCCGCGTGGGGTGGGCCGCATGCCCTCGGGCGTGCGCACGAGAATCGGATCGTCGAGGAGCCTGCGCAGCCGGCCCAGGGCGTGGCTGGTGGCGGACTGGGAAAGGCCGACGCGCCTTCCCGCCCGCGTCACGTTGGATTCGCGAAGGAGCGCATCCAATACCACCAGAAGGTTGAGATCGAGGCCAGCGAGACTCATTCCCTATATGTATCCTGTGCATCTATATGATGCCAATCATGCACTTGGAAGATTGGAGAAGCTGCGAGATGCTCTCGGGGCAATGAAGTTCGGCATCTTCTTCGAGCTCCAGGTCCCCCGCCCCTTCAGCCCGGAGCGCGAGCGGCAGGTGATCGAGAACGCCCTCGAGCAGGCGCGCCTCGCCGACGACCTCGGCTTCCAGACGGTGTGGGCGGTGGAGCATCACTTCCTCGAGGAGTACTCGCACAGCTCGGCTCCGGAGCTCTTCCTGACGGCGGTGGCCATGCAGACGAGCCGCATCCGCGTGGGACACGGAGCGGTGGTGTGCGTGCCCGAGATCAACCATCCGATCCGCGTGGCCGAGCGCGCGGCCTTCCTGGACATCCTCTCCGGCGGCCGCCTGGAGTTCGGCACGGCGCGCTCCTCCACCTGGACCGAGGTGGGCGGCTTCGGTGCCGACCCGGACGACACCAAGAAGGACTGGGACGAGTACGTGCGGGTCCTGCCACGCATGTGGACCGAGGAGCGCCTCTCGCACCGGGGCCGCTGCTTCTCGATGCCCGAGCGCGCGGTGCTCCCAAAGCCGCTCCAGCAGCCGCACCCACCCCTGTGGGTCACGGTCACGAGTCCGGGAACCGAGCTCGACGCCGCGGATCGCGGCCTGGGCTGCCTCGGCGTGGCCACGGCCGGCCTGGCCGAGCAGGAGCGGCGCACGAAGGAGTACCACCGGCGCATCCAGCTCTGCGAGCCTGTTGGCGGCGCGGTGAACGACCGCGTCTCGACCCTCAACTTCCTCTACTGCCACGAGGACGCGGACCTGGCGGCAGAGCGCGGGCTGCTCTTCCTGGGCACCTTCGGGATGCTGAACGCGCACCTGCTCTTCACGCGCGAGGCCTACCCCACGAGCGCCTACCAGTCCCTGGCGAACCTGGCGCCCTCCGCAGCCCGCAAGGGCGCGAGCCCCGGAGATCGGCCCAAGGTTCCAGAGGGGATGTGTCTGGGCGACCCCAACCAGGTCATCCAGGCCGTCAAGCGCTGGGAGTCGGTCGGCGTGGACGAGGTGAACTTCCTGCTGAACGCGGTGGAGGTGCTTCCCCAAGCGCAAGTGCTCGAGAGCCTCCGCCTCTTTGCCCGCGAGGTAATGCCCGCTTTCTGATGTTGGTTGGAACCGCCGATCCCCAGACCCTCGCCGAGGGTGCCGCGACGCTGCCGTCCTTCGAGACGCAGCCCGTGCGTCTCGAAGGGGTGGAGACCCTCCAGGTGCTCTACGAAATGGAGAGCGCGGGCTCGGCGTCCCTGCTGCCCCCGGGCCTGCACCCCACCCTCCCACCGGTCGTCACCTGGCTGGTGCAGCGGGTGGCGGAGAGCCCGTGGGGGGCCTTCTGCCTGGCGCAGTGCCGGGTGGAGTGCCGCAGCGGGTTGAGACCACGGGGTTTCCTGCGCCAGGGCTTCGTGGACGCGCCGCGGGCGGGCGCCGCCCTCGCCGAGCGTTGGGGCTTCCGTCTGCGCCCCGGGCGCATCTCCCTGGAGCGTGGCTACGACCGGGTTTGCGCCAGCGTCGAGCTGGATGAGCAGCGCGTCCTCGCGCTTCAGTCCACGGATCCCCAGCCCTTGCGCCCGGCGGACGCCTACATCGTGGCGAACGTCCACCTTGCGCACACCCCCCATGGGCTGCGCCTCGTGCAGATCGATCCGGACTGGGAGGTAGCGCGCGCCGAGCGAGGCCAGCCGAGCGTCGACTGCTTCGAGCCGGAGGCCTGGAGCAGCCCGGGCCTCCGCCCCTCCCATCCCGTCGCTGGCCTCTTCACCCTCTCCTGCATGACGCTTCCCACGCTGCGCTATGTGAGCCGGCCGGACAGCCTCGCCTTCCAGGGGACGGAGCGGGTGGACACCTGAGCGTGGGCGAGGACAAGGCACCGGCAGGGGGCACGCGAATGAGCGCTTCGGAGATCCGGCGCTTCCTCGACGCACAGCGTACGCTCGTCCTCACCACGCTGCGCAAGGATGGCTCCCCCGTGGCCCATGCCCTCTGGTTCGTACGGCGGGGGGATGCGCTCTACGTGAACACGCGCCAGGGGAGTCTGAAGGCGCGAAACATCCTGGCGGACGCGCGGGTATGCGCGCTCATCGACGCGGGCGAACGCTACTTCGAGCTGGCCGGCGTCCGCGTGGAGGGACGCTGCCGCGTGGTGCAGGACCCGGCCCTGCAAGTGCTCGTGCAGGCGGCCCAGGGCGAAAAGGACCAGCGCCTCGGCAGCGGGATGGAGGAGATGCCCGCGTGGTTCCAGGCCAGCCGTTCACGCCGGCTGGAGCGCGGCGCGCGCGTGATCCTCGAGATCCCCATGGAACGGGTTTACAGCTGGGACTTCGCAAAGCTTCGCGACCGCTACGCGCCTGCGGCGCCCGCCCAGGAGACACGGCCATGAACATCGACGATCTGATCCTGGTGAGTGTGGACGACCACGTGGTGGAGCCGCCGGACATGTTCGAGCAGCACATCCCGCGGAAGTACCGCGAGCGGGCCCCTCGCGTCGTCCACAAGAAAGACGGCAGCGACGTCTGGCTCTTCGAGGGCCGCCAGGTGCCGAACATCGGCCTCAACGCCGTGGCCGGCCGGCCGCCCGAAGAGTATGGCATGGAGCCCACTGCCTACACTCAGCTGCGCCCCGGCTGCTACGACCTGGCGGCCCGCGTGGACGATATGAACGTGAACGGTGTGCTGGGCTCGCTGTGCTTCCCTTCCTTCCCGAGCTTCTGCGGGCACCTCTTCCTCGCTAGCGAGGACAAGGGCCTGGCCCACGCGGTGCTCCAGGCCTACAACGACTGGCACATCGAAGAGTGGTGCGGGGGCGCGCCGGGCCGCTTCATCCCCCTGGCCATCACGCCGCTCTGGGACCCGAAGCTCATGGCCGAAGAGGTGAGGCGGGTCGCCCGCAAGGGCTGCCACGCCATCTCCTTTTCCGAGAATCCGGAGAAGATCGGCCTGCCGAGCCTGCAGCAGCCGCACTGGGACCCCTTCTGGCAGGCCTGCCAGGATGAGGGCGCTGTGGTCTGCCTGCACTTCGGAACCGGACAGCAGATGGTCTACCCGACGTTGGATGCGCCGATGGATGCGGTGATCACGCTCATGCCCATGGCCATGGCCAGCTGTGCGGCAGACCTGCTGTGGTCCCCGGTGCTGCGCAAGTACCCGAAGCTCGAGATCGCGCTCTCGGAGGCGAGCATCGGCTGGGTCCCATACTTCCTGGAGCGGGCGGACTACGTCTACGAAACCCACCACCTGTGGACGCATCAGGACTTCGCGGACAAGCGGCCCAGCGAGGTGTTCCGCGAACACATGATCCTCTGCTTCATCGTCGATCCCGTAGGCGTCCGAAACCGGCATGCCGTCGGTGTCGAAACCATCAGCTGGGAATGCGACTTTCCGCACTCGGACAGCACCTGGCCCCGTTCCCCGGAACGACTGATGGAATCCCTCGAGGGGGTTCCCGACGACGAAATTCGCGCGATGACCTACCAGAACGCCCTGCGTCGCTTCCGCTACGAGCCTTTCCAGCACATTCCGAAGCAGCAGGCCACGGTGGGGGCGCTGCGCGCGCAGGCCGCAGGCGTGGACACGACTCCCAGGAGCCAGGGGGGACTGGCGCCTGGCGAGAGCGGAGGGATCGTCACCACCGGCCAGGTCGTCAAGCAGCTCGCGACCGCCATCATGAACCTCGAGTAGGGGATGTCCAGCGACGGTGTCGTGATCGAGGTCGGCCTGAACGAGAACCGGACGCGGGCAGAGAACCGCCACATCCCCATCACGCCGGAGGATCTGGCGCAAGCAGCCAGGGACTGCGCCGACGCAGGCGCCTCCATCGTTCACTTCCACGGGCGAGCGGGGCCAGACGGGACCCCCGCACTCAGCGATCCCGGACCGAACGTGGCCGCACTACGCCGGATCACCGAGAGCACGCCCCTCATCACCTACCCGAGCTACGGCTCCGAGGTACGGGTGCTCGACTACTACGACATCGGCACTCCCGCGCCCGAGCGCTACGCCCACATCACCGCGGCCGTGAAGGCGGGGGTGCGGGTGGAGGTGGCGCCGGTCGACCTGGGCAGCTTCGACGTGAATGCGCGCTACGAGCCGGGGAAGGGCCTGGTCCCCTCCACGGGAATGCTGATGAACAGCGGCCGCGATCAGCAATGGATGCTGGACTTCTGCGCGGCGCATCACATCAAGCCCCTCTTCACCCTCTTCGACACCGCCCACCTGATGAACCTGCTGAACATCTCGCTATGGCAACGTCTGGGTGAGCCACCCACCTTCGTCAAGCTCTTCCTGGCGGGCTTCAACGCGAATCCACGCACCCTGCTCTTCTTCTACGATCGGCTCCGGGAGATCCTGCCCAACACCGATCTGCTCTGGATGCCCCTGGTCTACGGTGTGGACCAGTTTCCGCTCTGCACCCTCTCGCTCTCCCTGGGAGGTCACGTTCGCGTCGGTATCGGGGACCACCCGTACCGAGAACGCGGCATGCCCACCGGCGCGACCCTCGTAGAGCAGATCGTCCGCGTCGCACGCGCCATGGGCCGCGAGCCCCTCTCCCCCGCGGAAGCCCGCCAGCGGATCGGACTCGACCCCCTATAGCCGTGCGGCAGCACGCCTCGCGCTCCGGACCGCAGGCTTGACAAGAAGCCGCCGTGCGGGAGAGCATGCCGAGGTTGCCACCCGCTCTCGAGCTGGAGCTTCGCACAGCGCAGCTTGTTGGAGGAATTTGATGAAGGCCTTGAAGATCCTCATGATCGCAGCGCTGGCGTACGTCGGAATCGTGGCGGCCTTTGAATCACTGATTGGATTCTTCCAGCCGAGCACCCAGCAAACCCTCGTCATCACCACCTTCGCACCAGACGGGGCTGCCCACGACCGGGTCGTCGCCCGGCTGGAGAGCGATGGACACCTCTACGTCGCGTGCAATCACTGGCCCCGCGCGTGGTACAAGCGCGCGTTGAAGAATCCGAAGGTCGATGTCACTCTGGGTGACACCCAGGGTACGTACACAGCGGTCCCGGTCAGCGGCGCGGAGCACGACCGCGTCGAAGCCGCGAACCGCCTGCCCCTGGCCTTCCGCATCCTGACCGGCTTCCCGCCGAGGTACTTCCTCCGCCTGGACCCCCGCTAAAGCGGTAAAGCGGGGACAAAGCGGGACAAAGCGGGGACGTTCTTTGCGAACTTGCGTTGTGGGTGGCAGCTGGATCCAGGACGGGGTACCTGTTGATGCCGACCCCGGTCCCGCCAGGTCGACCCATGCCGCGAGGCCGCCGCGCTGACGCTCCTGGTATGGCCCATCACGTGATGGTCCGAGGGATCGAGCGTCGCTCGATCTTCAATGACAGGGCGGACTACGAGAATTTCCTTGGCCGTCTCGACAGGCTGATCCCGGAGCTGGGTTTTCGCTGCTTCGCGTGGGCGCTCCTACCCAACCACGCACACCTGGCTCTGCAGACCGGGCCCGTTCCCTTGGCGCGTCTCATGGCAAGGCTGGGAACCGGCTACGCCAGGTACTTCAACGAGCGCCACGGCCGAGTCGGCCACCTCCTTCAGAATCGTTACAAGTCCCGTGGCCTGATCGACGACGACGATCTGCTGGGGGTGGTGCTCTACGTCCACCGCAATCCCGTCGAAGCGGGTCTTGTTGAGGGTTCAGCTTCGCTCGGCGGCTTTCCGTGGTGCGGGCACGGCGCGGTCTCCGGGGAGCGCTCGTCGAGGCCGTTCGAGGCTCCGGGCCTGGTACTCAGCCTGCTGTCGGGTGACCCGGACGAGGCCCGCCGCCAGCTTCGGCTAAAAATGGCGATTCCGACCGGAAATGCGGAAGCCCGTACGCCGACGCACCTTGCGGAGGAGAAACCGGAATCCCAGCGTCTCCCGACTCTCTGCTTCAGCGAGCTGCTCCGACAGGTCTCCAAGACCCACGGCGTCTGCATCGAGCAGCTGCATCCCCGGTTCCGAAGCCGAAGGGTCGTCCGCGCTCGCAGCGAGCTGGCCCAGCGAGCGGTTCGCGAGCTCGGCTTATCGAACCGCGAGGTCGCGCGAGCCCTGGGGATCTCCGACTCCGCGGTCAGCCGAGCCCTGCTTCGCGAACCTTCCGATTGACGATCAATCCAGCCCAACAACGCAAGTTCGCAAAGAACGTCCCCGCTCTACCGCTCTATGCTAGAGGCGGGTCTGGAGGTACTCGAGGGTGCGGGCGTCGGCACCGGGGTCCACGGGGAGGATGGCGGCGTCGAGGTCGGTGACACCCACGGCCTCCAGGCGTTCCAGGGCCGCGTCCAGCACCTTCTCGTCTCCGACGATGGCGAGTTCGGCCGGACCCGCGACGCCCTCTTTGTCGAGCATGGCGCGGTAGGAGGGGAGCTGGCCGTACATGGCGAGGTTCTGGCTGATCCACGCACGGGCGCCGTCCGGGTCATTCGTCAGCACGATGGGCATCCCCGCCACGATGCGCGGCGCCGGCCGGCCGGCCTGCTCCGCCGCCCTGCGCAGCTTCGGGGCGATGTGGCTCTCGATGGTCGCGGGGCCGGTCATCCACAGGATGGTACCGTCGGCCAGGCTACCGGCGAGCTTCAGCATGACGTCGCCCAGGGCCGCCATCAGGATGGGCACCGGGCTGGCGCCGGGCACCTGGAGGGCCGCATTCACGCGGTACTGGTTGCCTGCAAACTTCGCGGGCTCGCCCCGCAGGAGCGGACCCAACACCTGGAGGTACTCGCGCATGTGTCTTGCGGGCTTGTCATAGGAGAAGCCCAGCATGTCTTCGATGACGAGCTTGTGGGAGAGCCCGATGCCCAGGGCAAACCGCCCACCGCTGGCGGCCTGGGTGGTGAGCGCCTGCTGGGCGATGGCGACGGGGTGCCTCGGAAAAGTGGGCACCACCGCCGTGCCCAGCTCGATACGCTCGGTCTCCCGGCCCACGATGGCCTGGCTGCCGATGGCGTCCAGGCCGAAGATGTTGGCCATCCACAGGCTGTGGAAGCCTCGGGCCTCCAGGTCCTTGGCGCGGGCGACCAGACCGTCGAGGGTTCCGTCGGCTCCTTGACTGGCTCCGGACATCACACCGATCTTCATGGGGGGCCTCCTGCGAGGGGATTCGGGCTCCAGCAGGATAGCGCGCCCCGCGAGCGCGCTCGCCGTTTGCTCTCCAGAACTCCTCAGCTTGCTCTCCAGAACGGAAGGAAGTAGAGACAGAGCATGGCAGGACGGCTCGCGGACAAGGTCGCTCTCGTGACCGGCGCCGGCAGCGGCATCGGCCTGGCGACCGCCCTGGCCTTCGCACGAGAGGGCGCCCGGGTGGTGGCGGTGGACGTGGATGCCGCCGCGGGAGCAGCCGCCCTGGAGCAGCTGAAGGCCAGCGGCGCGGAAGCCTGCTTCGTAGCCGCGGACGTCTCCCGGAGCGCGGACTGCCAGCGCATGGTGGCCCGAGCGGAGCAGAGCTTCGGTGCCCTCCACGTGCTCTTCAACAACGCGGGCATCTCCCACAGCGACGACGGAAACGCCGAGGACACGTCCGAGGCGGTCTGGGAGCGCACGATGAACGTCAACCTGAAGGGTGTCTTCCTGGGCTGCAAGTACGGCATCCCCGCCCTGCGCAGGGCGGGCGGCGGCTCCGTCATCAACACTGCCTCCTTCGTAGCGGTGGTCGGCGCCGCGACGCCGCAGCTCGCCTACACCGCCAGCAAGGGCGGTGTCCTGGCGCTCTCCCGAGAGCTCGCCGTCCTTCACGCCCGCGAGGGAATCCGCGTCAATGCGCTCTGCCCGGGCCCGCTGCGCACGGAGCTGCTGATGAAGTACCTGGACACGGAAGAGAAACGCCAGCGCCGCCTGGTCCACGTGCCCATGGGCCGATTCGGCGAGGCCCGGGAGATTGCGGAGAGCGTGGTCTTCCTCGCTTCAGACGAATCGTCCTTCGTTACCGGGACGCGCTTCCTGGTAGACGGCGGTCTCACGGCCGCGTACGTCACCCCCGAGTAGGCCAGCCAGCAACAGGTGGCCGGCCAGCTAGGGGGTACTGTGCAGTGCGGTAGCGGAGCGCAGCTGCTGGAGGCCGCAGCAGAAGACGTTCAGATCCACCGGCCCGTGGATGCCCGGAAGCCTGGCGTTATCGGCGTACTGCCAGAAACGCCACGCGCCCCAGCGGGTGGCATCGGGCTCGAAGAGGATGTCGCGCACCCAGAGGCGATGCCTGGGAAAATGGCCATGGGCAATCTCGCGCCCCGACTTGCGAGTGAGATAGAGCACCGGGCGCACGCCCTGGGCCTCTTCGACCCGCGAGAGAAAGATGGCCAGCTCCCGGCGGATCGCGGCAATGCTCTTCCAGGCGCGGCAGTTGCCCGAGAACTCGACGTTCACGCCGGGCGGCAGCTCCGGGGTAAACGGTGCCAGGGTGGCGATGAAGTGCTCCGCCTGGCGCGCGCCGGGGGTACAGAAGGTGAAATAGTGGTAGGCGCCGCGCGCCAGACCCGCGCGACCGGCGGCCTGCCAGTTCTCCTCGAAACGGAGGTCGCTGTGGTCGGCGCCCTCGGTGGCCTTGATGAAGGCAAAGTGGATCCCAGAGCGGGCGACGGTTTCCCAGTCCACGAGCCCCTGGTGGTGGGAGACATCGATGCCGCGTACGGGAAAACGCGTGTGGCTCGGGTAGTTGAAGCGCAGCCGCCCGGATTCGTAGAGCCACTCTCCTGCGAGGGCCGCCGCGACCAGCGCCGCTACGCTGGCAAGCCACACCCACCTCACACACACCCCCCGACCCCTGCGGCTGCGGCGCACTCCGCGTCGCCCGCCAGCCGGAGGGTAGCTCAGCCGAGGGCAACCTCGATGCCCGGGCGAGCGGGCTCTCCCGGCTATGCCGTTCGGAAGGCTGCCTTCTCGGGGCCGACGCGCGCCACAGTGGGCGCGAGCTTCTCGGCGTCGAAGCCATAGACCCGGGCGGCGTTGCCGCCGAGCATGGCCGCCACCTCTGCCTCGGGCAGGTCGTGGAAGGTCTCGATCATCTGCTCCCGGGTGATGGGCCAGGTACCTTCCGGGTGCGGATAATCCGAGCCCCACATGATATTTCCGAGGCCGATCTCGTGGCGCAGCTCCGCCTCGCGACGCGGCATGCAGGAGGCGCCCAGGAAGACGTTGCGCCGGAAGTACTCGCTGGGCTTCATCGAGAGGTGGGAGCGGTAGTCGCCGAGCTTCGCAGCGAAGTGCGTCACGTCGTAGCGGAAGTCGAGGAGCCTCAGGTACTCGGGAGCCCACACCGAGGTGCCCTCGGTGATGGCGACCTTGAGCTGCGGGAAACGCTCGAAGACGCCTCCCCAGATCAAGAAGGTCAGCGGCCGAACGTTCCACCAGGCCACTTCGGAGATGTAGATCCCCACGGCGCCCGGCAGCTCCACCGAGTCTTCCGTGGGCGGCATCGGTCCGAAGTAATCCTCATGGGGGGAGGGCCCCGAGTGGAAGTTGATCACCACCCCGAGCTCCTGACATACCGCCCAGAGCGGGTCGTAGCGCGGGTGGTGATAGGCGGGGAACTTGCCCCACATGACCGGGATCATGATCGCGCCCAGACCATTCTCGCGGGCCCAGCGCACCTCCTTCACCGCCTCGTCCACATCCCAGAGCGCCGGCACGATGGCCACACCCTGGCGGCGCTCTGACGCCATCTGCACCAGCTCTGCCAGCCAGCGGTTGTGGGCGCGGGCGCCCGCCCACTGCAGCTCCGCCGTGATGTTCTCTGTCGGCATCGAGAGGCCGGCGCCAAAGGGCGGCGAGTTCATCTCGGTGATGCCGTCGGGGAAGATGACCTCCCCGGCAATGCCGTCGCCATCGAGCACCTTGATGCGCTCGTCGTGGTCCCAGGCGCCGTGCAGACCATGCTCGTGCCCGGCGCGCCACTCCTCGTTGATGTCATCCACGAGGAAGCTCTTGGCGGCCTGCTTGGTCATCTCGAGCTGGATGGGAAGCGCCACGTCGAAGGCCCCGCGGAATTGCGGGTCAACGTAGTCGCGATACTGCGCCGGCGGCAGGCCCGCGTGGCAGTCGGAGGAGATCACGAGGTAACGATCGTCCATGGGGGTCTCCTTGGGGTGGGGCTCAGGCGGCGGCGCTGTAGAACTGCTTGGCCCACTTCCGGAACTCGGCGAGGTAGGTATCCGCCTCGCAGAGAACCGGCGTGGCGCGATGCACCTTGTGGGTCCAGATCTCCATGTCGTCGAGAACACCGGTGGTGATGCTCTGCATCCACTCCTCGCCGGCCACATCCGCCATGTTCCGCGTGGTGGCGAGCACCCAGCGGGAGATGGTGTTCTCCGTATCGATGGGAGAGGTGGAGGAGAACATCAAGAGGCCCGCCCCAGGGACGCCGATGGTGCGCACGGTCGTGAGGCCCATGCCGTAGGAATCGCGCACCAGGGTCAAGTCGAAGGTACCGTAGGGCGTCTCCTGCTGGCTGGTGTGCTGTACGCGCATGTAGCGCCCGTCTTCTCCGTAGGTGATCTCGGAATCCTGAGGATAGTCCTGCATGCCGTGCACGAAGCGGAAGTGCACCGGGTCGAGGTTGTTCTCGTGCATGTCCTGCTGGTGCACCGGCACCTCGATCTCGAAGTGGCGCGGGGCGGTCCACTCGGCGTGGCCCAGCTCAGGAACCTCCGGAACCTGCCAGGAGGCCGGCTTCCCCTCGAGGTGGTGCCACACGAAGATCATGTAGTTGCGCTCCACGACCTCCCACCTGCGAACCCGGGCGTTCGGCGGAATGCGTTTACAGTAGGGAATCTCGTTGCAGGTACCGCTGGCACCCTCGAACTGCCAGCCGTGGAAGGGGCAGCGCACACTCTCCGAGAGCACCCGCCCCCCGTGTCCCAGGTGCGCGCCGAGATGCGGACAGTAGGCGTCCAGGACATAGGGCCTGCCACTGCGGCCCCGGAAGAGCACCAGGTCCTCGCCGAAGTAATGGATGGGCTTGACCTCTCCCTCTTCCAGATCCTTGCTGAAGGCCACGGCAAACCAGCCGTTGGGAACGGGGAGCGGACAGTGCTCCTTGTTCTTCGTGTTCATGACATCTCCATTGCGGGTCGTTCGTGTCCATGGGGCTCGGGCGCCGTGCACAGGGCGTCGCCCAGGAAGGCCGCCGCCGCCTTGGCCTGGCGGTGCAGCGGATAGTCTTCCAGGTGGGCCCAGCTGAGCATCAGGGCGTAGTAGGCCCCCATGACCATCTCGGTGAGGGTCTCCACCGCGTGGGTGGTGTCGACGTCCCCGGCCTCGATACCCGCGCGCACCAGGCTCTCGAAGGCATCGTGGATGCGGCGGGCCTCCAGGGGGCCCTCCTCGTTGCCGACGCGGATGATCATGCTGAGCAGATCCCGGGCCATGGGGCCGGCCTCGTTGGCGTGCTCGGCGATCTGGCCAAAGTAGAGGGCCAGGCGCTCCCGGGTGGAGAGCGGCTGCTTGGTCACCTCTTCGATGCGGGCCAGCATCTCCAACACCGCCTCGTGGGCGATCTCGCGCAGCAAGTGCTGCTTGGACGGGAAGTGGTTGAAGAACGTCTTGTGGGCGATGTCTGCGAGCTCGCAGATCTCCGCCACCTTGCTGGCCTCGACGCCCTTGGCATCGAAGAGCGCCACGGCTGCCTCGAGAATCCGCCCGCGCACCTCGAGCTTGCGCCGCTCGCGGCGGGTGAGCTCGGCCGGGGCTTCGGAGGGGCTCGGCATGGCCAGGCATTGAAACCCAGCTTACACAGAATTGCAAGAATATATTCGAGTGTAAGAAGTAATTCCTATGTACCCCCGCGGGGCCAAGAATTGCGCCTCGAAACGGCTAGGCGGGAGGCGGTGACCTGCGGCGAAGCCGTGCCAGGTAGAAGCGCGGCGGCACGAAGGCCAGCGCCACGAAGCTGCTGCTGAGAGTCCCGAAGAAGCCGCAGCCGATGTTGAGGACCACACCCTCGCCGGGCACCTCGCCGAGCAGGCGCGAGAGCACGAAGACCCCCGAGAGCAGGGTGGTCGAGACACCGAAGAGGCCGAAGAGCCGGAAGCGATCCACCACCACCGGATCTGCCAGGCCCAGGGCCAGCCGTTTGCTGGCGCGGCCAGCGTGCAGGAAGCCCTCGACGGCCATCCAGGCAAAACAGCCGATGCTGAGCAGCTGCAGCATGCTCTGCCACGCGCCGCCCACCTGCAGCATGGGCGCGTCCGCCGGCGCGCGCTGTACCGTGCCGATCAAGCCGGCACAGCCCAGCGCCAGGCCGCCCCAGGCAGCCCAGGCGAGGGTGCCGGCCCAGGCGTCGTTCCTGCGGAAGACCACCCAGGCAAAGGCATAGAAGAACGCGATGCCCAGGCTGTCGAAGAGCGTCCCCACGACGTAGGGCAGCATGTGCAGCTCCCCCACTGTGGCACCGGCTCCCGCGAGGATGCTGGCGGGGTAGCCGATCACGGCGATGCTCGTGAAGGCAAGGCCGCAGAGAAGCTCGGCTCCACCGCGTGTCTGCCGCGCGCGCCACAGCAGGCGTAGCCCCACGACCGAGGTCACGCCGATGAACAGGACCAGACCGAGGCCAGCCAGTGCGGCCATCATGCTTGCGGCCCTCCCGACTTGCACAGTGGGCTGGTAAAAACATCGACGCGCCCGGAGAGACACTTGAGGCCTGCTGGGGCGTAATCGGGGGCCACCACCGCCCCGGGCTCACCCCACGCGGGCACCCCGCACCAGGCGCCCGGGCAAGGCGCCCGTGTGCTCGCCCTCGCGGAAGGTGACCTCGCCGGCGACGAGGGTGGCTGCGTAGCCGCTCGCCCGCTGGATCAGGCGCGCGGCTCCCTGCGGAAGGTCATGGACCAGCTCGGGCAGGGTCAGCTGCAGCGCGTCCCAGTCGATGACGTTCAGGTCGGCCCGTTTGCCAGGGGCGAGTACACCGCGGTCTCCCAGGCCGTAGAGCTGGGCGGTGTCATGGGTCATCTTGCGCACCACCCATTCGACGGGGAGCTTCGGGCCGCGCTTGCGGTCCCGGGCCCAGTGGGTCAGCAGGAAGGTCGTCATGGTGGCGTCGCAGATGGCTCCGCAGTGGGCGCCGCCATCGCCCAGGCCAAAGGCGCTGTCCGGGTGCTGGAGCATCTCGCGAAGGGCTTCGAGGTCCCCGTCGCTATAGCTCAGCAGGGCCAGCATCAGCAGCTGGCGGCCGTCCAGCTGGAGCATCTGGTCGTAGAGCACGTCGAAGGGGTCGCGTCCCTCGCGCTGGGCAGTGGCCTGGATGCTGGCCTCCGGCGGCGGCTCGTACTCCGGCGGGTCTCCCAGCGGAAAGACCTTGTCGAGACGGCTCTCGATGAGCCCCACCACCACTGCGAGGCGCGGGTCTGCATCTGCGCTCTTCTCGGAGAGGATGGCGCGCCGGACTTCCGGCAGGCGCAGCTTCGCCACACGCTCGGGCAGGGGCAGGCTGGCGAGCTTCTGGTAGGTCGGGCGATTCGAGAAGGGATGGAAGGTCTGGTGGCCGATCAGCAGCATGGTGGGCCGTGAGCCCACCTGGGGGGTGAGCTTCGCGCCCTGGGCGTTGGCCTCGCGGCACAGAGCGAGGATGCGGCGGAACTGCTCCTTGTCCACGTCGTGCTGCGAGAGGGCGAAGCTCACCGGCCGCCGCGTCTCGGCGGAGAGGCGCCGCATCCAGGCCACCTCCTTGTCCGGGGCCGCCAGGTCTTCGCCCATCACGCCGGCCGGGGCCAGCTCGAAGATGCCCTGGCCGAGCTCCCCGAGCACCCGGCCGATGCCAAAGAGCTCGTCGTCCGCAGCAAAGGTGCCGGGCACGGGCTCGCCGTCCACGGCGCGATGCACGATGGTGCGCGAGGTCGAGAAGCCCAGGGCTCCGGCCTGGATCCCTTCCTTCACGATCGCTGCCATCCGGGCGATGTCCTCGCGCGTCGCCGGCTCGTTCTTGGCACCGCGCGCGCCCATCACATAGCTGCGCACCGCGCCGTGGGGCACCTGGGTGCCCATGTCCAGTGCGTGGGGTCTGGACTCCAGCGCGTCCAGAAACTCCGGGAAGCTCTCCCAGCCCCACGTCATCCCGGCGGCGAGCGCCGTGCCCGGAATGTCCTCCACGCCCTCCATGAGGCCGATCAGGAAGTCCTCCTGGCCTTTGTGGACGGGCGCGAAGCCCACGCCGCAGTTGCCCATCACCAGAGTGGTGACGCCATGCCAGCAGGAGGGGGTGAGCAGGGCATCCCAGGTGGCCTGCCCATCGTAGTGGGTGTGGATGTCCACGAAGCCCGGGGTCACGAGCTTGCCGCGAGCGTCGAGCTCCTCGCGACCCTTCTCGGAGACCCGACCGACCTCGGTGATGCGGCCCGCGTCGATCGCCAGGTCCGCCTCGCGCGGCGCGGCACCGCTGCCGTCTACTACCGTTCCACCGCGAATGACCCGATCGTGCATGGGATCCCCCTAAGTCGTGACCCGGCGGGCCGCGGGGAGGCCAACCTCGAGGGTGCCCTCTCGCTCCCGCACGGGATGGGTGATGGCCCGGAGCTGGATCGGGCCCGAAACAGGGAAGCCGTCGCGCACGTCGATCTTGCCGCCGTGCACCGGACACTCGAGGATACAGCCGCGCAGGGTCCCTTCGGACAGGCGCACCAGGGCATGGGGGCAGCGGTCGTTCAGGACGTAGAGTCCGCCCTCCCCCCGGCACACCAGCATGCGCAGGCCGTCGAGCTCAAAGCCCACCAAGCCGCCCTCGGCCGGCGGCGCCACGGGCGCGGCCTTCCAGACGAGCCCCTCCTCGAGTTCTCCCTCAGCCACGCGCTGGCTCCAGATAGCCCATCAGCGTGTCGTGAAAATGGCGGATGCGCACTTCCTGGGTGCCCAGCTGCAGCCCCTGGAAGGCCGCCGAACGCATGCCCGCCTGGATGCGCGGCAGGTTGTAGAGATC
>Ga0114931_10005400_pt1 | contig 15786 bp, 11 predicted proteins | sample 2SBtaG_FD_89579 | JGI IMG/M metagenome (GOLD analysis project Ga0114931, IMG submission 89579) | Deep subsurface microbial communities from Kolumbo volcano to uncover new lineages of life (NeLLi) - 2SBTROV14_V59a metaG | ecosystem: Environmental > Aquatic > Marine > Volcanic | place: Kolumbo...
CTTGGGCATGTTCATGCACTTAATGACTATTGGGTCAGTAAGTATAGTTAATGACTCGTAAGTCAGCAAGTGCCTGTGTTGCTGATTACTGGCGCCAGAGGCGTAGATTAGGGGGGTGGTCCTCGAAGTTGCTGCGAAACGGGTTGATATCGATGCCACCGCGACGCTGATAGCAGGCATGGATACTCAGTTTCTCTGGCTTGCAGCGTTCCAGGATGTCGACGAACATCTTTTCAATGCAGGCTTCGTGAAAGTCGCTGTGTTCGCGGTAAGAAACGATGTATTGCAGTAAGGCGGCATGATCGATTCCCGGGCCGTGATAATGAATGGCGAGACTGCCGATATCGGGTTGTGCTGTCACCGGGCACAGGCTGCGCAATAAATGGCTGTGTATTTCTTCCTGAAGCACACGATCCGGATCGCTCCTGAGCAGGCCCGCATCAACTTCCCGGCTATCGCAGCTCACTGCCATCGCATCGAGGCATATCCCCGGCAAACGCGATACGTCCTTCGCTTCGGTATCGGCAAGCGGCACGATATGTACCTCTACCGGTTCAGCAAGGCAGGTCGTCAGGTCCCGGGTGATGGTGTCACTCACGACAGCAGCGCTTTCGAACTCTGACAGGGCAAATGAACCGAGATACAGCTTCAGGGATTTCGATTCGATCAGACTGGGCGAAGAAGCGGGAATACGAATTTCTGCCGTCGCAACAAGCGGCAGGTCGCCGGGGCCCAGCCAGGTCAAATCCCAGGCATTCCAGATATCCGTTCCCTGAAACGGCAACTCGTCAGCGGCCTTGCCGATACCCAGGAATTGACGACTCTCACTACGTGCAATCGCAAAAAGCACTGCGGGTTGGTATTTGTTCGGATAGCCGGTTTTTCGGCCCAGCGGTAGCTTGGGGTCATTCACGAACAGGGTCCTGAAAGGGTAATTGCAGGTATTTTGCCGCATTAAGCGGCGGAAGTGCTGAATTCTTGTGTAAAATAGCCAGCCTTTTCGAACCCCGTCGTCCACCCAATGCTCGTCATGAGCGGAGTCCTTATACATGTGTCCTGCCAACGATATTTCCGGCGTCAGCCGCGGTTACATCATTCCGATCGGCGGCGCTGAAGAAAAACTGCACAGTTCGGAAATCCTTAATCGTTTTATCGATCTTTGTGGCGGTCTTGATGCCAGAATCGGCATTATCCCGACGGCTTCCGAGCTCGAAGATACCGGGCGTAACTACGAAAAACTGTTTCGCAAGATCGGCGTAAAACACGCGAAAGTGTTGCCTTTCATTACCCGTGAAGATTGCCAGAACGGCAAAGACGTTGATTACATCGAAAAGTGCGATGGCGTTTTTATGACGGGTGGTAATCAACTGCGACTTTCCACCACGCTGGGCGGCACCAGGGTCGCGCAAGTGATTCGCCGCCGCAACGCGGAAGGTATGCATGTGGCGGGGACTTCAGCCGGTGCCGCTTTCATGCCTGAGCATATGATTGCGGGTGGTTCCGAAGGCAGTACACCCAGTCCGGATATGGTGACGATGGCACCGGGCCTGGGATTAACCAATGCCTTTATCATTGACCAGCATTTTCGTCAGCGCGATCGTCTTGGACGACTGTTGACCGCACTGGCGTACAACCCGTTTGCGATCGGTATCGGGCTGGATGAGGATACAGCGGCATTCATACGCGAAGGCGATGAGTTCGAGGTCGTTGGCAGCGGCGGAATCACCGTGATCGATCCCACCCACCTCAGTTACTCTTCCATGGACCGCGCCAGCCGGGGCGAACCGGTTAGCCTGATCGATATCAGGCTGCATATTCTGATTTCCGGCGGCCGCTTCGATATCGCGTCACGCGAAGCGCACGCAGCCGAGTGATCCCGGCAGGAAATAACTACAGGTTTCAATCATGAAAATCGAAAGTACCAATGTATTCGTCGGACCGAGCTTATACGCTCACTTTCCCGTTATCCGCCACGTGCTGGATCTCGGTGTACTCGAAGAGTGGCCGACGGGTCGCCTCGGCGAAGATTTTATCGGGCCACTGCTCGAGATATTGCCCGGCCTGCATGAACACGGTTGTTCGTACCGGGAGCCGGGCGGTTTCGTACGCCGCATGCGCGAGGATGAAGGTACCTGGCTGGGTCATGTCATGGAGCACGTGGCGCTCGAGTTGCAAAACGTAGCGGGCTCCGATGTCACATACGGTCGAACCCGTTCGATCGATGGCCAGCCTGGTTTTTACAGCATGGTGTTCCAGTACAAGGACGCCGCGGTTGGGCGTGAAGCCTCTGAACTCGCGCTGCAACTCATCCACAGTCTGCTGCCCGCAGAGTTAAGACCCGATGACGCAAGCGGCGGGGAATGGGATTTCGCCGATGAGCGTGACCGTTTTATTCGTTATGCGCAGCGCCGCGAGTTCGGCCCGAGTACGGCATCGCTGGTCAAGGCAGCCGAAGACAGGGACATCCCGTGGTTGCGCCTGAACCGCTACAGTCTCGTGCAATTCGGTCACGGTCGATATCAGCAGCGTATCCAGGCGACGACGACCGGCAGGACGAGCAACATTGCCGTCGAGCTGGCCAGCGACAAGGAAGAAACCAACAGCATCCTGCGGGACCTTGGTTTACCCGTGCCAAAGCAAATCATGGTGCGCACGCGGCGCGATGCGGTGCGCGCGGCGACGAAAATCGGCTTTCCCGTTGTGACGAAGCCTTTGGACGGCAATCACGGCAGGGGCGTCTCTATCAACCTGCGCACCGACGAAGAGGTCGAAACGGGGTTTGAAAAAGCGAGTGAGCACGGCCGAACGATAATCGTTGAAAGCTATATTGAGGGATTCGACCATCGCATACTTGTTGTTGACGGCGAACTCGTTGCCGCGGCGAAGCGCGTGCCCGGTCACGTGCTTGGCGATGGGGTACATACGATTGCACAACTCGTTGACACGGTCAATGAAGATCCAAGACGGGGAGTGGGCCACGAGAAAGTGCTGACGCGACTGGAGTTCGATCAACAGGCAGAGCGCCTGCTGGAAAAACTTGGCTACGATCGCAACACTGTGCCGGAAAAAGACGAGGTCGTTTTCCTGCGTTCGACAGCAAATTTATCCACGGGCGGTACCGCGATCGATGTGACGGACATCATGCATCCGGACAATCGTGAGATGGCGATACGAGCGATCAAGGCGATCGACCTCGATATCGGCGGCGTGGATTTCCTGACCCGCGATATTACCGAGTCGTATCGCGATGCCGGCGGTGGTATCTGTGAAGTGAATGCGGGCCCGGGCTTTCGCATGCACGTGGCGCCGAGTGAAGGTACGCCACGCGATGTTGCTGGACCGGTGCTTGATATGCTGTTTCCGCCTGATTCGCCGAGCCGCATTCCTATCGCAGCAGTGACCGGAACCAATGGCAAGACCACGACATCACGCATGTTGGCGCACATCCTGAAAATGTCCGGGCGAACCGTCGGTCTGACGTCAACGGACGGTGTTTATATTGACGGTAATCTCAGCGTGCCGGGTGATATGACGGGACCGGTTTCGGCGCACATGATTTTGCGAGACCCTTCTGTCGATGCGGCCGTCATGGAAACGGCACGCGGTGGAATGTTGCGCAGTGGACTGGGATTCGAAGCCTGTAATGTCGCAGCCTGTTTGAATGTGACGGCCGATCACCTGGGATTGCGTGGCATCGATACGCTGGAGCAGTTAGCGGAGGTCAAGCGTGTACCGATTGAGATTGCAACGGATGCGGCGGTACTCAACGCAGACGATCCCAATTGTTTGCACATGGCGGATTACACGGACGCCGAAAAACTCAGCTATGTGACGATGAACCCCGCCCACCCGCTGGTAAAGCAGCACATTCAGGCGGGCGGACAGGCGTTCGTACTGGAGCAGGGCATGAACGGTCATATGATTTCAATTTATGACAACGAAACGCATACGCCACTGGTCTGGACGCACCTGATTCCGGCAACGATCGAAGGCCGTGCATTACACAATGTGCAGAACGCCATGTTCGCGGCGGCACTGGCCTATAACATGGACATTGGGCTCGAAGATATTCGCCATGGTCTGCGTACCTTCGATTCCTCTTTCTTCCAGGCGCCGGGCCGGACGAATATTTACGATGAGCATCCGTTCCGCGTCATTCTCGATTATGCGCATAATCCGGCTGCGGTTACTGCCATGTGTGGTTTGGTCGATCGCTTCGATGTGGAAGGGCGCAAGATTGTGGTGTTGTCTGCACCTGGCGATCGTCGCGACGAAGATATCCGTGAGATCGCGGAAATTGCAGCCGGGCATTTCGACCATTTCATCTGCCGTTGTGACGACTCTCGTCGTGGCCGTGGTGAGGACGAAGTCGCAGTAATGCTGAAGAACAAGCTGCTCGAAGAGGGAATCTCAGCCGATCAGATCGAAGTCATACCGGATGAACAGGAAGCGACTACCCGGGCACTCGAGATGGCCGAGTCCGGGGACCTGATTCTCGTGCTCGGCGACAATACCAAACGAACCTGGAAACAGATCATCTATTTCAATTCCGGTGCGCACACTGACGACTCGGGGAAAAAGGCGACGGCGGCGATGGATTTGCCGGACACCGGCGGTTTCAAAATGGACGGTGGACTCGAGATCATCAGCGATGAACGCGGTGTACGTATTGCACGCGACGAAGGTGACTAGTGGAGTTTCTCGACGCTCGCAGACTGACGGGACCCAGCCTGATCTTTGACAGGCCCGGGTCCATCCTGGACGTTAGCTGCTCAGCCGAAGAGGCTGAGCGACTGATATCCCTCTGGCAAGCGAATGTTGCGCATATGCTTGCTGAGCTCGGTTGGGCCGAAGCGGAGTTTGCTTCCCGAACATTGCTCGGCGGCGTAAGCATGGCCTTTTCAGCACCCATCGATGCGCTGTACGCAGCGTCCGAAATCAATGAGTGGGCATGGGCGGCCAGCGCGCAGCTGCTTGGCGAAGACATCGAGCTTCCTGATTTCGAAGACACCGTGACAGCGATTCGTGCATCCATTGCCGAAGAGGCGAATCCACAGCTCATGCATCTGATCAAGGCTGCAGCCAGCCATGGCAAGACATTGTTGTGGGATGACGACGAGGTTTCCGTCGGACTCGGTAGCGGCTCAAAAACCTGGGCTGTGCGCGAGATCCCCGATACGCTTGAGTGGGATCAATACCACGATGTTCCTGTCGGCCTCGTGACCGGAACAAACGGCAAGACGACCACGGTTCGACTTGCGACGCATATTGTTCGTGCCGCCGGGAAAAACGTCGGCCTGAGTTCGACCGACTGGATTGCCGTGAACGATCGCGTCATCGACCGGGGTGACTGGTCAGGCCCGGGCGGCGCACGCGCCGTGCTGCGTGAGCGGGATGTCGATATTGCCGTTCTGGAATCGGCTCGCGGTGGTTTGCTGCGGCGCGGACTTGGCGTTGCGCGGGCGGATGTGGCTCTCATTACCAATATCGCCGAGGACCACCTTGGTGACTTTGGTTCCCAGGACCTGTCTGAGCTACTGGACATTAAATGGATAGTCAGCCGTGCAGTGCAAGAGTCAGGCCAGCTGGTCCTGAATGCAGACGATGCTTTGTTGCGGGCCAAGGCCAGGGAGTTCGATGGCAAAATAGTCTGGTTCAGCCTCGATCCGGATAACGAACTCATTCGCTCAAATATTGAAGAAGGTGAACTTTGTTTTCTTTATGAGGGCGACGAGCTCTTGAAGATCGAAGCCGGTGATCGCGAGTGCATTTGTAATGGCCACGAGATTCCGATAACGATGGGCGGCGTAGCGCGGCACAACGTCGCGAATTCACTGGCAGCGGCAGCGCTGACTTACAGCCTTGGCTTGTCGATCGAAGCCATTCGCTCAGGTCTCAAAACCATGCTGCAGGATGAGAACCCGGGCCGTTGTAATATTTACGATGTCGATGGTGTGAAGGTCCTGATCGATTTCGCGCACAATCCTGCTGCGATGCACTCACTCTTCGATATGGCGACAGCCATCCCGGCGAAACGTCGCGCACTGTGCTTCGGTCAGGCGGGCGACCGTCCCGATGACCTGATTCGGGAAATGACGTGCGATGCATGGGCGATAGGGCTCGATCAGGTCATGGTCTCAGAGCTGGCGACTTACCACCGGGGCCGGGAGCACGGCGGCGTTTTCGCCGTCATCAAGGATGAATTACTGGCCGCTGGTGCCGATGCGTCCCAAGTTCATCATCATGAGGAAGAGATGGAGTCATTTACGGCCGCGCTGGAATGGGCAGAGTCGGGTGACCTGGTGATTATGCTGGCCCTCGGCGGTGCGGCGCCGATACAGGCACGCCTCGAAGAACTCGGTGCATTGTAAGAGAACGCGTCCGCAAGCGACTACTCAAGACCCAATATCCTGTCCCAGTGCTGCTTCTCCACCGGCATGATCGACAGTCGGTTTCCCTTGCGAGTCAGGATCATATCTTCGAGGCTTTTCTCGGCCTTGATCTCAGCCAGGGTAATGTTGCGTGATAATTTTCTGACGAATTCCACGTCAACCAGGATCCAGCGCGGATTTTCCTGCGTGCTCTTCGGGTCGAAGTAGTTCGAGGTCTTATCAAACTGAACAGGGTCCGGATAAGGCTCGCTCGCCACCCGCGTGATGCCAACAATGCCAGGTTCCTTGCAATTCGAATGATAGAAGAAAATCTCGTCCCCTATTCTCATATCATCGCGCATCATATTCCGGGCCTGATAATTACGAATGCTGTCCCACATTTCGCGGCCATCTTTTTGCATATTATCGATGCTGTATACGTCGGGTTCCGACTTCATTAACCAATAAGCCATTTGTCAGTCTGCGTCATTTTCGTGGTTCGGGGCCGCGCAGTTTAGCATGCCCGGATTTGTCATTTTGAGATGGACACTGTGGTAGCATTGCGGCTCCGAAATCGATGCCCAGAGGGAAGTATCGAATGGCCAATATGCTGGCAAATATCTTCGGCTCGTCGCCGGTAAAGCCGCTGGAAAAACATATCGGCATCGCCTACCGCTGCGCCAAGCAGCTACGCCCCTTTTTCTCGGCGGTAATCAAGAACGACTGGAAAAAGGCACTTGCGGCACGTGATTTGATCGAGCGATACGAGCATGAGGCGGACAATCTGAAGAAAAAAATCCGATTGCAACTGCCAAAAAGCCTGTTCATGCCGGTTCCCAGGGAGGACTTACTTGAGCTGCTGCTGGTGCAGGACAAGATTGCGAATCGAACCAGGGACGTCTCCGGCCTGGTCGTCGGTCGCAGGATGCAGATACCTGAAACGATTGCAGGGCAGTTTCTGGAGTTTGTTGACCGCAACGTGGATGCCGCGAAGCAGGCGCGGAAAAGTGTTCGCGAACTTGACGAATTGTTCACGGCAGGATTTCGCGGCGCCGAAGTTGATCTCGTGTCTGGCCTGATCGAAGAGCTCGACCAGATTGAAACCGATACGGATGACAAGCAGGCTGCGCTCCGAGCCGCACTGTTTGACATTGAGAAGACCCTGGATCCTGTTGATGCTGTATTCATGTACCAGGTCATCGAACTAACCGGTGATATAGCAGATATGGCCGAGCGTGTCGGTCGGCGACTCGAGCTGTTGCTCTCACACTAATCAATAATAATTAATCGGGGCGCATCAGCGATCCCCGGGAGCGAGTAATGGAAGCGCAATACATATACATCGGTCTTGCTGCGGCGTTCGGACTTTTCATGGCCTGGGGCATTGGTGCGAACGATGTCGCCAATGCGATGGCGACGTCGGTCGGTTCGAAAGCGCTAACGATCAAACAGGCGATCCTGGTCGCAGCGATATTCGAGTTCCTGGGGGCGGTACTGGCCGGCGGCGAGGTGACGTCGACGATCAGAAAGGGCATCGTCGATGTGACACCCATTGCGGGTTCACCAGAGCTGCTGATCTACGGCATGTTAGCGGCATTGCTGGCGGCTGCCGTCTGGCTGCTGGTGGCTTCAAGAAATGGTTGGCCGGTATCGACCACGCATTCCATTGTCGGTGCGATTGTCGGATTTGCAGCCGTTGGCATTGGCCTGGACGCTGTGCATTGGGACAAGGTCGGCACGATCGTCATGAGCTGGGTCGTGTCACCGTTAACGGCCGGCTTCATTTCCTACCTGATTTACAGGAGCGTGCAACACTTCATTCTCCGACAGGAAGACCCGCTTGCGATGGCAAAACGCTACGTTCCTGTGTACATCTTTTTTGCCGCGTTCACGATTACCCTGGTGACGATATTAAAGGGTCTGAAACATATCGGCTTGCATCTGCGTATGCAGCAAAGCTATTCGCTTGCGATCGGAATTGCTGTCGTGGTTGCGATTATCGGCGCAGTCATCATTTCCCGTATCAAGCCGGACCCCAAATCAGAAAAGAAAGATCACTTCTACACCGTCGAGAGGGTGTTTGCGGTACTCATGGTCGTTACGGCATGTGGCATGGCCTTTGCGCACGGGTCCAACGATGTTGCAAACGCCATCGGTCCACTCGCTGCCGTAATCAGTATCGCAAAATCCGGCACATTTGAGGCAAAGTCGGCATTGTCTATCTACATACTGGTTATCGGTGGCGGCGGTATTGTCATCGGTCTGGCGACGTTTGGGCGTCACGTGATTGCGACGGTTGGCAAAAAGATCACGCAGCTCACTCCTAGTCGCGGTTTTGCCGCCGAGCTCGCTGCGGCAACAACCATTGTCATTGCATCCGGAACCGGCATACCAATTTCCACGACGCATACCCTGGTCGGCGCGGTTATGGGCGTAGGGCTTGCGCGCGGTATTGAGGCCATTGATCTGCGGGTGGTTGCACGGATCATGGTTTCCTGGGTCGTCACCATTCCGGCGGGGGCGTTCCTGGCGATAGTATTTTTCTTCATTTTCAAGACCGTATTGCCGTAGGACCTATGAGGTGATCAAACAAATACTGCTAGCCCTGATTTTTGTTTTTAACGTTGGGGCTGTCGCCTATGCGCAGCTCGACGAAAGTGCGGTCATTCGTTATGACGAGCTGCAACATCCGGTGCTGGGGGCATCGGGAATGGTTGCTGCACAAAACCGCCAGTCCGCCGACGCAGGTGCGCACATACTGGCAGCGGGTGGCAATGCCATTGACGCTGCGATCGCAACCGGGTTTTCACTGGCGGTGACCTTGCCGCGCGCCGGTAATCTCGGTGGTGGTGGTTTCATGTTGATTCATGATGCCAGCAATGATGAAAATATTGCCATCGACTACCGGGAAATGGCGCCGCGGGCAGCGACGCGGGATATGTATCTCGATGAAAACGGTGACGTTGATATCAATCGCTCTCGATTCAGTCACCTCGCGGCCGGGGTACCGGGCACCGTTAGCGGATTCTATACGGCGCATCAAAAGTTCGGCCGCTTGCTGTGGAAAAAGCTGTTGCAGCCGGCGATCAGACAAGCTCGCGATGGCATTATTGTCAGTTTCGACCTCGCTGAATTCCTGCGGACTCGCAAGAACTACCTGTGCCGCAACGCGGCAGCCTGCAAGTATTACTTTAAAGCGGGAGGCGTAGCCTATGAACCGGGCGAGCGACTTGTGCAGGCCGATCTCGCCAAGACACTTGAACGCATTGCCGAGCAAGGAGCGGATGCGTTTTATCGGGGCGAAATCGCTGATCTGATTGCGGCCGAGATGGAGCGCGGTGGGGGTCTCGTCGACAAGGAATCGCTGGCGGCCTATCGGCCTGTGATTCGCAAACCGGTAAGCGGGAATTACCGCGGCTATGAAATCGTCACGATGCCGCCGCCCAGTTCCGGGGGAGTTCACGTCATTCAAATGCTGAATATTCTTGAGCATTTCCCCGTTGCCGACATGGGCTCGGGAAGTGCGGACAGCATTCATTTGCTCGCAGAAGCGGCGCGGCTCGCGTACGCCGACCGCTCGAAGCACCTCGGCGACCCGGACCGTTACGATGTGCCGGTCGAGTGGCTGACGAGTAAAGCGTACGGTGCACAACTTGCAGCGACGATCGACATGCACAAGGCGCGTGATTCAAGAGACGTGCTGCCGGGTGTCGAGCCGATGCATGAGAGCGAGGACACGACGCACATTTCCGTGATGGATAAGGACGGCAACGTCGTTTCGAATACGTACACGATGAATTTCTCCTTCGGTTCCGGAATCGCCGTGCCGGGTGCGGGGTTTTTGCTGAACAACGAAATGGACGACTTTTCGGCAAAACCCGGGGTTATGAATGCCTTCGGAATGCTCGGCGGTGATGCCAATGCCGTCGCTTCCGGGAAGCGACCGTTGAGCTCTATGACGCCGACGATTGTGTTTGCGGATGGTAAGCCGTGGTTTGCGACCGGGAGTCCTGGCGGCAGCAGGATTATTACCGCCGTATTGCAAACGATCGTGAATATTATCGATCATGGTATGAATATCGCCGTGGCGGCCACTGCCCCTCGTATGCACCACCAATGGTATCCCGATGTGTTATCGCTGGAGCCGGGATTCAGTCCGGACACGATTCGTATACTCATCGATCGCGGCCATACGGTTCAGATCGCGACGCACTCCACTGGCAGTACGCAGACTGTCGCTTTTCGCGACGGGCTGTTTCGCGGCGCATCGGATACGCGACGACCGGGCGCGGCCAGTGTGGCACCGGAAACGGTGGTGGCTCATTGATGATCGACACGCCGGTCCTGTCTCAGGCCGGACGGCGTTATGCGATGGTGATTCTTGCCATCGTTTATATGTTCAATTTTGTTGACCGGCAAATTCTCGCGATCCTGTTACCGCAAATTCGCGATGAATTTGGCACCAGCGACGCGTACCTTGGGTTTCTCTCTGGCACAGCATTTGCGCTTTTCTACGTAACCCTCGGCATCCCCATTGCGCAATACGCCGATCGCTGCAATCGTCGTAACCTGATTGCAGCGGCCGTCGCGCTCTGGAGCGCGATGACGGCACTGTCCGGATTGGCGGCCAATGTCTGGCAATTAACCGCGGCCCGAATCGGGGTCGGCGTCGGCGAGGCGGGATGCAGTCCGCCAGCTCATTCGATGATCTCGGACTATTTTCCGCCCGAGAAACGATCCACCGCCATGGGTTTTTACACGCTCGGGATATCGGCGGGCATCATGGTTGCGTACCTCGCGGGTGGCTGGGTTGCTCAGAACATCGGCTGGCGAGCTGCATTTTTTATTGTTGGCATACCGGGCTTGATTCTGTCCGCAATTGTTCGCTTTACGATACGCGAACCGCGGCGTGGTGCATCCGAAAGTCGAGAAATCGGTGCACGGCGGCCACGTCTGACGGAAGTCCTTCGTTTTTTGGCGTCGCGGCGCTCGTTTATTCATATGGCAATAGCAGCGGGACTGTCCTCGCTGGTTGGCTACTCGGTCATTAGTTTCCTGCCCACTTTCATGGTGCGCAGCTTCGGTATGGGGGAAGCCGAGATCGGGCTCTGGCTTGGGCCCATACTGGGTATTTCCGGTGGTGCCGGGTTCTTCTTTGGTGGCTACTTCGCTGATCACCTGGGGCGCGGCAGTCATCAAAAAGCGTTGAATTTTATCGCATTGACTATTCTGCTAAGCGCGGGTCTGATCGCGATGATGCTTCTGGCCAGGACCTCGACCATGGCCTTGCTGCTGTTTATCTTGCCCGCAGCGACGATGAACGTCTATCTTGCGCCGGTACTCGCCCAGGCACAGGGTCTCGTCGCATTGAGAATGCGTGCGACGACATCCGCGCTTGTACTGTTGATCATTAATACCATCGGCCTGGCAATGGGACCGCTGATTACCGGCAGCCTGAGCGATGTCCTCGAGCCACGATTTGCCGAAGAGTCGATGCGTTACAGTCTGCTGATTGTAGTAATCGTGATACTGCCCTGGTCGGTCTGGCACTACTATCGCGCCGGCAAATGGATCGACGCAGATCTCGCGCGCGCGACCGAGAGCGACTAGACCGCGCGTAAATACCAGTCGAAGTCCAGCTGGCCAACCACGTTGTGAAATTTTTCGGCTTCGGCACGACGATTCATGGCGAAGTACCTGCAGTAATCCTTGCCCAGGTAATCGGGCAACACCTTGCTCCGGGAAAACCTGTCGATCGCGGCTTCCCAGCGATTGGGAATTTTCAGTTTTGGCACAATGTGTGCACCCTGTTCGACCATTACGCCGGGATCGATCTTGTTCTTGATGCCGTGGTGCACTGCGGCGACAACGCCTGCCATTACAAGATAGGGATTGGCATCTGCTCCGGAGGTGCGATGTTCAAAGCGCAGATTGTTGGCATCCGATTCGGGGATTCGAACCGAGACGACCCGGTGATTGACTCCCCAGTTGGGCTCGACCGGGGCAAACATGTCGGGTCTCAGCCGGCGATAGGAATTCGCGTTCGGTGCACCCAGCAAGGTCGCTTCCGGCATTAACTTCAGAAGCCCGCCGACGGCATGTCTCAAGCGTGCCGAAAAGGGCGGCAGTGCCAATTTGTCCTTGCCTTGTGAAAAATAGTTATCGCCATTCTTGTCGACGATGCTCATATGAATGTGCAGGCCACACCCCGCGTCCTCTTCGAAAGGCTTGGCCATGAAGCACGCGATGAATCCGTGTTTGCGCGCCGCTGCCTTGATGATTCGCTTCAGGAGTACAGCGTGGTCACAAGCCAGCACCGCATCATCGACATGCTGCAGGTTGATCTCGAACTGACCTGGCGAGTACTCGGAGATCGCCGCTTCGGCCGGGACGTTTTGGGCATCGCACCAGTCGTAAACATCATCGAGGAATCCCTCAACTTCGAACAAGTCATCGGGATGATAGACCTGCGTCCCGGGCTGCGTTCGGTCGGTTCCCGGAATTTTCGGCGCACCGACCCTGATGCCATTTGAATTCCCATCGAGCAGGTAAAATTCCAGCTCCGTCGCGACGACGGGCGTAAGGCCCATTTTTTTAAGCGGGCCCACGGCGTTCTCGAGGACTGCGCGGGGATCGCCGAAAAACCCGGATCCATCCTCGGCGAGTACTCGAAACAATGCCTGTCCCATGGGCTTGCCAGCCCAGGGCACCGGCACAATTGAGCCTGGAATCAGCTCCGCCGGGAGGTCGGGATCGCCATCATCCTCGCCATAGGGGATTCCGCAAACGGTCTCGCCCAATGTCGTCAGGAGCGTCGCCCCGGCGCAAAAAACAAAGCCACCGTTACAGCTTTTTTCAAAATCATTCGGCCGAATTCGCTTGCCCTTCAGGATACCGCTGAGATCCGGTATGAGCAGCTCCAGCGACTTGAATTTGCCGTGTTTCTTTTGCACGGCCCTGATTTCAGTGATCAGGGGGTTTTGCTTTGCCATCGCTTGTTCTCTTTTGACCAGTCCGCCAGAGAATCAACGATTTTCGTGGCCGTCGCAATAGGCGGGAATATATTATATTGTGAAACAATAAATCATAATATGGAACAATGATGCACGATCATGCACCACCGCAGGGGGCCCAGGCGGCGCTACGGGCAATACGCCTGCTCAAACTCTTCACGGCACAAGCGCCGGAATTGCAGCTTGCCGAGATCAGTTTTTCCTCGGGCCTGAACAAAACCACCACGCACCGGCTGTTGCAGGCACTACTTTCTGAGGATTTGCTGGATCGTAATCCTGCTACCGGCGCCTATCGCCTGGGTCCCGGGATGATGGCACTGGGCGTACAGGCCCTGTCGAGCAACAGCCTGCGGTTACGCGCACGGCCACTGCTTAAACGGCTTGCGGAGGAAACCGGTGAGACGGCGACACTGGAAGTACCGATCGACGACACCATGCTGATTCTGGATGAGGTCAGTAGCAAGTACTTCGTCGGTGCATCCGGCAATGTCGGGACACGTTGGCCTATGCATGCGACCTCGACGGGTAAGGCATTCATCGCTTTCGAGCAACAGGGTTTTGCCCGGCTGCGATCGGAATTGCCGTCTTTTACGTCGCGAACGATTACCGGTTTCGACGAACTTGAGCAACAGCTTGACGATATTCGCCGTCGCGGCTTTGCTGAGACGGTGGATGAGCTCGAAGAAGGCTTTTCCGGCGTCGGCGCCGTCGTCAGGGGCACGCTGGGTGAGCTGTTGGGAGCACTGTCGATCTGCGGACCAAGCCAGCGTATGTCAGAGAGTCGCCGTGCACAGCTCGGCGCTAGCCTCTGCACGGTCGCAACCACACTGCAGCCACGATTCTGAGCGCTCCATGCTAAACTGCGCGCTGATATCAGCGCAGGAATAAAAAAATTAATATTCGCAGGCAGGTCTCCAAAAAACTCATCCTGATCGCGGCCACCGCAAGCGTGCTTGCGGTGGCCTTTTCGTTTTCAGCCAGCGCCCTGGAGATAAAGACCCCCGCGGTCGCGTTGTCGGATGTTCCGTTGACCTATGCGGTCGCCGCTGCGACGCCGGGCGAGTCGGTCAGTATCGTGGTCGACGACCATACCTACAGTGCGGTCGCGGACGAGAATGGACGCGCCGAATTTGCGAAGATTTCGATCAGTACAAGCGGCGAATCGTCCGTCACGGCGAAGGCTGGCGACGAATCGATAGTTAGCACGGTGCGCGTGATACCCGGTTGGATATCAGTGTTGCCGGCGCTCGCCGCTATCGTAATTGCCCTGACCCTGCGCAACGTCATTCCAGCCCTGTTGCTGGGTCTGTGGCTCGGCGCGACCGCGCTGCAGTCGTTCACCGTCAAAGGCGCGGGACTCGGCCTGCTTGACTCGTTCCAGGTATATGTCAAAGGCGCGATCGCCAACTCTGATCGAGCATCGATTATCCTGTTCACGATGATGATTGGTGGCATGGTCGGTATCATCACTCGCAATGGGGGCATGGCGAGTATCGTTCTCGCCATTGTCAGCCGGGCGAAGACTGCGATTGGTGGACAGGTCGCGGTCTGGCTGATGGGACTCATGATCTTTTTTGATGATTACAGCAACACGCTCGTCGTTGGCAATACCGCCCGCTCACTAACCGATCACCTGAAAATATCGCGTGAGAAACTGGCCTACATTGTTGATTCGACGGCGGCCCCGGTGGCTTGTATTGCCTTGATTACGACATGGATCGGCTACCAGATCGGTCTCATCGACCAGGCACTGCGCACGATCGATGAGCTGGGTGACGTGCAGGCGTATACGGTTTTCATCAAGTCGATTCCTTACAGTTTTTACCCGATTCTCGCGATCATCTTTGTACTGCTGGTCGCTGTTACCGGTCTTGATTTTGGTCCCATGTACAAGGCAGAAGTCAGGGCCCGGAACGGCAAAGTGAAACCCGAGATGGAAGAGGCGTTGCCGGCTCTTGAGGGCGAGGAACTCTTACCAAAGGACCATATACCCTTGCGGGCATTCAACGCCTTTATTCCGATCATCGTGATGATCGTTGCGTTGGGAGTGAGTCTGATCATGCTCGGTCACGGTGCGACCCTGACCGACATACTGGCGACGACCTCGCCTTACAAGGCCATGATGTATTCATCTTTTGTGGGCGTTCTGGTCGCAGCGTCGCTGACGATCGGCCAGGGAATATTGTCGGTACATGAAACGATCGATGCCTGGTATGGTGGTCTGCGCGCGACCTTGTTCGGCATGATTATTCTGGTATTGGCATGGTCGTTGTCGGATGTTACCGCTACGCTGAATACGGCATCCTACCTGGTGACGCTGCTGGCGGACTCATTGCCGCTCTTCCTGATTCCGGCTATCGCCTTCGTACTCGCCTCAATCACGGCATTCACAACCGGCACCA